>Ga0209184_1002299_pt1 | contig 9983 bp, 3 predicted proteins | sample EN8Hudsemesocosm_2_FD_184627 | JGI IMG/M metagenome (GOLD analysis project Ga0209184, IMG submission 184627) | Methane-oxidizing microbial communities from mesocosms in the Hudson Canyon - EN8C Hudson Canyon (SPAdes) (version 2) | ecosystem: Environmental > Aquatic > Marine > Cold seeps | place... | reverse complement strand
ATACTGGCAATAGAGGCGTTCAAAATGACCTTATCTTTGAATTTATCAACCAGAGCATCGACATAGCTTTGAGTGTTATGCTTCGCCTGAAACATTGAAAATATCGCTCTAGGGGAAAAAAAATCCTTATGCGCCGCCATTTTCCCAAAAAAGAAATCCGCTGGTGCATCCATAATCTCTTCATAATACATAGAAGATACGGTACACAGCATAAACATAGACATCACTCTCGCGTCACTTTTATGGGCATGTAACTCAAAGGACTCCTTCATAGTGAGTCCCTCTAGTGCCCCTTGCTCATAGAGTTTTCGAAGCCGGTTCATATTAATAAACTCAGCAAAAATAGAAAAGAGTTGCTTGGGTTTGAGTATTGAAAATCTTTGCGCCCATAAACCCTTCAAGCCAAAAGAAAAAGTAAATTCTTTCTTGGTTTCAAGGTTGCGCATGCCAATACCAGGACTGGAGAACCGAGTCGTTTCAATATTTAACTGTTTTAACAATTTAGTAAAATTTGGATAACAGTTTTTACCAAATACCGCCACCGCCACATCAAAGCTCAAACCATCATCGGTCGTTAAAGTATAAGCATTGCCACCCAGCCTGTTCTTTTTCTCAAACAGAGTAATGTCATATTTTCGACTTAAAAAATAGGCCGCTGTCAGACCTGCGATCCCCCCACCGACAATCGCGATTTTTTCCCTCATCCTTACCCACGCCTATTCATTATTGTTAGCCATTTACACTAACCTTTTCCTCAGTCACTGAACAGTCACCTTTATGTGATCTGGTCGAAGATTTTGACGCTAAAAACACTTACCATGACGCCTATAATTGCATTACCCCGATAAGTATTAATCGATGCCAGTGCATAGATAGTCATTAAGGAAAACAATAATGAAAAAGTTCGCTACCACCATTTCACTCGTTGTCATCGCTACGTTTATTACACTGTTCTACAATGAAGATATTAATATCACCAACTCTGTGAGTGCCATAGACTCCCCCCCAAAATCATTTGAATCTTATCTGGATTCAAAACAGGTTAATAAAAGCGACCCGGTTCAGATAGAAAATCATTACCAGCAGTTCACTCAAGAAGAGGTCACTGATGAAGCCATTCAAGACTTTTATGCCAGTGCGGAGAATAAGTTCGAAACCTATAAAGCCCATGTCGCTCATATCCTCATTCAAACACATAAAACGATGAACGCTGAGGACAGAAAAGCGAAGTATGAGCAAGCGTATGAAGCCTACAATGAGCTCAAACAAGGCGCTGATTTTGCTCAGATAGCTAGGGTGTACTCTGAGGATCGTTTAACCGCCAATAAAGGGGGAGATCTCGGCTGGATTCCGCAAGGCATGATCAACCCTGAATTTTCCAATTTGGCCTTTAATGAGCTCAGGGTAAATGAGATATCCAAACCCTTCCAAAGCAAATTCGGCTTTCATATCATGAAATTAGTAGCAGAGCCGGTAGCAAGCAAAATACCCTTAAAAGAAGTCGAACGCTTCATTCGCGTTCACTTGCGAGACAAAATTAGAAAAGAGCGCGACCAGTTGATAGGCAACGAAGCGCTCTCACTGAACTAAGAAAATAGAACTAAGAAAATAGAACTACGCGACTGGCCTGCTTGGTAATGGCACTCTGCTTGTTAAAGATTTCAGTTGGCGATCAAACAAAGCAAGCACTAGCAGCACAATTAAGCTATACAAAAACCAGTCTCCGAAACGTGAGTAGAAACTTCTTTCAGCAGGGATCGCCACCTCAAACACACGGGTTGCCAAAGACTGTACCGGCGTCAGTGAATCTTGATTAATGATACCCGCTGCAGAAGCGACACCGCTAATGCCAGAATTGGTCGCCCGAACCCACGGCACTCGATGCTCTATCGATCTAAATAAACCCAGTGAGAAATGATAAGCGGAGCCTTTTGAGTCACCCAGCCAAATATCGTTGGTCAGATTAATGATGAGATTACCGCCTTGCTCGATAAAGTCCTGAGTCATACCCGGAAAAATTGTTTCATAGCAAATTAAGGGAATAATGCCTACCTCATCATCGAGCTGAAACAAGCTGGTTTGGCTACCGGATGCATAGCGATGCGTATCAGGAAAGAGTTTTCGAAGAAAAGGAAAGTTTTGCTCATTCGGTAAATATTCAAAAAACGGCACCAAGGTCTGTTTTCGATAACTCGCTTTTAGTTGGCGCTTCTGATCAATTAAATGCGCGGTATTATAATATTGTGATGAGGGCGTATCCTGACTTTCTCCCTCGTCATAACTATAACCAGAGACAATCACCATCGGCTTTTGAAGCTTCTTAATCAAAGCGTCGACTTTTTTCTTATCTTGTTTATTTGCTACATAGGAAAAAGCCGTCGGAAATTCAGGCCATACCAGCAAGTCGATATCCGGGTTTTCAGCGACCAATTCTTCAGTCATTCGATAAAGCCGGTTTAATGAGTCCCCCCTTATCAGTTTTGGTTGAACAATGCCTACTTTTAAGCTTTTCGAAGTATCCGTCCCTTCATATTGCGCGAGCTGCCAAGCACCATAGAGTGAAACTAAAACCAACAAACCAAGCCCTCTGACCAAGGCATAGAGCGCTATTTTTCGGTCAGTTTTAAACGCAAGAATAAATCGGACAAACTGCAAATTCACAAACACCACAATAAAAAACACCATCGGTACGCCACCAATAGCTAGGAGCTGCAAAAAGATAGGATGCTGATAAAGCGAGTGGGCGTAGTTCGCTGGTAGCGGGGTTGGAAAAAGGGTCACAACGACCACAAAACAAACACTAATGAATAACATACCATAAGGCTTGTTAAACCACTGTTTATAAGCGACCAACCAACCAATGAGCGCGTAAGGGCTAGCTAGCATCAATGTAAAACCAATCAAGACCAAAAAAGCCAGATACTGGTTCAGTTGGGTAAAATTAACCACGGCGGGTATCAGCCACCAAATCACCACTAAGTTACAGCCAATGGCTGCCAGATAAAAAAGCACTGCAGCAGATCTCGGGGACGCAGAGCTAATCGCCAAGGCTATCGGTACAAACGTGACCCACGTTAAGAGTGGCAGGGCGCTACCCGGCATCGAAAGCGAATAAAGAATTATCGAGATGAGCACCAGCACCAGGCGTGATTTGAGATCATCTGGCCGGGCAAGAGATTTAATAAATTGCATTAATTTTTTGAATATCCTTAATTTAAATATGCGAGCGAATTACAGACCGTCTTTACCAATAAAAAGAGGCCCTAAGAGGCCTCTTTTTGATTCGTTTCAAGTTTTGCTAATGCGCGACTAACTCCAGCTCATCAACAACCGCAATAACGCGATTCATAGAACAAACACTGCTCGCCGTATCGATACGTATTGAGTCGCCTTTTTTCAGAATCGTTGTACCCACTGAAACAGAGCCATACACTGAAGTGACTTGATGATTCACCAAGAAAGTCTCAATAAGCTGCTGATTAGCATCGAGCACTTGATAGGCCAGACCCTCACAATGAGTAAGATAATTATTCCCCAATACTGTGTTCATTTTAATGTCATACACCGCAGGCTGCTCAGGAAGCCCTGCCAAATCATAAACATAATAACTGTTTAATGAACTTGCCCCATAGATGGTTGAAATGGTGGCGTAGTTATTATTAACCGCGCCATAGCTTGTATTGCTAACGTTTGTTTGGGTATGACCAAAGCTTGTGACCTCAGGCGCTGAGTTATCAATTTTTAAGGAAACGCCGGAAGAAGTAGGTGATAACACTACAACTCTTCGACTTGCCGTTACACTATTACTCGCCGCATCAGAGGCGCTATAGTTTACAGTGTAAGCTCCTTCAAGCGCCGTATTCACATCATTGCTGCTGCTCACACTGACCACACCGTCAAAAGCATCTATCGCCGTTGCACCGAGATCTGAATAACTCTCTCCAACATTCAACCAAACTGAACTACCACCATTTAAGCTCAAAATAGGCGCCGTTGAGTCTGCTATCACCACTACTGTGCGAGTCAACGTGAGCGCTTCATTACCCGAGGCATCTACGGCATTGTAAGTGATGATATAAGTACCCTGCACTCTATTGTCCAGATTACTCACACTAGTAACGCTTACTTCACCAAAATTAGGGTCATTGGCCGTCGCGCCTGGATCAACAAAGGCCTGACCTTCATCAATGGTGATCGTTGCATCTCCCACTAAACTGATAATAGGTAATGTCGTATCAGGAATCACATTTACTGTACGAGTACGTGTTGCTGTGTTACCTGAAACATCAGTCGAAGAATACGTCACGGTATAGCTGCCAATAATAGATATATCAACATTATGGCTACTCACAACAGAAACAGATTGATCTTTGTTATCCGTCACTGTCGCCCCTGGATCGGTGAACACAGACCCGACTTCAAATGAAATAGTCTCAGCGCCTATTAAAGTAATAAGCGGCGCAATATTGTCGGTATACGTTTGAATCAACTCCAACTCATCTACCCAACCTGTGCAGCTACCTGCGGCAGTATAACTCGTTGCCGCATCAAATCGTACTGAGTATCCTTTTTTCAGCACGGCGGTACCAATATCCAAGGTGGCATAGGAGCCATTGGTCATGTTTTGCTTCACCTCAAAGGTATTGAGCACATTTTGATTCTCATTCAAGACCTGATAAGACATATTCCAACAACTCCCCTGCACTGTGACATAGGTACTCATTTTAATATCATAGTAATGAGGCTCTTCGGGCAAGGCATTCAGAATATAATCACGATACTGGGTACTACCATTACCAGCTGACATTTGTGAGCAGCTAGCATTGACACAAAATGAGTTAAGGTATTCACCGCCGCCTACAAATGCAGAGTCTGAATTATCAATTTTCAAGACACCACTAAAAGGCGCTTCGCGAACCTCGCTTTCACCTATGCCTCTTAGCTCTAATTGATCCACCCAAGCCCTATAACTTGTCGCACTACAATCACTGGCCCCGGTATTTATCCGTACTTTGTAGCCTTGTTGCATGACAGCCTGGCCAACATAAAGTGACTGATGATGCGTAAGCGCTCCGCCCGAGTGATCAACCAAGAAGCTATCCGTCACCTTTTCGTTCGGATCCAGTACCTCATACACAACCCTTTGACAATGTGTTGTTTCAATCGATGTATTCATCGTAATTTCATACATGCCCAGTGATGCAGGCAGCCCATCAAGTTCATATTGGAAATAGCTTTCAGGGAAAGTCCCCAATAAATAATAGAAAAAGAAGGTCGCAGTATTGCCATTCACCATATCCGGGTTTGCCTGGGAACTGTACCCTTCACGATGCCCATTAGCTGAAAATCCAGGATCGGAATTATCTATTTGAAGCACTAAGCCTTCTGCATCTCCCACGCCAGAAGCCCAGGTGACTGTCACAGACCGAGAAGCAATTGAAGTATTACCGGCTGCATCGCTTACGACATAATCGACAGAGTACCAACCCGGTACCAGGTGATTAACGTTATTTGTGACCGTGACATCCAAAAAGCCATCCGCGTTATCAATCGCTGAGGCGCCTAGATCCAAATAAGCCTCACCTTCAACCAATGTCAGCATGCTCTCACCATGAATGGTAATTTCTGGCGCAGTGGTATCGAGTACCACGACAGTTCTGGATGTCGTTGTGGTATTTCCTTCACTATCGGTACTGGCGTAAGCAATCACATAAGTACCTGGCTCACGCACATCAACATCACTTGTGCTAGTCACAGTTACAAAGCCATCGGCACTGTCTATTGCAACGACGCCTGGGTCAATAAAACTTTGCCCTTCATTGATCACAATCGTGCTACTGCCTTCCAGGCATAACTGTGGCGCACTTACCTCAGGCGCCACTTCACAACTGATAGTCGACTCAAACTCAGAGGTCATCGTCAGTTCTAATTCGTCGATAATTGTCTGATTCGTTGCCGAGCAGGCTGAGGTGTCGGCATTAATACGAACGGCATAGCCCTTTTTCAGTACCGCCTCACCAATTAAAATGCTGGCACCGGAATGATTCACGATAAAACTATTGGTAATTACCCCATTTTCATTTAATACCTGGTATGACGAGCCATCACATTGCGTCGCCCCAGAATTTGTATTCATTTTTATTTCATATACTGCTAATGCATCTGGAAGCGCATCAAGATTATATTGAATGTAGCTGCCAGCTGGCGGCACTGGCTTATAATAGCTCGTGGTCAGAAATGCATTACCTTTTGCATAGTTTGACCCGCTAGTCACTAGGATATTGTGATTAACAACCTGTACTTCAGGGTCCGAGTTATCTATTCTTAAGACTAAGCCCGACTCAACTGCGTTTCCTGAACCTAATGCATACTCGCTAGAAACCGTCACCATTCTGATAGCATTTCGGGTATTGCCTGCTGCATCAGTCGCGGTGTAAGTCACCTTGTAATTACCTGATACGCTCACATCGACATTATTGACACTCGTGACGCTAACGCGTCCATCGATATCATCAAAAGCGACGGCACCTTGATCGATGTAACCGGTATTTAACATCACGGGTACAAAAGTATCACCTAACATAGCAATAAAGGGCGCAATAGTGTCTGGCGCACCGTCAGGCACTTGTAGGCCAAGATACACTGGATGAGCCATGATAGGCTGTTCGACATACGACTTGCCATGCGTTGGCGCTTCACCAAAAGAGCCATTCACGTTACCGCCCCAGCACTGTAAGGTGCCGTCATTGAGGATTGCACACATATTATCGGTATGCTGAATAATAGATTTTAGGGTGCCGGCTTTCACGCCAGACTCAACGATGACGGGTATACCTCCAACCCTTCCATCCACTGGTAGATTGGTACCATACTGACCGACATGATTATAGGTCCCATACCCAGTACCATCGTTCGCCAAACAAGCCATTTCGCCGGTGTCTTTAATACCGCACACAACCTGCTCATCAAAGGCGTCGGCCAACTTGACGATATCCATCAATCCGGAAAGCTCTTTAGAACGCGTACCATTATTGGTACTAAAGAAAGGTGCACCACTACTTTCACTATAGTCCCAACATTTGACCACACCGGTATCCGTCAAACCGCAACCATTTTCGATTTTATCAAAGTTATATGTTGCGCCCCATGCGCCAACATTGTTGAGTTCCAAAGCTTCTGAACCATTCGCCGCCCAGCAACGTACATAACCTTCGGACGTTAAGATACAACGCCCGCCAATTTGAACGGCATTTTCGGTATTAGCAATACTTCGCTCAGCACCCGTCGCCGAATCAAGACAGCTAACATTTGATGCTGCCGTAATAAAGCAATCACCTTTCGAGCCTAGCTGAGTGGCGCCGGCAGCGATTTGCGTCAGTGTCTGACCATTCCAATTGTAAACGATACCTTGATCATCCAACGCGATTAGGTCATAAGATGCGATGTATGAGATACCAAACTCGTTTACCAAATACTTTAGCTGTGTCGAAATATCAATGATGCCACTTAAGCCTGGCACTTTTACTGGTGCGACGGGCAGCGAAAGATCATCCTTCGATAAGCCTGTTCCCCAGCAAGAAACCTCACCCAGCTCAGTCAAGGCACAAATCGTCTTATAGCTATAAGTGACATGACCCGCTATAGGTGAGGGTGGAGACAACATCACCACTTTTTTTACATCTGAAATACCTGGTACGGTAACCGCCATGGGTGAGTTGTAATAATACGCTCGACCGATAGCATCGAAATTCTCCCAGAAAGTATTGTATTCAACCCCCAAGGAGTGACGGTTTAAAGAAGAGCAGTTAACCGCGCCTGAGTTTTTCAAAAAGCAGTAACCGTGCTGCCCTGCTTTGGTCACGTCTACAATATCGGTTAGCTGGCTAACTTCTGCCCACCAATGTTCATCAAGCGTACCGCCCCAGCAAGAGATATTACCCGCGTTAGTGGCAGCACAAACAGGGTTGCTCTCAAAGGCTTTGTAAGTAATCGAGCCGTAGTACTCGTTAATATCCTGTGTCGCCCCTAAGGCGATGCTTCCCACCAGGCCACTTTGACTTGCTATCGTGACCGGTAAACTTGAATAATCCAGAGCACCAATTTCAAGAAAATCCCCCACATTATTCTTACCCCAGCACTTTGCGGAACCATCCGCTAGTACCGCGCACGCACTTAAGCCATTAAAAGACAATGACACCGCAGTGTTAATACCCGAAACAAACACCGGTGTCATTGAGTCAGTTATAGTGCCATCACCTAATTGGCCGAACTCGTTAGTACCCTGACATTGAATCTGACCGTCTGAGCGTAAAGCACACAAATTATCCGAGCCATACCCCATACGAAGATCAATTACTTGCTCAAAGCCAGCTAAGGTATGAACAGGCTCGGCAAGCACATTATTCTCAAGCGGAACGGCGGGGGTGGCTGAGCTTAAGTAATATCGGTTCATCGAATAATATTGGGTATTTAGATAAGGCTGACTCCAGCATTTCACCGAGCCTTCAGGCATAACAGCACAAGATTTCATATGAAAGAGTGTTGCATCACTGGCATCGATCGCCATACTGGTTTCAACCTTAACTGCGCCCTCGGTACCCGCAACTATGACCGGGTCTTCATCTAAACCAAGGACGTACTGGCCATTAACCTGGTCAATTGGAACGGCAGAGCCATCAGGTAAAACGTAACGACCGTAACCAGGCCCAAAGCAAGACACCATCTCTTGCGCATCAATAAAACAAGAATGCCATGAATAACCACTGGAAAGCGCTGTCACCGAACCTTCATTTATAACCTCAACGGCCGCACTATAATTTTGAACTGTTTCTGGCTCAGGCAAAGGGAACTGCCCTGCTCTGCCTTGCCCCCAACACGCAATGCTTCCTGATTCCAGGATGGCACATTTGCTATAAATGCCGCCACCAAATGAGGACACTTGGATGGCATTATAAACAAGCGAATATTGCTCGCTTTCCCCAGCAGCCGCTAATTGTAAATCGAGTATATGGGTGCCATTCTGGAGATCAGGCGCAAGTAAATAAATTCCGTTTTCAGTCTGATCAAATATCGCGACACTTTCGCCATTAATCGTGACCGTCGCATTGGCCAAGCCACTTCCAGATAACTTGATTTTTGTGCTAGGTGCGATTGAGCGCGGCCAAATAGAAGACAAAGCGCCATCATAAAATTGGCTATGGCACTTAACCATAACAGTAATAGCTTCCGAGTCTGTCGTCGTCACACCTTCGCCATCTAATACTGAACAGGAATAACCAGGCAGGGTGTCACCCTCAACCACTCTGTACTGGCTATTCACAGGTAAAGATGTTTCAAATACCATCTCTAGCGCTTCACCGGTATTCGACGCTCTAATTGTCTGCCATTCCTCATAATAGCCGTATTCGTCCAACACCATCAGCGTCAAATCAGTTTCAACCATTGCATAATCATAAACATTGCCCGTTGCCATAAGAGAGCTCACGGCATCAGGGGTTTCTGCGGGGGTATCTGGGTTAGCGTCAGCATAATCTATCGCCATCTGTATCGCCGCAGCGGACGATGCAGAGGCTGCTGCTGCCGCTGCCGCCGCACCTGAGGCTGCTCCTGCTGCGCCGGCTGCGCCAGCACCTGCTCCAGCACCTGCTCCAGCACCTGCTCCAGCGCCTGCTCCGGCACCCGCTCCAGCACCCGCACCACCGGCACCACCAGCTCCGCCAGCACCACCTCCACCACCGGCGCCACCACCGCCGCCGCCTCCGCCTGCTCCACCACCGCCTCCGCCACCACCTCCGCCGCCACCAGCGTAGACAGTCGTAAAACTTAGACTAAGTATTAAGAGAAAAAGGGAGAGCAATTTCATGGCGTAACATCCTTGCAGAGCATAAATTATTTTTGTATTTGAATTTTCGTTTTTTATTGCGGGCACTAATCATGACGATTTACAGCCACGCATCAAAAGTCCGGTGAAGACTATTAGTAAA
>Ga0209184_1002294_pt1 | contig 10000 bp, 8 predicted proteins | sample EN8Hudsemesocosm_2_FD_184627 | JGI IMG/M metagenome (GOLD analysis project Ga0209184, IMG submission 184627) | Methane-oxidizing microbial communities from mesocosms in the Hudson Canyon - EN8C Hudson Canyon (SPAdes) (version 2) | ecosystem: Environmental > Aquatic > Marine > Cold seeps | place... | reverse complement strand
CTCAAAGAAATGGACGATGCCCATAAGAAACTGGAAGTCGGCCTTGAATCGTTTTATGATTGAATTCGAAGACCGTATTTCAGACTATATTTAAAATCGGTACTTACACAGATTTTGTTACAGGCTCTCATATTCCGAAAACTTATATACCAACAGCTTGTTTAACTTTTTCTTTATAACTTCTACTCACTTTTAATTCTTTACCATTACTCATAACTAAATAATATTCACCATTTAACTGACTGCAAAATTTATCAACATAGTGTTTATTAACAATAGTAGAACGATGACTTCGAACAAATTGCTTTGGATCTAATACCTCTTCAAGCTGTTTCATTGTTTTTCTTAGAATATGCGTGGTATTTTGAGTATGAACACACATATAGTCTCCTGCGGCGTCGATCCATAAAATATTTTTCACTGGAACTCGGCTAACTTCGCCTGCATCTTTAATTGCTAGGATATCGGAATAAGACGATAAACTAACACTTTGATTATTAGATAATTCTTCTAGGATTTTTTCGCAGTCATTACCTGTAACATCGCTAACAAGTTGAATGAGTTTTGATTTATGAGCAGCATTCTCTGTACTGATGATCTTCTGTCTAACTTTGTCCATTGACTCAGCTAAACGATTTTCATCTGCGGGTTTTAATAGGTAATCTTGAGCATGAACTTCAAATGCTTGCAATGCGTATTGATCAAATGCAGTAACAAAAATAATTATCGGTAACTTTAGACCTTGCTCAATAATAGCTTGTACAACATCAAATCCATTTAGTCCTGGCATTTGAATATCAAGAAACATTAAATCAGGTTCATAGGCACGTACCGCTTCAAGTGCTTCCCGACCATTATGACATTGTGCAATAATATCAACATCTTCATGATCAGCTAATCTCACTTCAAGACCTTTTCTCGCTAAAGGTTCATCATCAACAATAATTGTCGATAGAAGCATTGTCATGTATGTTCCTCTAATTGATATGGCATTCTAATACTTACTTTAACACCTTTCGGTTCGTTGTTGGCAACAACTAGCGAATAATTATTTTTGTACAACGCATTTAGTCTTTCTCGGCTATTTGCCAGCCCAACACCATTTTCGCGATACAAATTACCTTTTTTAATTTCAGCTCCAGGTCCATTGTCTGCAAGCTCTAATAAAAGGTCATTAGCAAAACGTGTAACCGTAACTTTGATGGTGCCACCGTTTTCTTGTGATGCTATAGCATACTTTATGGAATTCTCAGCAATAGGCTGCAATATCATGCTGGGTACTAGTGCATTTTTGCAATCATCTGCAACAATAAATTCAACCTGTAATCGGTCTTCAAAACGAACTTTTTCAATATCTAGATATAATTTAAGTGCATGAAGTTCACTATTTAAAGTCACTTTTTTCATTGGATCTTTATCAAGAGAATAACGTAAGAATTCACTTAATTTTGTTACCATACCATTAGCAATTTTATTTTCTTTTACTAAAATAAGCGTAGAAATTGCGTTGAGCGTATTAAAGAGAAAATGTGGATTTAGTTGATAACGTAGCATTTTTAACTGAGCTTGATGAGCTACACTGTTCGCTTCAAGTACGTTTTGTTTTTCTTTCTGAAGCATTTGATAATATTTTGTTCCAAAGTACAATCCACTCCAGCTCAAAATAATAAAGAATGAATAAACACTATTTGAAGTGTAGTAAAGCCAAAAATCGGGGCGATAACCGTGCTTGTATATTTCCCAGTGATTAACATTTTTGACAACTTGCCAAAGAACACCCACTAAATAAGAGGCAACAATTACAACACCTGCTATTTTCGCAGGACTAAAGTTCCAAACTCTGCGATAAAGGTATCGCAAAGGAACGGTAAACAACCAGCCTGCATAGGCATTTAGAAAAATGATAACCACAAAAATATCACGAGGATCATGTAATAATGACCCTAAGTAATGCACTAAAGCAAAGCCAAACCAACTGCAGCTATGTACTAACCAAAACAATCGGTTTTTATTTTCTAATAATTCTTTCCAATTCACACAATACAACCAATAAAAGATCTTAATATAATTATGAAGTAGGTTTACGATTCACGCATTACCGTTGACCGTAGCATTTCAGCGACTTATCTCATTTATATTTAACATAATGTAAGTGAAGCTTAAACAGATAACATTTTACCTAGAGGTTGCCCACCCACTAAATGCATATGAATATGATAAACTTCTTGTCCTCCATGGTTTTTACAATTAATAATTAGACGGTAGCCATCATCAGCGATGCCTTCTTCTTCAGCTATTTTTTTTGCTACTGTTATCATTCGACCTAAAGTAAGTTCATCATCTTCAGTTACATCATTAATTGTAGGTATTAACTTGTTAGGAATAATAAGTACATGTGTATTTGTTTGAGGGGTAATATCTCTAAATGCTGTAACAAGTTCATCTTGATAAAGTAAAGGGGTTGGGATTTCTTGTCTGATGATTTTTGAAAAAATTGTTTCTTCTGCCATGTTATGCTCCAATTTTAGTTAGTCTTTATTTAATGACATTTGATTATAGTGAATCGCTTTTTCTAACGGTCGTCTTGGCAACCATCCTGCACTTTCAAGCTCAGGTTTATCTTTAAACTGAGTTACATACCCAATACATAAATAAGCAATTATCTCAATTTTAGAAGGTATGTCTAAAGCATCTCTCAGAATGTCATCTTCAATAATACTTACCCAACCAACGCCTAGATTTTCTGCTCTTGCTGCAAGCCATAAATTTTGAACAGCACAGACCGTACTGTATAAGTCCATTTCAGGCTTGATGGTTTTCCCCAAAACCACAGGACCGTTCCTCTCTCTATCGCAAGTAACACAAATACCAATAGGTGCTTCTAAAATACCTTCAAGTTTAAATTTTTGATATTCCTTTTTTTTGTCATCATTAAACATTGTTTTGGAAGCTGCATTAGCTTGGTCAAAGCCATTCTTAATTTTTTGCTTTGTTACTTTGTCATTTATAATTATAAAATCCCAAGGTTGCATAAAGCCAACACTCGGTGCATGGTGTGCTGCGGTTAATACTCGCATTAAAGTATCTTCAGAAATATTTCTATCAACAAAATCACTTCGAACATCACGACGCGAAAAGATAGTTTTATACACTGCGTTTCTTTCTTCTTCAGATATTTTCATTAGATTTTATTATTAGGTTCATTAACAATTTATATTGTGGCATAAAAAAGGTCCAGATTAATGATTAATCTAGACCTAATAAATATATAAAAAATAGAGAATTAACTTTTCTTTAAAAGACTACGCCTAAAGCCAAATGTCAATAGTGCAAAAAAGCTAATAAAACCTAAGCCCGCACCCTGTCTTTCAATTTTTTCTACAGTTTCTGAACAGTCTTCAATCTCACCCGTTATAGGTTTCAAAGTTACAGCTCGAACAACATCTTCAAGGAGTTGCTCTCCGGTAACTGCATCAAGCATCAATACACCTTTCGCATCACGGCGTGGAACTTTTACTAAAGCTGAAGCTGATATTTCATTATTGTCGTTAATATCACGCGCTTCAATAATAGTGTAGTCTGAATTACAAGTTAAAAGTTCGTTTAGATTTGTAAAAGTTTTACTGGCAATGTCATACATAAAGGCATGTTTACGGCGAGGGTTAGTTGGACTGTCATTATGCGTTTCAACTTCACCTTCACCAACAATAATACCATTTTCATTAATGGCACGCGCGGTGCTTGATGAACCTTTGAAAAAATCATCAGGTCTTATCATTACCATAGTTCCATCAAAATCATTGGTATCTACATGATAAAACTTAGTGCGTAAATTACCGTTTACCCAAGTTCTAACATGCCCAGTAGCAATACCGGCATTATTAATATCATATGCACGTGAATCAAAAAATTCACTGTGGTCTTCAGTGAAATCTTTAACTTCACCATTTTTGTATACAACTGCATATTCACTTCTACTTTCATTCGCACTTGGCTCAGTTTCATTTTCATCAACCCAACCAGTAGCATACCCCACTGCAACTCCGTTATTATTAATTGCCTGTGCGACGTTAGTTAATTGCTGTATATCATCTTCGTGTTGAGTGACTAAATGACCTAAAGTTTCCGAAGTTACAACACCTTCAGCACTTAATGACCACTTGATGGCATCATAATTGTACATGAAGCTAACAATACCTTGAAGACAGATTTCGAAAGGTTCATCAGCAAGTTTATCTTGGTTAGCACAACCTGCCGAATCATTGGCTATATAATCGATGTAATTCTGCTTAATACTCGTACTTGCGTAACCAACAGCAAACCCAGAATCACTGACATCTAAAATTGCAGATTCACCACCATAGCGAGAAGCTTCAGGAATATCATCTCCTTCAGTTGGCGGTATCAACTCAATAATAGTGTTACCTGAGTCAGGAGAGAAGAAGGCGCGAGTAGTAAAGTCACGTACCCAGTGAACGACCTCTTCACCATCACTATCAGTAAATGGGAATTCGGTGTATGGTGCAGAGCCGTTTCCATAAATCCAACCATCATTTGTTATACCGTTTACATAATCAACGGTTGAACGCGTTAACGTAGTCGTATCAGGAAAGTTTTTATCGAAAACCACAAAATCTTCTGTATCACCAGCGTTACCCGTTAAGTTACGCATAGCTACAACAGCACCCACTTTTTGATATAAGCTACTACTAGATCGAGCTTCCAAAAAACCTACAACCCAAGCTAAATCATTAGCCGTTGGGTTACCGGCTCTTAAAGCACTTTCGTCTTCAATATCTTCTAGAGCGATTATTCTTTCATTAGCTAATTTTGCTAAACTAATAATGTCATCAAAATCATCTTCATCCAAATATTGAAACTGAACGGGAAAATTATAAATATCTGTACCTGAAATCGCCATTTGACTTTGGTTGTTTTCTTGCTGTGCATAGCTAAACTTAACTATATCTATGCCACCTTTATCGATAACTTCATATTTAGCAGCATGTGCAATTGATAAACTTAAAGCACTACTAATACCTAACGCTAATACCGATTTTATAAATTTGTTCATATAACTACTTAACTCTCATTTCTTGTTATAATTCATCTAGCTCTTGCCATCTTGCGAAAGCGATTTCCAGTTTTGACTCACTTTCAGCAAGCTGGTTCAATATATTTTTTTTAATGTCACTTTCTTTGCTAAAAAACTTAGCATCATTCACCTGTTCTTGAAGTGAACTGATTAATAACTCAAGCTCATCAACTTGATCGGGTAAAGCTTCCAATTCACGACTTTCTTTAAAAGATAATTTTTTCTTAGATGTCACTTGAGCAACTGTACTGGTAACGTTTGTCGATACAGTTGTTGTTTTTACACCGTCTGCTATTTGTTTACGTTGTTCGGTTTTATATGCTAAATAACTATCAACATCATCATAACCACCAACAATATTTGTTATTTGACCACTTCCATCAAAGTAAAGGCAAGTATTTACACAATTATTAACAAAATCACGATCATGGCTGACTAAAATAACCGTTCCTGCGTAATTTGCAACGACTTCTTCTAATAATTCTAAAGTTTCGATATCCAAATCGTTTGTTGGCTCATCGAGAATAAGTAGATTACTTGGTCTTAAAAACAAACGTGCTAATAATAAGCGATTTTTTTCTCCACCAGATAAAGCTCTTACAGGTGTTCTTGCTCGTTTAGGGCTGAATAAGAAGTCTTGTAAATAGCCAAGTACATGACGAGTTACACCATTTACTGTAACTTCTTGTTTACCTTCTGCTACGGTATCTTGAACAGTCAGGTTTAAATCTAAAGCATCACGATGCTGGTCAAAATAAGCAACATCTAAGTTAACACCAGAACGCATTTTACCAGATGTGGGTTGCTGCTGTTCCATAATTAGTTTGATTAATGTTGACTTACCGGTACCGTTAGCCCCAATAAGCGCTAAACGATCTCCACGCGTCATCAATAAATCTAAGCCTTTGAATATTGTTTTATCACCAAACGCCATATGCAGGTTTTCACATTCAAAAACCAACTTACCAGAGCGATCACCTGTTGATATATTAATCTCTCCTTGTTTCTTAACTTCTCGTCTCTCTTGACGTTCAACTCGTAATTTTTCAAGCGAGCGTACTCGACCTTCGTTACGTGTTCTCCGGGCTTTAATGCCTTGTCTTATCCAGACTTCCTCTTCGGCTAAGCGCTTATCAAAAAGTGCATTTTGGGTCGACTCAACTTCTAAGTCATGCGCTTTTTGTTCAATATAAAGATCATAGTTACCTGGGTAACTAACTAATTGACCACGATCTAAATCTAAAATACGAGTCGCTAAACCACGAATAAATGCTCTATCATGACTTATAAAGATGATTGTACCTTTAAAGTCTTTCAAGAATTGCTCTAACCAAAGTACACTACTTATATCTAAATGGTTGGTTGGCTCATCAAGTAATAATACATCGGGTTCACAGACCAATGCTTTCGCTAATGCAAGCTTTCTTAACCAACCACCTGAAAGGCTATTAATTTTTTTGTCTGCGTCTAACGCTAAAGTGGTTAACACTTTATCTATTCGTTGCTCATCTTGCCATGCATTTGCTTGGTCAAGCTCTTGTTGGGCATTAGCTAACTTATTAAGATTCTGCTCTGAAGGATCTTCACCGATAATATGAATTAAATGGTGATATTTCTTTATCAATTCAGCGTTTTCAGCAACACCTTGAGCTACATAGTCAAATACACTCAAGTCAGATGATTCAGGAGGATCTTGCTCTAACATCGCCAATTTAATATTGCTCGACATTAGTATTTGACCGTCATCTAGGTTTTGCTTACCCATTAATACTTTCATTAATGACGATTTACCTGCGCCATTTTTACCAACTAAACATACTCTTTCGCCCGTTTTAACGGTTAAATTAGCTTTGTCTAAAATACTGTCTTCACCAAAGGCTAATTCACCTTGAGCTATTCGGATTAATTCCATGGGTTATATCAACTCTACTACGTGTGATTGTTCAAAAGGCCAGAATAACTGTGTGTTGTCACTTAGGCGCTCTAATACGGGAATATGAACACCGTATAATTGTACTAAACTTTTTTCACCATCAAGTTCTATGTCGTTATCAACTATATCAATAACTTTGATTTGGTGATCGGGAATAACATTACCAATTAGTGTTAAAGCTTGCTCACATAGATGGCAACCTTCACTGCTATATAAGTGAAATAAAACACTCATTATGTATTAACTTTTTTACGGGTAATTAACCAACTATTGTGGATGTGCTTATTGCGTTGAAAATCTTTATCTCGGGTTAAATCAGAGATAGATTTAACATTAAAATCTAAAGCAGCAACCGCGTCAAAATCCATTTTAAAGTTTCGCTTATTGTTGGTGAAAACCAGTTCGCCATTTTCAGCAACGCATTTCATTGCGTCAGTAATAAGAGCAACATGATCGCTTTGCACGTCAAAACTATCTTCCATACGTTTTGAATTTGAGAACGTTGGAGGGTCAACAAAAACAACATCATAAGTCGTTTTATGTTCTTTTAACCATGTTAAACAATCAGCTTGAACAAATTGGTATTTATGACCAGACAATTTATTTAACGCAAAATTCTCTTGAGCCCAATTCAAATAAGTATTCGACATATCTACAGTCGTAATACTGGCGGCACCATGAAGTGCGGCTTGTAACGAAACAGATCCCGTATATGCAAATAGGTTTAACAGAGATTTATTTTTAGCTTTTTGAGCAACGATTTGCCTAGTTTTACGGTGGTCTAAGAATAGCCCTGTATCAAGGTAATCCCATAAGTTGATTTTAAATTTTGCGCCATGTTCAATAACAATCATTGATTGCTTAGTTTTATCTACACGTTGATATTGATCAGTACCCTTTTGTTTGGCACGTGTTTTTAATATAACTTTATCAGTTGGTACATTAAGTACTTTAGGTGCAAAATAAATCACTTCTTGTAAGCGTTTAGCAACTTTACTTTCTTCAATTATTTTTGGCGCTGAGTATTCTTGTATAACAAGATGATCACCATATACGTCAATCGCAACATTGTATTCAGGAATGTCGGCGTCGTATAAGCGGTAACATTCAATCTGCTCTTTTTTGAGCCAGCTTTTCAAATTCTTTTTATTTTTTAATAAACGATTGCCAAAGTCAGAATCTTTATCAGCAAATTCATCAACATTATTTTGACCTGCAGCTTGTTTTTCATCAACGTTATAAATGGCTAGTTGACAATCTAAAGGTCCATTCTTGAATTTATAACGTTTTCGGCTTGCCAATTTCATCATTGACAACAATTCAACATTCGCCGTTAAAATAGCAACATTCCAGTCAACAAATTGTGCTTTAAGTTTTCTACCTAAAAGTACGAAATTCTCGACTAATTCAGGTAATTCGCCAATACGTTCACCGTATGGAGGGTTAAGTACAAAAGTGCCATTGTGACCAAAACCATTATTCAGGTTATTGATATCTTTACATGAAAACTCAATAAATTTTTGCACACCAGCATTACGTGCATTTACTTGTGCTGTATTGATCACTCTACTATCAATATCAACACCAAATACTTTTGCCTTTAATTGTTCAAGACCTAAGTGTGATTTTTCTTTAGCTAGTGTGAGCTGTTCTTGCCATGCGTACAACTCATGTCCTTTCCAAAAATCAAAGCCCCATTTAGCTCTATCGATACCTGCAGCATAATTAGCAGCCATCATTATCGCTTCAATTAAAATGGTACCTGAACCACACATCGGATCAACCATAGGTTTAGTTGTATCTTCTAGCCAGCCAGAACGTTTGATTATTGCTGCAGCTAAATGTTCTTTTAACGGTGCTGCACCAGAGTGTTCACGATAACCACGCTTGAATAAACTACGCCCTGAAAAATCTAGATAAATGGTAACTTTTTGTCTTGATAAACGTCCCTGAAAACTAATGTCCGGGGCACCTTTATCAACCGAAGGTCTTTCCATACCTTGATCGCGAAAATGATCTACTAAGGCATCTTTAATCGTAAGACCACCAAATTGAGTATTTCTGATTTCATCACTGATACCGACAAAATCAATAGCAAACGTATGATTACTTGAAAATTGTTCAGACCAATTAACTTTGGCAGCAGTGGCAAAAAGTTGATCTTTATTTTCGGCCTCGCCTTCTACAAGCTTTAGTAGAATTCGTGTTGATAAACGACAATACAGGCAAATTTTATATGCCTCTTCAATTGTAGCCATAAAATATACGCCTTCAGGCTTTTGAACTACCTGTTGTGCGTTTAAGTTTTTAAGCTCTTCAGCTAATAATATTTCTACACCAAAAGATGTTAATGCTAAAAATTGCTGCATAAGAATTTTCCAGACCGATTTATGCCCGCGATTATAAACAAAGACGCCTACTACTTATATAGATACACTGAGAAAAGCGAGATATTCAGGAAAATTTATTTCAAAATATTTATAAACTAATATCTTATGGCTTTCTCGCTCATAAAAACGGCTTTTAGTCTATAATTAGCGCAATTCAACACTACTTTTTAGTAGATATTAAATAGTTAAAAAAACGCCTTGCAATGTGAAGTAACTATCCTTAATATACGCCTCGCTTTCAAGGGCATATGTTTTTGAAATCAGTTCTCTAATAACAAGAATTAAAACAGTTGTTGGCTTTCCTAAGAAGTTATTAGGACATTCGGACGCGGGATGGAGCAGTCTGGTAGCTCGTCGGGCTCATAACCCGAAGGTCGTAGGTTCAAATCCTGCTCCCGCAACCAACTTCACTTAAGTATAAAAAGTAATTCTTGAGTTTGAATCAAAAAAACTTGGCTTTCCTAAGAACTTATTAGGACATTCGGACGCGGGATGGAGCAGTCTGGTAGCTCGTCGGGCTCATAACCCGAAGGTCGTAGGTTCAAATCCTGCTCCCGCAACCAACTTCACTTAAGTATAAAA
>Ga0209184_1002293_pt1 | contig 10011 bp, 11 predicted proteins | sample EN8Hudsemesocosm_2_FD_184627 | JGI IMG/M metagenome (GOLD analysis project Ga0209184, IMG submission 184627) | Methane-oxidizing microbial communities from mesocosms in the Hudson Canyon - EN8C Hudson Canyon (SPAdes) (version 2) | ecosystem: Environmental > Aquatic > Marine > Cold seeps | place... | reverse complement strand
TCATTTAAACTTGGCCATTATTGATGGCAATGGCATTACCAAATATTTTTATGTGGGCGGGGAAAATCCATTTTCTAAACCCAGTAATCGCATCCCTGCCATTGTGGCTGATATGTTTGCCAACAAGCAGGCTACCCTCAAAAAAGTGCTACATGAGAATAATAAAACCGAAATTATTCAGGCTCGAATTATTAATCCGTTGACCATGCGCAGGCCGCTATCGGGTGCGTGGCAGGAGGGGGCGGTGGCGGTTATTTTAATGTTTGAGTTAACCTCCTTTGATCAGCAACGCCAATTATTAAAAGAGAAAATGGGTTATGACGTGATGTTAAGTCATGAACAGGATTTAACCGGTATCCATAAAGATGAACATAGTGTGCATGGTGATGAACATTTTTCAAATTTGTTATGGGCCCACATGGACTATGACGAAGGGCGCATCGATCATGTCTTAAAGATGTTGATTTATCAGATGTTATTGGGTGCCGTGGTCTTAATGGTGTTTTCATCCTTGTTATTAGTATTGCTGATCGAACGCTATATTACCCGACCCATTCTGGATTTAGAGCAACGCATCGTGGCCATGAACGATAAGGGGGGAGACTTCCCTGTGGTTGATGATGCTCATGATGAAATCAGTGCCCTGCAACGGGCATTTGCAAAACTTTATAGTCAGCTAAAGGCGTCTTACGAACTGAGTCAGGTGCAGGCGCAAACCGACAGCCTTACCAAGCTGCACAATCGCCGTATGTTTAATGAGAGTGTGGACGGCCTCATCAGGCGTGCCCACAAAGACTCGCACATCGCCTTAATCTATATTGACCTGGACCATTTTAAATTTGTTAACGACAACTACGGGCACAAAGTAGGGGATGTGTTGTTGCAGGAATTTGCCCAGCGTCTCACCAATGTGGTGCGCTTAAAAGACATTGTCATGGGGGATGACAGAGATTTGGCCCGTTTAGCCGGGGATGAATTTGCCGTTATTGTTCATGATTTTCCCGACGATATGGTGCTGAATAAAATGGCCGATCGCATCCTGGCTATTTTTTCGGCAGGTTTTAATTGCTCGGCCGGACATTTCCCGGTGACCGCCAGCATAGGTATCGCGGTTTACCCAAAAGACGGGGACAACGCCACCGATTTAATTGTTAACGCCGATGCGGCCATGTATCAGGCAAAAGATGCCGGTAAAAACCAATACGCTTATTATTCGCAAAAGTTGGCATTAAAAGCACGCAGAGAACAACAAATAGAAACCGAACTTAAGAAAAAGGACTTCTCTGAGTTTGTTTTATATTACATGCCACTTATCGATGCAAAAAGTGGAAATATAATGGGGGTCGAGGCCCTGTTACGCTGGTTTTCATCCGAGCTGGGTGTTGTGTCTCCAGCCGAATTTATTCCCATTGCCGAGTCCCGCGGGCTGTTTGAAGACCTGGATTTATGGGTGTTTAACCGCGCCCTGGATGATTTGGATCGTTTGCAGGGTATTTTGGGGGAAAGCGGCAAGCTCTCGATTAATATTTCCTCGGCGCAATTAGGCTCCAACGTATTTTTCTTAAACTTAATGTCGGCCTTGCAAAAAAAGGGTTGTCTTAGCCAGTACCTGGAATTGGAAATTACCGAAACATTTGAGGCCATTATGTCCAGTCAGGTGGAGGCAAATTTAAACCTGTTTAAACAGGCGGGTTTTAGCTTGGCGTTGGATGATTTTGGGGCAGGCCATACCTCGTTAATTCAGTTGATGGATTACCCCATTGATGTGATTAAGATTGATAAGTCCTTAATTGATCGCATGATGGGGGGCGGGCTTAACCTGGTGATCGCGTTGATTCATTTTTGTAAACGCCAGGATATCTTTGTCACCGCCGAAGGGGTAGAAACCGTTGAACAAGCCGATGCCTTGCGCGAAGCCGGGGTAGATGCCCTGCAGGGATATTATTTTGACCAGCCTTTGGCCCTGGATAAACTGTTAGAAAAATATTCAAACACGAATAACTAGACAGCCGCTCTTAATTAAATTGATTGGAAGCCTCATGATCCGTTCACCTTTTTGGCAAAACCTGTTTCGACCCGCACACAAACAAAAAAATCACGTATGTGACTTATGGCTGGCCACCCCTATTTTTTCAGAGGTGAGTCATGGACAATGCCTGCAACTGGTAAATGATATGGCCATACGGCGTTATCATGATGGAGAGGCCATTTTTAGTCTTGGGGATGTGGGCATAGGCACAGGGTTAATCATAAGCGGCTCGGTGAATATTAGTGTGGGCGACAAGGTATTGGCCAACATGGAAGAGGGGGATTTTTTTGGCGAAGTGGCTTTGGTGATTGAGGCCCCGCGCACCGCCACTGCCGTGGCCAACGGCGATACGCAAATCGTGTTCTTTTTGCGCCCGCAGCTGGAAACCTTGTTATCGCGAGCCCCGCGCCAAGGGGCAAAAATTATGCAAAATCTGGCGCGGGTCATGGCCAATCGTCTGGGCTCCACCAATACCCTGTTGGAGGAAAGTCATGTGGCTGATTAAACAAATCTCGCCCATGGGAAAATCCCTATTAAGTTTTGCGTTTTTAATCATCCTAACCAGTTTAATGGTTTGGGTGCTTAACCCGGTGATTATTCCGGTATTGGTGTCCCTGGTATTGTATGTATGTTTGTTGCCGCTACACGATTGGCTCACCAATTTGGGTTGGCGCCGGGACATGTCAGCCCTGGGTATTTTGTTAATGATGATGTTTGTGGTGCTGGTGCCGGGATCTTTAGTGCTGGCTGAATTTAATGAGCAGGCCATGCTTTGGCAAAGTAAGGCCAGTACCGCCGGCCAGTCCCTCAATGAATTATTAACTCAAGTGTCGGCGCAACTGGCTCAGTGGCAATTTCATATAGAAGTGGATCAGTTAAAGGCCAATATACTATCGGCTGTGGTGAGTGATGAGGGAAGCTTTTTAAGTTCTATCAGTGCGGTGATCATGAGTATTGCCAGCTCGTTGTTATTAGTGCCTTTTATCACCTTTTTTTTATTACGCGACTTTGAATCCTTACGCAACAAGTCCCTTAATGTGTTGCCTAATAAATATTTTGAATTGGGCTGGTTAATGTACTTTAAAGTGGCCAAGCAAACTCAGGGTTATGTGCGGGCGGTATTGATTCAGCAATCCATATTGGCGGCGGTGGCGGCCATGGGGTTTTGGATCAGTGGGTTTGATAGCCCGGTGATTCTGGGGCTTATTGCCGGCATATTGGGGTTGATTCCTTATGTGGGGCCAGCGCTGGGACTGCTACCCCCTTTTTACCTGGTATTGGCCAATCATCCGGTGAATTATGATGCTATGTATGCCGCAGTACTGGTCATAGGAGTGGCTTATTTGGTTGATAATTTACTGGTAATCCCTTTGGTGGTGGCACGGTTTGCCAATCTTCATCCATTGGTGGCGCTATTAGGCATTATTATCTTTGGAAATTTTTTGGGCATTTTGGGTATGATTGCCGCTATTCCCATACTGGCTATTTCGAATATTGTATTTTGCCAATTGCTGTTGAGTTTTAATCCCAAGAAGTTCACTACCAATGTGGCGTCGTTTCATTGAACGCAGCGCCGTGAAGCAATATGAATTTAAACTAGGGTCAAATAATCGGTGTTATTTTTTTATACGGATACTTCCACAATGACAAGCTGCAAACAGGCTATGCCATGTATTTAAAGTTTATGCTGGGTTTCATATTTTCTTCATGGATATTACTGCTTTCAGGTTGTGATGGTGCTTCGTCTGCCGCCAAGCAGTCGCCATCTTCCGTTAAATTACAAGCTGTTATTGAAGGCCTTGATCGCCCTGTGTTCATCACCCCTGTGATGGATCAAAGCGGTCGGTTATTAGTGCTTGAAAAGTCAGGTGTGGTGCAATTGGTGAGTGCTGATTATAAGCATTTGGGTGAATTTTTAAATATAGAAAGCCAGGTGACCGACTCTGGGGAGCAGGGTTTATTGGGGTTGGCGTTTGACCCTAATGTGGAAAATAACGGCTATTTTTATGTGTATTACAGTTCAACGAATAATTCTGTTTGCCAACAATCGCTAAACCTGTGCTCCATTATATCGCGTTTTTCTCTGGCCAGTGGGACCGCCGGTTTTGACTTTGGGCGTGCCAATCCCCACAGCGAAACTCAGGTACTGGAGGTGGCGCAACCGGCCACTAATCACAATGGTGGCATGCTGGCCTTTGGTGGCGACGGTTTATTATATATTGGCCTGGGAGATGGCGGTGGTAGCGGCGATCAATTTAAAAACGCACAAAATTTGGAAACCTTGTTGGGAGCGCTGCTGCGCATTGATGTGCAACAATTACCTTATTCCATTCCCCCTGACAATCCTTTTGCCAATGCCGCCAGCCCCATTAAAAAAGAAATATGGGCGTTTGGCTTGCGTAACCCCTGGCGTTTTTCATTTGATTCTTTGGATGATACTTTGTGGTTGGCTGATGTGGGGCAAGGGGACTGGGAAGAGATAGATATTATTAGGGGCGGGGGCAATTACGGCTGGAGTGTGCGTGAGGGGGGGCATACCTTTAATGAAAATGTGATGCAGGCAAGTGATACTCTGTTAGATCCAAAGTTCGAATATGGCCATGATGCGGGTATTTCCATCACAGGTGGTTATGTTTATCGCGGTGAGTTGCTAAGCGAGTTGCAGGGTTTCTACATTTATGGGGATTTTAGTGGGCCGGTGTGGGCCTTAAATCCGGACACTTTGGAAAACCATCTAATTGCCCGTGCTGCTAGTGTTGCCTCGTTTGGGCAAGATGAAGAGGGTGAGCTATTTGTAGTGGATTTAGCGGGCGTGATTTATAAAATATTACCCGGCAATGATATTATGGGGGATTTAGTCAATGAATGATTCGGCTCCCATTAAGCAGGTGAAATTTAATATAGGTGACGTTATTCACCATAAGTTATTTCATTACCGTGGGGTAATCGTAGATGTGGACCCGGATTTTCAACTGTCACAGCAATGGTACCAAATGGTGGCCCGTAGTCGGCCTCCTCAAGATGAACCCTGGTACCATGTATTGGTTCATGACAGTGAAGATTCTACTTATGTGGCGGAACAAAATTTAGAAGCAGAGCTAACAGCCCAAAAAGTGAGTCACCCAGGAGTTGAGAAATGCTTTTGTGACTTTAAAGACGGGCATTATATTAGTAATGAAAAAATTAACTAACTCATTTTATGTGTGATCTGCGCCCTGGTGAAACCAAGTGTGCTAGGGTAAGGTTTGTTGATTAATTGACATCTTTGGAAATCAAATGAAAAAAATAAAAAATGAAGATGCCCTAGTGACCGAGGCGATTCGGGTAGGGGAAGTCTACGCAAAGAAACGCGGGGTGGCCGAGTTTGAATCTACCGATTCGGCCAAAAACAAAGTGACCTATATTTATCGCTTACTAGTACACGATAAACTCATTCAGCCTTTGGCCAAGGGGCAAGACAATGGTCCCAGCATGCGTCATAAATTGGCATTGTGGATCTCACGAACTCTGCCGGCGGATCATGAATTATTGAAGTAGGTTGTTTGTTTTAGTTGTCAGTTAGGAAGATGTATGCCCATACAAGATATTATGACCACTAATTTGGTGGTGGTTACCATGGATACGGACGTAGATCAGTTACAAACGTATTTTGATAATCTGAAAATCCATCACCTTATTGTGGCTCAGGATAAAACTCTACAGGGCATCATCTCTGATCGGGATGTATTAAGGTGTATTTCGCCTTATACAGGAACAGCGGCCGAGATTGAGCGGGATACCCGAACGCTTCAAAAAAGAGCCCATCAAATTATGACCCGCAACCCGTTTACGGTGGGCAAGAATGACTCTATTAAAAAAGCCGCTCGTATCATCATAGAGAAAAGCGTAGGTTGTTTACCCGTGGTAGATGAAAATAATCGATTGTTGGGCATTGTTACCTGGCGGGATGTATTTGCCTATGGCTTAAGAGATACATAAAGTGCCTATTTATAGATTGCTCATGTTACGACAGTTTAATCACTTTTAATGTACTGAATGAGACCCTGTTCAAACCAGTTTAATAATATGTTCAGGGCGGTTGGGCTTACCTCTTTCTCTGGCAAGTGTTCAAGCAGCGCCTGACACACATCCGCAAAGTTTTTTCCCCGTTGAAACATTTCCAGCATAGCGACAGCAATATTATCTACGGGCCTAAATTCGGTGAACCGCTCTTGGTTGCGCCACACTAACCAGGCATTTTTTTCCTGCACGGGTTCGGGAGGTGTTTGATCTTGTTTGAGCTGTTGCCACATGTTAACCACATTCCATTGGCTAACAAACAACTGCACACTGGGGTGAAATCTTAATTTAATGTTGGGCCACTTGTCTTGTTCAAGCTGGGTAAGTTGATCCAATGTGGCTCTTTTAGCGTCGCGGGCATCGAAAGCACTTAACAGTAAACGTTCAAAGCGTGCCAGTTCGGCAATTTGAGGGTGTTCGTTAAAGGGGGGTTGCCCATTTAAAAAATCGGGCAAGGGATCGGCGAAGTGGCGTAATGAAAAATGCTGGCTGGGGCATAGTGCAATGAACTCTTCCATCATTTGTTCATACAAGTCATCCCCCAAATAGCGCCCCAGAATCTGGTGATCGGTATCTATGGTTTCCTTAAGTCGCACGTTATAGGCATTTTGATAAATACCCAAGCGTTGTGCTGTGGCCACCTTGCCCTGTTGCACTATGTGCTGACAAATATCGTCCTCGCTTTTTGCAGTGTGCCCTTGCATATAAGCCAATAGTTGTTGCTGTCGCTGGGCCAGGGTGTTGGTCATTTGCAGGCCTGGGCATTGGGTAGTTCAAAAACCTGTTGGGCAATGTCCCGTGCTATATCCAGTTCCGCTAGTAATTCGGGTAACGCAGGGATGTTATCGTCCCTTTCGATCATAGTGCTCACCGGGCCAAAGGTTTGTAACGCCAATCGGTATAAATTCCACACCGGGTCACAGATATCATTATCATGGGTGTCGATGACATAGTCCCCGTAATCACTGTGGCCAGCTAAATGAAATTGCCGAATGCGTTTTTTATCCATGGCCTTAATATAATCTTGTGGGTTAAAACCATGGTTGCGGGCACTCACATAAATATTGTTAATATCCAGTAAAATATAACAATCGGCCTCTTGTGCCACCGCCGATAAAAACTCCCATTCACTCATGTGGGAGTCGGTATAGGTAATGTAGCTGGAGACATTTTCCAATAAGATTTGCCGCCCTAAATAATCCTGCACTTTGTTCACACGCTCCACCACATGTTTGATGGCTTCTTCGTTATAGGGCAGGGGTAATAAGTCGTGACTGTTGTGTTGATTGACGCCGGTCCAGCACAGATGATCACTGATCCATTCAGGCTGAAGGTCATTGGCCAGGGTTTTTAAATTTTTTAAATATTCTAGGTTTAATGGATCGGTACTGCCGATGGACATGGATACACCGTGCATCACCATGGGATAGTGTTCCCGTATGGCGTGTAGAAAATACTTGGGTTTTCCGCCAGCCACAAAAAAATTTTCCGAGGTGACTTCAAACCAGTCGACGTTAGGTTTTCGGTTTAATACATCCTGAAAGTGATCGGTGCGTAATCCCAGGCCAAAACCTAAAAAATGATCTTTCATGCGGGTGTCTCAATATTATTGTTATTCGTGCACCACCAGAGCAGCAAGAAATGTCACTCTGGTGGTGTTAGTGCCTAGTTCAGGACACTACACTAAAGCAAATTACGCGCCTTTTTTACCACCTATACTTTCACAGGCCTTGGCCGAGGTATTTACAAACCCTTTACCGCTGCAGCTGGCTTTACCGGCACAGGCGTTATTGGCGGTCTTGCAGTCGTTGTGGCCGCCACATTTGTTAACCCCGTAACAATGCATCATGTCGGACTTGCTGATGGTGCCGGTCCAGTTGTCTTTTTGTTTGCCGCCCACATCATCACAGGCCTTGGCGGCCATAGTGACAAAACCATGGCCCTTACAGCTGGCTTTACCATTGCACGCGTTGTCGGCGGTTTTGCAATCGTTAAGGCCTTTGCATTTATTCACCCCGTAGCAGTGCACAAGGTCGGTACTGCCCCCTACCGATTCATCACCCATGCCCATGCTGGCACACCCTACTAGGCTGGCAGCGGTGAGGGCCAGGGCGGCGCCTGTGATCCCAGCTTTTAATTTACTTTTCATAGTGATGCTCCGATTTGTTTTTGGTTTTGAATGTGGCTAGGTGGCGCAATGACAAACATATGAAAAGTATGAATGAAACTGCATAAACATTTTCAGTGTAGACCAAGATGACTGGCCTGCAGGGCCCGTCATTACACGTGGTTTGCTTCTTTGAGTTTGTGCGCAAAAGACTTAAGAAAAACCAATGGTGGTGCCAAGAGCGAGCGCTAATCATGGGGTGTAACATGGTTTTTGAATGTGTAAGAAAGCTAATCACGGAACTTGTTAATGGCCTAATTTGACTTAATATTTATATTGAACTACATAAAGGAACCAGGCCTGATTCTCTTGGACTGGGTTTTAAATGCGTTACTCTGGCGGCTAGCAGTAGGTAGGAGGCACAGATGATAAGCCCTGACATTCCCCATGATGAAGCCACTCGCCTGGCCACTCTGCAATCCCTCAATATACTGGATACCCCCGCAGAGGAGCGTTTCGATCGCCTCACTCGCTTGGCAAAACGCATGTTTAATGTGCCCATGGCCCTAGTAAGCCTAGTGGATGAAAACCGGCAGTGGTTTAAATCCTCACAGGGTTTTGCCGTGAGTGAAACCCCCAGGGATATCTCTTTTTGCGGTCACGCCATAATGGGAGAGGGCATTTTCATGGTGCCCGATGCGTTAAGCGACCCAAGGTTCAGCGATAACCCTTTGGCGGTGAACGATCCGCATATTCGTTTTTATGCCGGTTGCCCGTTAAAGTCACTGGATGGCAGCAAGTTGGGCACCCTGTGTATCATGGATAAGGTGGCCAGGGACCTGAGTCAGGATGACCTGGTTTGTTTCAAAGACCTGGCCGAAATGGCGGAGCGTGAATTGGCTGCAGTGCAACTGGCCACCCTGGATGATCTCACCAAAATTTCCAATCGCAGGGGTTTTATTGCCCTTGCGCAAAAAAGTTTAAATATTTGTTATCGGGAAGGCTTGCCTGTGTCCCTGGTATTTTTTGACCTTAATAAGTTCAAAGCCATCAACGATACCTTCGGTCATGGGGAAGGGGATAAAGCCCTCATTGTATTTGCCGAGAAAATGAAACTCAGCTTTCGAGATGCCGATGTATTTGCGCGCCTGGGAGGCGATGAGTTTGTGGTGTTGTTAAGCAATACCTCCGTCGCATCTGCCCAGGAAATTATCGATCGTTTTGCTCAATCGTTAACAGACTACAATCAAAAGGCGCAAAGCGGATATGACATACTGTTCAGTGAGGGCATCGTCAGTCCGGATATTGGCCAACTCGAAGACATCGAATGTTTGTTAGAGCAGGCAGATGCCGTGATGTATAAAAACAAGCAGGCTTAACACGGGCTGGGTGTTTTATTGAGCACAATGTTTCACCAAGCAGGGGTTTACTATGTTAAAATCTATTTTATTTGCCATAAGTCCCGACCATGGAAAACCAACCTAATAACCCGTTACACGGGCTTACCCTGCAAACCATACTCACCGAACTGGTGGATCATTTTGGTTTTGAAGAACTGGGTTATCGCATCGATATTCGCTGCTTTAATTACGAACCCAGTATCAAGTCCAGCCTCAAATTCTTAAGGAAAACCCCCTGGGCCCGCGAAAAAGTGGAAGAACTCTACCTGGCCTCTCGCGACGATTTTTAGCTCAGCCCTAGTAGCCCTTAAACCTTCCCGACATATTTAAAATTAATAACAAAAACTAATAACAATAAATGGACGACACATGATAAGGATTCATCATTGGCTGGCGCTCAGCCTTGCCTGCCTGAG
>Ga0209184_1002291_pt1 | contig 10024 bp, 8 predicted proteins | sample EN8Hudsemesocosm_2_FD_184627 | JGI IMG/M metagenome (GOLD analysis project Ga0209184, IMG submission 184627) | Methane-oxidizing microbial communities from mesocosms in the Hudson Canyon - EN8C Hudson Canyon (SPAdes) (version 2) | ecosystem: Environmental > Aquatic > Marine > Cold seeps | place... | reverse complement strand
AAAAGAATAAATCCAACTGGCATGCGTCCGTCATCCCCGAGGTCTTTTATCGGGGATCCATTCAGAGTAAATTAGATACCTGCTAAGATAATGCAGGAATGACGGGGTAGAGAAGTTGATCTGGTTCCCACGGCCTCAGTGGGAGCCCATAAAGGGACGCGCCTGCGTCCCGTGACGCAGGCGCGTCACAAACTGCATTCCCACGGAGACCGTGGGAACGAGGAGCGAGGAAATGTTTCGGGTACTTATGGGAGGGATTATTTTTCTCTTACAACACCGGGTAAATTATCAAGTTGCTGTTCAAGAAAGCTACCTGTTGATTGTAATTGCGCAACAATTTGATCCATTGCATTAAACTGTTTGTAAAGTCGTGCCTCTAGAGTATCTAGTTTGGTGTTCAAGGCGGAGCGCTGTTCATTAATATTCTCAATTCTAGTGCTTAAGCCATCTGTACGAGCATCAATTAAACTGTCTGATTTTAAAAAGCCAGTAATTAAGCTGTCCAGTTGATCGGCAATCCCTCGATTAAAAAATACTGAACCTCGATTACCTGCAGAACCCCCTGAAAACTCCAGAATCATTCCTGATGCCTCACCTTTGCCAGTCAGAACGGTACCTAAGCTGTCGGCTTCTTGACCCCCAATCGTTCCTTTAACATCAGTGCCTTTGGTTCCTGCACCAATAGAGAGGCCTAAATCTGCCGTTCCTTCAATAGCCGTGATTTCAACGCTTGATTTATCACCATATAAAGCGGACGATATTTGCAGCTTGCCATCGGTAAAGCTGACTAGAACGCTGGCGCCATTGTCTTTAAGTGAGTCACTGGCATTAATTTTTGCTTGAATCTCAGCCGCCAGTTCAGATCCAGAGCTGTAACTTTTTTGGGTAAGATTAAGGTCACCAGAACCAACACCATCAATTAATATACTAAAGCTATCATTGCTAGCATCAATAGTTAAAGGGGTTGTGGTCAGGTCAGATAATGCTGCCGCCGCAGTACCCTCCAGAACACCACGGCTTGCCATTACCTCAAGGTTAACGTTGTATTGACCGGTTTGTGTCTCTTTGCTAGAGGTAATAAAGTTAACCTGGGAATCAGAGGTTGTTCCGCTAGCGCTGAATATTTGTGCTAAAATATCACGGTTACCAGAAAGTGCTGATTGAAATTTACTGCTATCTAAAGAAAGCTTGCCTGATCGGTCGGTGGTAATGCCTATGGTGGCAATAGACGAAATATTGCCATCGGCCCCTCGAGAAGAGCTGCTAATCATCTTGCGTAATTGAGATTCAACGCTTCGTACAGCAGAGTCACCCAATAAAGGGCCTGCCTGATTGTTGGCGGAATCATAGCTGCTTAATTGTTTTAGGGTATCAACCAGTTCGTTAAATTTTTCGGTAAATCCAGTTACAGCTTCAGTGATTTTCTCATCGTTTTTAGCGATAGATATATTTACAGGAGACCCTGGAGAGGTTGCGCCTTTAAGGGTAAGCGTAACACCGGAAACTGCAGAATTAACCTGGTTAGTGGCGCTGGTAATAGTTAAGCCATTTAAGGTAAATAATGCATCTTTAGCAGCCATGTTTTCAGTCATGTGGCTATTTGCTGCCGCTGCGGGGTCAGGATCAAATGCTAACTGAGATAAACCGCTGTCATCGGTGTTGCTGGCATCAGAAAGGTCGCCAACCGAAATTTTAATGCCATTTTCTTTGCCTGTTTCATCTGAAGTAAATAGCAGTTTAAACCCCGAGCCATCGTTAACTAAGCTTGCCGTAACCCCAAGGTCGGCAGCATTAACCGCATCTCTAATCCCTTGTAAGCTGTTATCATCGCTATCAATAGTAACGGTTTTGCTCGATTTGTCGGGATTGCTGATAAAACTATTGCTATCGGCGTCAAAATGACCAAATGTGAAGTTTAATGATCCTGTGCCGACAGGGCTGGTTGTTTCGGTATAACTTTTAGAACTTACTGAATGTGCTTGGGCAAGATTTGTGACTTCAAGTGAATAATTGCCAGGGTTGGCAATACTCGAGCCACTGGCGGTGGCAATATCTTCATCGGAAGAATTGGCCGTGACATCATTAAAAGTACTGGCAAATTTTAATTGAGATAAAGAACCTTGAAAAGAGGATAGGGCTGATTTTAGAGAGCCATAGGCAGACAGTTTGGCTTGTAAGTCTACTTCTTGCTTATCAAAACGGGTCTCAGTTGGTGTGCGTTCTGCCTCTATAAGACTGGTTACCAAGCCAGGAATGTCAATGCCTGAGCCTATACCTGCTGTTGAAATGGAAGCCATGATCTCTACCTCTATAGATAATTTATTTGCTACTTTTCTAAGGATCTGAGAACCGAAAAGGGCGTTAGCAGATCTAAAGTTTAACTTATATTTGTTGTTTGTACCTAATCAGCAGGTGGTGAATATTGGGAGTATTGATTTATAAGGGCTAGGATGCATCCATATTAGTTTTACTGCAACATCGTGTATCAAAAGCCTGATAAACCAATACTCAACACCCTCTAAAATAAGATGCTGAGTAATTACTGTGATTTAAAAGTACCACTAACACAAATAGCGGCCATTGCCGCTTATTTTGTTTTTAAGTTATTAAAGCAATCCTTATGCCAATAATTTTCTTATGCTTGAGCTTTAATTAATAAGAGACTAGCATTTTTTGAGTCGCTATCTAGTTCCTCATTAAGTTGTTTTGCTATATAAAGTGCCTCTTCGTTGGGGATTTGTCTAATTAGTTCATCAGTTTCTGCATCTATCACTTTAACAACGGTTTTACCGCTGGCATTATCAATATTAAATTCTAAATTTCGATTGATAGACTGGACATAGTTATTTAATTGTTTTACCGCATTATCTAAATTTTGTTTGGAGGCTTTTTTCTCTTCAGCAGTTTCATTAGTGCTATTTGCTTTGGGGGCCTCAGTTGCTTTTTCGGCTTTTTTAGTTGTGGCGGAATCAATTGATCGAACAGTATTTTGTTCGTTCTTAATGTCCTTAGGCGGATGATCTGCTGCTTTTAAAGCAGGTTTAGCCTGTTCAGGCATCACCGGCTTATTTTGTGTATTAATATTGGCAGTCATAATCTCATCTCATTTTGATTAAGAGTAAAACCCTCTCCTTATGGATATAGCCTTTAAAGGAGAGGGTCGCTCTTGTAACTATCTTATCCTAATAATGATAGTACGCCTTGTGATAATTGGTTAGCCTGAGCTAACATCGCAGTACCTGCTTGCTGTAAGATTTGGTTTTTAGTCAAGTTTGCTGTTTCAGAAGCAAAGTCAGTATCTTGAATACGGCCTCTAGCAGCACTGATGTTTTCAACACTTACGGATAAGTTAGAGATGGTTGATGTGAAACGGTTTTGGATCGCACCTAAATCAGCTCTATTGCTGTCAATGTTTGCTATAGCGCCATCAACAATATCAATAGCAGCATTTGCTCCTTCAACTGTTGAAATATCTAGGCTTCCAACACTTTCTAATTGACTAGCGTTTAAGACTTCCTTATCTGTAGCTAAAATTCCACCAGCGCCAGCATCTAAATTAGTGCTAACACTGAAAGAGGTTGCTGTTGACTTGAATTCTACATTACCACCAACAGTAGTTGAATCAAGATTTAATGTGCCTGTTAATGCTCCAGCGCTAAGATTGACTGCAGCGCCTTCAGAGCCAGTAACATCCATGGAAACTTTTGTACCTGAGGCACTGTCTGCAGTACTGCTGTTGAAGTTTTCTATGTCAATATCTTTACCAGTGTTATCAAGTAATGTAATTTCATCATTTTTTAAACTTAAGCTGGCAACCACACCTGTTTTTCCTGTTTGGTCATTGATTGCGGTGGCTAAGGCTGTTAAGTCAGTTGTGGTGATCGAAGCAGAAATTGCTACATTATTCAATGAAAAGGAAGTTACTCCATCATCAGATAGGTTGCTTAAGGTTGCAGTTGTTGTTGCGGAGGCTGTAATTCCTGAGGTATCAGCAACGGCATTAACTGTTTCTACAATTTCTTTGGCAGTTGCATTTTCATCAATTGAGACTGTTGTGCTGTTTGTGCCATTTAAAGTGATTGTTTGAGCAGCAATATTGTTTCCTGCTGATGTGTCTGCAAATGCTCCCGCAGCACTTAGTGAAGCGGGGTCTTGGGCTACTGCTATATTAAAGAGTCCGTCATTGGCTCCAACAGTAGCGCTTGATGTGATGTTGGTGTTTGGATCGAGAAAAACGCTAACTGTCCCCATTTTTACAGCACCATCTGATCCGTTTTCATCAACAGCCACTCCGGCAAAAGTCATTTCGTCGGCTGTACTAGCAGTTCCGAGGAAGGTTGTGGTATCTGTACCACCTTCACTAAGGATATCAGCAGCAACCGTTGTACCAGCTGCAGCATCGTTGACTGTAAAACCACCCACTGTGCTGGCACCGTTATCATCAGCAACATTAGCTATCAGAAGACTGGTTCCATCTATTGAAGATACGGTAACACCAAGGCCGTCGCTAGTAAGTTCGGCATTAAATTCAGTTTCAAATGTTGATTCGCTGGTTAATGCAGATAATAAATTTTTGGCGTCTGTAGCGGCAACACCAGTGTATGTGAAGCTAATGCCTGTTGCGCTACCCATATCAAAAGAAATTACATCGTTTGCAACGCCGGTAAATGTTTCGAAAGTAGCTGTTGCGTTATCGACAGTATTAAAGCTTTCTATGCCGATATTTCGACCGCTAGCGCTGCTGATTTCGTGAGTAACTTTGTCGTAACTTAAATCTGAGTTGCTGTTAGTAGTGTTTAATGTGTCAACAGCTGTTTGCATTGCTGCGTCAAAATCTTCTGTATAGCTGGCAGATTTGTATGTTATATCAAGCGAGGTTTTTTGGCCTGCATCACCGATGACTAAATCAAATTTAACCTGGTCATTTTCTTGAACGTTTGTTGGTTTTGTAACCGTCATGGCTGCTGTGTTAATTTCAGCAATTGCGGTAACACCTTTCAAATTGCTCAAACTGGATGCAATTCCAGCTGCATCACGGTTTTGTGAGACTTCACTTATGTCGGCAGTTTGAACGATGCCATCCGAGTCGGTTACTGTAATGGTTTGGTCTGCGATTAAAGTGCCTGTTGCAGTGTTTACATCTGCCGCTTTAGCGCTAGTAGTGTTTATGCTTGTGCCACTGGTGTCTACTAATGCTCCAGTCGCAGCGACTTCAATGCCTGAGCTCGCGTTGTCAGTGTTAAGTTTTTCAATGCCTAGGCTGCCAGAGGTTGCTTTGGTGACATTGACCTGGATAGTTTCCCCTGCGTTTGCCCCTACTTGAAATTGTTGAGCCTGGAATGAACCATCTAAAAGTTTAATGCCGTTAAATGAGGTGGTGTCAGAGATTCTGTCTAATTCTGAAACTAACTGGTTAACCTCTGATTGTAGGCTTAAACGGTCGGTTGCAGAGTTGGTCGAGTTGGCTGATTGTACTGCCAGTTCTCTTACTCTTTGTAATATATTGGTGCTTTCTGATAATGCACCCTCAGCTGTTTGTGTTAATGAAATACCATCGTTAGCATTTCGGCTGGCTTGAGATAAGCCTTTAATTTGTGAAGTCATGCGGTCAGAAATCGCCAGACCCGCTGCATCATCTTTGGCGCTGTTAATACGCAAGCCAGATGATAAACGCTGTAATGATGTAGTTAAACCGCCTTGGGAGCTGTTTAGATTACGTTGTGCATTCAATGATGCTACATTGGTGTTAATACCTAAAGCCATGATAGTTCTCCTAATTAATGTAAGAAGCCCGTGCATACCTTTGGTTAAATGCGCGGTATCTATTTTTAGCATCTACCTTGCTAATGCATGGCTTTTGCTTTTCTCACTGAGTTTATCGGTCTGGATTTTAGAAACTTTAATCTTTTTTTTGTGATTAAGTTCTCATTTTAAGTTGTTCTGTTAAAGATGTTCTAAAAAGGTGATGAAAATTAGTGGTTTATATTGGCTTTGGTGTAAGATACCGAAAAGGGTTACTTGTAATGCTATTAAGTTAAGGGGTAAAAGAGTGTAACTACTCAGTGTACTAATAGACATTGCTCTGAAACCCTCTCCTGATGGAGAGGGCTTGGGTCGACTGTATGGATGCAGAAGGTAGAGCAATGCAGGAGCAATTGCCGAGAGGAGATAAAAAGCCTCTTTTTCTTGTGCTTTTTGTTCTAAAAAAACAGAAAAATTGCAAAAGAGAATTGTTTGAGGTCTCCTCGCCCAAACCCTCTCCAGCAAGAGAGGGCTTAAGAGCTAAGGTGTTTATCATGAACTCTTAAGTTAATGGTGTTTGGGGTAAGTATAAATATGGTTGGTGAGTGTAAATAATGACTGATGATGAATTAAAAGCGCTGGTTGCAAGTTTGGCCGTTTCTCAAAAAGAAACGGGTATACAGTTTAAGCAAACAGATTTGCAGCTCAAAGAAACTGATAGAAAGTTAGATAAAGTCGCAAAAATGTTGGGTGGTATTGGTGCTAATCAAGGTGATGTGGCTGAGGACTTTTTTTATAATAGTTTTATTAGGGATAATCATTTAGGCTCTTTAGCCTTTGATGATATTACTAAAAATATGGAAAAGCACCGTGGAACTATTCAGGAAGAATATGATCTTTTTCTTACTAATGGTGAGTCAATTGCTATTATTGAAGTTAAATACAAGGCGCATTTAGATGATATTAATAAGTTAGAGCGCAAGTTTAATAATTTTAAAAAATTATTTCCTATTTATAAAGACTATAAGCTCTATGGTGCCATGGCTTCGTTTTATTTTAACCAGGATATTAAAGGTGAGTTATTAAAGCGGGGGTATTTTGTTGTAGAAAGAAGTGGTGATTTGATAACTACTGAAAATAGTGATTATTTGAAGGTTGCTTAGTTCTAGGTTAAGAAGAGGGTAAGGTGTCAAAACTTTTGGAATGATTTATATTATGCATGAAATAACTTAGGCACGGTACAAAACTGTGCCTGAGTACGCATCACTTTCCGCCACTGTGTAGATCTTTGATTTGAATGAGGAGCAGGTAGGAGCGTCCGCCCTCGGCGCGATTTTAAATAGAGCTCTTGATCTAAAGCAAGAGCCTGTTATATTCGCGCCGAGGGCGGACGCTCCTACATCAAAGTTGTCATGGAGCTCATTCCAGTATTATTCGTTACTAGCAGGCAATACTGTGTATGGGAATTGGCTGAAGCTTATGGGTAGTCAGGAAGCTGTATGATATACGGGGTGGTTAGTGTGATTATTAGGCTGCATACGGTTGTCACTATTTGTACTATATAATGGTGGGTGCGAAAAAAGACCGTTGCTCATATTGCTTACCCCTGTTATTTTGTACTCGTTCTTTATTTTTTTTGTGGGTGAATTTATGTCAGGTGAACAATTGAAATTAGAACTGAATAAGATTGCACTTAGTCAGGCAGAGCATGATGTAGATCTACGGTATAAGTGGGAGCAAGAAAGTCATTGGAAGTTTCAACGCTGGTTTTGGGTTGGAGCTGTTGTTTTGTTGGCGTTGGGAATTATTTTTAAATAATAATTTATGCTAAAGAACTAAAGATGCTTGCCGATAAGCTTTTTAGTTTCAATAATTCGAATGATATAGGTGTTGCAATGAGTGCAAAAATGAATACAGCTTTAAATAGCTATAAGGATTATGGGTATAACTCTGAAATTGAGTATGCTGACCCGCATCGTTTAATTCAGATGTTATTTGAAGGTGCTTTAAAGCGTATTGCTTTTGCTAAAGGTGCGATGCAGCGGAAGCAAATTGCCGAGAAAGGCCGTTTTATTAGTCAGACTATTGAAATTGTGGGTGGTTTACGTGCAAGTCTGGATACGGAAAACGGTGGGGATATTGCGGTAAATCTGGATTCCCTTTATGACTATATTGGTCGCCGCTTAGTGACTGCTAACTTGAAAAACAGTGAAGAAATGCTCGATGAGGTGGCTGGGTTATTGGTGGATGTTAAAACGGCCTGGGATGCGATAAATGCGCCAGCTGCTGGAGCAGATACTTTGCTTGCTGCTACGGAAAATAACAAGCCTGAGGTTAAGGGTGTTGTAGAAAGTATTGAGAAAACACCAGTAAAAGCGCCTGTGCAAGCGGTTAATTCTAGGGCTAATAAAGCGCTAAAGGCTTATTCCGCTTAGTTTATGCTGGTTTCTGAAGTTTTGTCTTTTACTCAGGATATGATGATGGTGGTTCTTGAGCAGCAGTGGGACGTTTTGCCAGATATGCAAGGGAAGCAGGATGAAATGCTGAAAGCCTTGTTTTTAGATAAGGCATATGTTTTTACTGCAGAAGAAAAAGAAGCTTTGTTTGAGGTGCAACGCCTAAATAAAGATATTTTGATTGCTGCTGAGGCATTCAAGGCTGAAATTGCCGCTAAATTGCGGGGTATGCGGCAGGGAAAGTCTAAAGCTGGGGAGTATCAAAGTCTGTAGGGAAGAGGCAGGTTCTTATCTCGTGTTCTTTCAGTCAGCAGATTATGTTTTCTGTAATATAACTTCAAGCACTAGTTTACTGCCAAAATAAGCAAGTAATAATAGGCAGAATCCTGCCAATGTCCATTTAACCGCTGTTTGTCCCCGCCAGCCATATTTTATCTTGCCGATAAGTAGGCCAGAAAAGCTTATCCAGGCTACGATGGATAAGGCCGTTTTGTGTGCTAAATGTTGTGCAAACAAGTCTTCTATAAAAATAAAGCCGCTGATCAGCGATACAGTTAAAAACAGTAAGCCAGTGCCTATCATCTGGAATAGTAGTGATTCCATGGTTTGTAATGGAGGCAGTGTCTGTATAAAACGCTTGGGCGGGTGTTTTCTTAGTTGTTGGTCCTGAATAGCAAGTAATATAGCCTGTAGTGCGGCAATATTTAATAGGCTAAAGGCGATAATGGAGCTGAGTATGTGTGTACCCATTTGCCAGTTATTTATCTGTATGGCGTATTCGTTATCTGTAAATAGCAGTGTGGCCAGTAGGCTTAATGAGGCAAGGGGGAATACAGCAAGGCCTAATTTTTCAACAGGATTATTGAGTGTTGCTAATAACAATAACAGTGCCACCAGAGAAGAAATAATAGAGGCGGCGCTAAACAGGCTGAAATTGAAATTGTTCTGCTGCTGAAAAATGCTGAAGCTGTAGCCAAGATGAACACAAATAGCCAGCCAGGCAGGCGCAGTACTTATTTTCGTAGATGTGTTTTGAAATACATCTTTAATAATTAATGCAGTGCTGAATAAATAAGCACTAATACTGATAATACCAAGGGTAATAGGGGTCATTGGACTGTTTTTTAGCTTAAGTTGTATGTGTGTAGAGGGCTTAATATGCCAGTGCTAAAGGCAGCTGGCGAGGCTGTTAATCTGTCGCTGTCAAGCTCATCTGTTGTTTACACATTGAGTATATTCTCTTGTATGTTAATATATTGGGCTAATTACGCATAGGACTAATGTCTTATTTAAAGTAACACAACACACGATGCAGATATGTTTGATAATTTAACCGACCGTTTAGGTAGTACGCTTAAAAATTTAAAAGGCCAGGGGAAGCTGACCGAAAGCAATATTAAGGATACTTTGCGTGAAGTGCGGATGGCTTTGCTAGAGGCTGATGTTGCTTTACCCGTAGTCACTGATTTTGTTGAGAAGGTAAAAGAAGGGGCTTTAGGAAAGCAGGTTCAAAGTAGTTTGAACCCTGGGCAGGCCTTGATTAAACTGGTTCAATCTGAATTGGTTAAAGTCATGGGTGAGGCTAATGAAGAGCTTAACCTAAGTGCCAATCCACCCGCAATCATTATGATGGCAGGTCTGCAAGGAGCGGGTAAAACAACAACCGTTGCCAAGCTGGGGCGTTGGTTAAAGCAAACCAAAAAGAAAAAAGTTGGTGTGGTTAGTGCTGATGTTTATCGTCCTGCGGCGATTAAACAGCTACAAACCTTGGCTGAAGATCTGGATCTGGTGTTTTTCCCTAGTGATGACACACAAAAGCCGGTAGA
>Ga0209184_1002290_pt1 | contig 10028 bp, 8 predicted proteins | sample EN8Hudsemesocosm_2_FD_184627 | JGI IMG/M metagenome (GOLD analysis project Ga0209184, IMG submission 184627) | Methane-oxidizing microbial communities from mesocosms in the Hudson Canyon - EN8C Hudson Canyon (SPAdes) (version 2) | ecosystem: Environmental > Aquatic > Marine > Cold seeps | place... | reverse complement strand
TTAAAACTACAACTATTTAAACTACAACCATAAACAAGCGCGCACATTCGCAACATATATTCAGCGAACATGCTTTGCATATCAACACAGATTCCTGCGGCTAACATAGGCTGGAGTCACTATTCAGAAATTATTCATAGGCGTTAAGGCCACTGGTTGATGGTCCCTTTTTTAGGGCAAAGCCAGACACATCAGCCAGATTGAAGACGCAAACCCCACAGTCCAAACGAGACTTCTCACGCTATCAAAATTGAACCAGTAACAAATGGTGTAGGCACAGCGCGCAGCGACAAAGGTCATGCAGAGATTAGTCACCGTTTCAATAGGGGCCTGAGCCCATAAGGCGACAAGCACGCCTGCGGCAAAGAGTGGAAATGCTTCAATCGCATTCACATGCGCACCAAGTGCTCGCTTACCGAAGCCTTGCAACTGAGCTTGCTGATCTCGGGGATACTTATTATCATAACCACCATTCGATTTCGCCATGGCCAGAGCGACGGGCAGCTTGGTCATCACTATCATCAAAACTGCAAATATCATTGAACCGATAACTATTGTCATAATTTCTTCCTATCTATTTCCTAAGATCTTAGTATTCGTATCAAGACAAAAACTATGTGGTTGCTCCGCCTCATAATTTGTGTCCATAATGGTTTAACAGTATAAGTTTATTCACCCAGAGAAAGTGAGTATTGTAAGTTTGGGCTATGAAGAAAAATAAAATATTACACATTCGAGAACAGCACGCAGCCTTTATAGGTGATTTCGGCTTTGCTGCACCACACCATCATGCTGCACCCGCTCTATTGCTTGGATTATCTGGCCCTATTAGTGTTCAGATTGGTGCCGCCAGTCCAGTTCAGTGCCGAAGTGTTCTGATTGATGCTAATGTTGAGCACTCTATAGATTGCCAAGGTGAACGTGTTGCCACACTGTACAGCGAAGTCGACTCATTAAATGCAAGCCAGCTTAGAAACACCTTTCTTAATTCAGACCCCGTCGCGTTCGATATTACTTCAACAACACCTCACGCTAAACGTCTAGAAAGAAATGTACTGACAGCAGATCTACCCGCCTTGTTAAAGTACACCTTGAATAAACAAGAAAAGCCCATGGACCCACGTATTTCAGTTTGTTTGGAATATATGAAAATGAACGCTCACTACTCAGCAAGCCAGTCCTACTTTGCTGAGCAGGTTTCTCTCTCCCGGTCTCGACTCAACCACCTGTTTAAAGGCCATACAGGCGTATCTTTTCGACGCTTCAAGTTGTGGTACCAGTTATCCCACTTCATGCGCGATATACATGGCACCAAGAACCTCACGGCATCAGCGCTAAACAGTGGGTTTAGCGATTCAGCTCACCTCAGTAACTCTTACCGAAAGGTGTTTGGCCTGACCCCTTCGTCTATTCTGGCTAACCTGGATGAATTTGTCGCCCCTCCCTTTCGGTAAGCTTTCAAAAACTCAAGCCAAGCTCTATACATCATTCTACGTGAGCTATTTTTTGTTCACCCCATCAAACATGGCAGATGCATGCTTCGTTCGTATATATCAATTTATGTTATCAGCCCCACACTATTACACCTGTAATTCCCTCATCTATGTCGAAGACAGAATTTAGGCAACAACCTCGACATCAGGCATAATTTATTGCCCCCATAAAAAAGTCCGCTTGATGCTTAATCTAGTGTACGCTGAGTTGGAGGGAATGAGTATGGAAGGCAAAGGTAACGGCAACGCCTTGCCATTTCGTGCACAATTAGCCTTTTAGTCTTGCAGTAGAAACAAAAGAAAAAGAACATTTACAGAAGTTACACACCAGGCCTTCTAAGCCCTTATAACACATACAGAAAACTACGTTTTGCCGACATACCTATATAGATACTTAGTCTAAATCCGTATAAAAACACACTTCTAAATAACTTTTAATTATCTATATGGGTAGTCAGATATATGAAAAAAGCATTATTAGCACTCAGCTTTGGTGTCTTGGCGACGGCGAAGGCTTCAGCCTCCGTACTTACTTACTTACGAAAATCGCGCAACTGACTCAGGCGTTAATCAATCCGACTGCCAATCTTCATGGAATAATCAAAGCTCCAGCATTTACAGTTCAGACATTACCAGTTTTCACAGGCTTCGCGCCAACGGTTCTAACCGTGATCAACACTCTCACCTGAGTATTGATTTTGATATCAGTCAGAGCAAGTCAGGACAAGACTGGTGGTTTCAGTTTTCACCCGATGCAGGCTTAGGTGGAGAGCTATATTTCGATAGTAACCTAGTTGAACGAAATAACGATAATTTATGGTGGGCTTACAACTAGAATAGAGGCTCGGAATTGATCGAAGCTTTGTCAAAGATGTTGAATCAGGCTCCCACACTCTGGATTTGTATTGGGCAGAAAACTGCTGCAATGGTGGACAATCCGGTAGATATAGCTCGGATAATGGCCAAACCTGGCTAGCATTGTCTACTGAAAACTTAAATGCAGCCGCAGTACCTGAACCCGCATCACTTGGTCTAATGGCTTTGGGTATCGCTGGTCTGATGGTTAGTCGGCGAAAGCTAAGGTCATAAAAAATCGCGCTAAACAACTACACTCAAACGGGCTTAAGTAGTAATACGACTTAAGCCGTCTTTCGTCAAGCTTAGCCATAAGAAAATACCATTCATATGATAAGTTGGCATTTATATACTAAGGCTTTAATTTTCTAAGCTAACTGTATCCCGAGCATCAATGAACCTGCCGCACGCTAATTGGTATTTCCAAACTGATCTACGTTATATCCTTTGGTATAATACTCAGGAAAAATTAAGGGCGCACGCTGCATCGGAAGCGTTACCTTGGCCATGGAAATACTTTTTAGTAAATAGGGTCCCGGCTCATCCGCATCTCGGATCATAAGGCCGTCAAATTCTAGAGGAATCCAATGAAGCCCGGGTGACAACTCTCCCGAATACTGCGTTACACCAATAGGATCATTAGTACTGCTATAAAGAGATGCCTGAAAATAGTAACGGTGCTCAGCCGCCACCTCAATCTGCGTTTCAATAATCAGGTTTTTTTCAGTATCGATAAGATCTTTGAAATCACCGGTCAGCGCCAGATCTGGTTGCGATAAGATAAATGTAACTGCATCAACAATATCACTTGCCTGATTAGCGACTAACACTTTATAAACGCCAGCAGACATCGATGGGCCATTAGATTGCCCTAACGTTAGCTGGTACTCGTATATCCCATCTTGATTTGAGTCGGTAAACGTAAATTGCTGCATATTTTCAGTTTCGTTGTAGAGTAATTGCCCGGCGAATTCAGTCCGAATAGGCACGCCCCTAGCATCCTCGAGAGATACATAAATGACGACTTGGTCTCCATGCAAATAGTATTTTTTATCCGTCCATAGAGTAAGCGCTGCCTCTCCATTTTCACTCTCTACTGTTCTTACATCTAGCTCATATCGTCTTTCAGTTGGATCTTGCTCAATTGTGGGTATTTTCTGATTGAACGATTGATAACGGTTTTGCTCGTCATGGTCTTTTAACAAGGCTTCATGAAAAGAGTTTTTGTCATCTGAAGCTTTGAGGTGATCGACATAACTTGGTGAGCTCTCGGTACTATTTTCAGGACTCATTGTACTACTCTCAGGAATAGTCACTGAGTTTTCTGCTACTACTTTTTTAGATCTGACCTTAGCCGCCTGTACATTTTCTTGTGTTGGCGTAGGAGAGGGTTTTGAGGTTATTTCTTTCTCTGGACTACTTTGCACCACTGGACCGAGAATAATACCTACCACGACCAAAATTAAAACAATCGCGCTGATGACAGCAAGTAGACTAACTCTTTTATTAGACATGCTTTTATTAGACACTCTTTTATTAGACACAGTATTTAGACCATAGAATAAATCTACGGTCACCTATTTAAAGTTGCAAAAAGAGGATAGTACTAATACAACTTAGCAAAATACTATCCCAATGATACTGTTACTCGCGATGCGAATAACAGTAATCGATTAGTCATAGACTCCGCTTCCGCCAATAAAGGTTCAACCAATAAATACGCCGGAGCCCTGAGAAATTACCAATTTTTGAGCCCTAGAATGTCACGCTCCATTTCTCCCAGCTCCCGATCGAGCTACGATTTGCATTTGCACTACCATTACTTTCTGCAACAAGGTATTTATTGTGCACGCTCTTCAAAGAAATGCTATCACCGCTCGCCAAACAACCACTACCGTCAGAATGATTAACTAAAGTGAGTTGCTCCCATGACCCGACAACACTTGCCTTTGCATCCAAATCCCCGCCAGAAGTCGCTCTTAAATAGTGGTTACCTTGTGTACTAACAGCGACCGTTGCGCCATTGGTAATGCACGTACCGGATGACAATAGCTTCACATTGAAGGTTTCCCAAGATCCAATGGAAGAACGGTTCGCATTGACGTTGGCGCCGCCATTTCCTTCTGCTACCAGATATTTATTATGAGCAGACTTAAATGCCACGTTGTTTACGCTGTGCGTAACGGTGCTAATAGCCGTACAACCACTAATTCTTGAGGCCATATTGCCGCTACCGCAATCTAAGCCATTCGAAATTGACTTATTACTTGGGTCCCCTTTACCGCCGTTGCGCTCAGAGTCATGATCTTCATCTAAGCTAAAGGCATTATACGTACGCGGTGTACCTTTGTTGCTGTCGTTACAGTCATACGTCGCACTGCCATATGGAATACCAAGAATGTCTTTATATGTTTTTAGGTCATTCCAAAGGTTGCGGGTTGCCGAACCAGAACAACTCATTTGCGATGCTAGATTGATATAACCATCGTCGTCACCACCGAGCAATAATGAAGATGCCGCAGCAATGCCCGGGAATGTTGACCAGCCACCCAGTACAAAGATTGGTGCGCCTAAATTGGTACCAATTTGATTGCGAACGGTGTACGAATCGGTTGTTTGCTGCCACTTAACTGAATCGTTACACCCTCCAAAGGCAAGTTCACCCACCAAGTACTCAATCCAGCTACCATTACAGATGCGGTCGGCCCCTTCGGTACCCGTGATGGAACCACCCATACTGAATATCGCTTCGATATTTTCCATGGCTGAGTCAAAGTCAACGTTCACTGCATTGCCTGACGAATTGTATGCCGTGTTATAACTGGGCGAACCTGTAATTGCATTCCCCGAGATATACATCATTTCAGGGCCACCCTGGCTATGAGCAATAACAAAGAAGGTATCATCTGCCGCACATTGAGTGCCTGACTCCGCATGCGTATAACCATCACCCCCGCCCGTCTTGATCGACGTTATTTGGCGTGAAATTTCACCCGCAGCCTCATCTCTCCAATATTCGTAACCCGCCTCATCTGATGACTGGTAGTACGTTAGCCCATAGTTATCACCCGTTTGCAGCAAGTCATCCATGAAGTTATCGCCGTTGTACTCACTAAAGTTATTATTGCTCCAGTAGTTCTGAGCCTCTGAGGAAGAACTAACACCATGGCCGTGAACCATAATAAAGCATTTATCTGCCATCGCCTGATTCGCACCAAGCAGCAATGAGAGAGATAAGGCACACAAGCTTAGTAAGCCTTTTTTCGTTTGTTTTTTGGGTTTAGTACATTTTTTTAGAGTAGTCATCATCAAACCTATATGTTTGTTTAATTTTATTTTTATTTTGCGTCCTGCGATGAAGTGCTACTGCCTCTTCATTGACCGATAAGCCTATGACTCTTTTTGGCCGTCCTGACTGAACCAAGTTATTATTGAGACCCTCACCTTATTTCACCATGACTATTTCCGTCACTGACGAGACATTTCAAGCCATATGCTTTTTGTTGTGAATTAAGTACTTTTAATCTTGTAAGTCTTTAAATTGATTGGGTGCAACACCCACCCACTTTTTAAATGCACGACTAAAGGAGGAAGCATCTTGATAGCCAAGTTGTTCGGCCAATTGGTCTAAAGGAGTGTCGTGATCTTGTATTTGCTGAATAGCTCTTTTTTTACGTTCTTCTTCTAATATGGCCTTATATGAAATATTGCGAGCCTTTAACTGGCGACTCAAGGTTCTAGGCGACATACAAAGCTGATCGGCCAAGGTCTCCAGGGATATTTTAAATGACTTATTTTTTCGAATAAGCATTTTAACTCTTTGTTTGATATCGGTTTCATTCTCGATACTACACACTTTGTCTTGGCAAATTTCATCATTAATCTTTGCTGTCTGTTTATCTGCAAAAACAAAAGGTTTATTTAGTACATCAAGCGGAACCAAAACCCGGTTTTCTTTACAGGAAAAACGCACTTCACCGCCAAAAAAATCGTTGTAGCGTTTAGCGGAGGCTGGGTGCTCATAACTAAACTCATAGATAAGCTCCATCTTTTGACTACCAAGACAGAACCTGCCAATTGAATAAATCGCAGCAAAGGTATATTCAATAAAAAAAGGCAGGGAATTATTTAAGCGGTAAGCCGGATGGACTGTAAAAACAGCTTGATCCTCGAACACCTCAAAGTTTAACTGGAAAAGAAGTGTCAGTAATGACTGGTAATCTCTTAGCAAATACATCGCCTGCATTGCATTTTCACTACTCATGATCCGGCAAGCGAGCAAGCCATCGTGGTTGACATAAAACTGCTCACCTAAGCTCAAACCGAAGCATGGGTCGGGCGCGAGTAAGTAAGCATTATCAATCAGCTTCAGGTATTGATCATAGTCTATCGATAAATCAAAAAGTGTTAGGTCCCTTAAATGGATATCTGTTCCATCAAGCAGTGCCTCTAGCGCCACCCCTTCAGCGGCAAGCAGCTTGATAAGGGGTTTCACTTTCCCTATAGATATCGTTAACTGTTCGTATTTTGACTCTACTTTACTTGTAATCGAACTTGCAGCACTGGGCATAAGTTTCACGAGAGACATAATAATGGCAACTCCGGGGAATGAGTTTATATACAGTGTAAAGTTGTATTTGACCTATCCAATATAAAAAGCCCCGTACATTAAAGCCAAGCATTTAAAGACAAAAGGCAGGCTAAAAAGGACAAAGGAGTAATATTGCCAAGCACCACACAAAATAAATTGATGGTGAACGGTCAGTTCTAGACTGACGCATGACAGGATAAGGTGATCATTCGTGAAGCTCGTCAACAACCTTAACTAAGGCGTCAGAATCACCTTGCCGATATTTCGCCGTTGTTCAATATACTGATGCGCTTGCGCGGCTTCAGAAAATGCAAAGGTCGTGTCGACATGTGGATTAATCCAACCTTCTGCATGGCCTTTCAATAATGCTTGCATCCAAACATTAATCTTCTTGTGCTCGTGCCATAGGTGTCCCATGTTCACACCGAAGACCCCTTTATTCTGATCCATTAAACCGAAGGGGTGATAAAAAGGTGTTTGTGCGACCATTTTTAGTAGCTTTAATTTGCCTTTAAACCCTGATTCCGCTACGGAAGAAATCCCAAATATCCCCAGGCGCCCGGTATTACTAAGTGCACGGTAACTATTCTTTAAATTCTTACCACCAAGCGGGTCAGTAATTAAATCGACCCCTCGGTCTTCTGTTAGCGCCAATAGTTCTTTCTTCCAATCTTGAGTTCGATAATCAATGGCATGATTCAAGCCTTTTGCTTTGAGAAATTCATGTTTTCCGGCACTTGCGGTTCCAAAAGTAGTTGCACCAATTTCATTTGCAATTTCGAGGGCAGCCAAACCTACTCCCCCCCCCGCATTGTGGATCAAGATTGTTTCATAGGAATGCAAACTGCCCATCGCCACGAGCAACTGGTACGCGGTTAAATAATTCACAGGAATGGCAGCAGCGGCTTCAAATGACAGTGATTCAGGTTTTTCAAATATTTGATGCAAAGGCACGACTACTTGCTCTGCCTGACCACCAAATCGAGTTAGAGCAAACACCTCTTTGCCTAGCCATTCTTGGTCAATATTTGAGCCTATTTCATCAATAACACCCGACACTTCATAACCGACAGTACAAGGAAACTTAGGTGCATCTGGGTATAAGCCTTGTCTTGCCATAATATCTGCAAAGTTTAGCCCTGCAGCTTTAACAGCAATACGTACTTCATTTTCTCTAGGTACAAGATCTGCACACTCCTGAAGCTGTAACACCTTGGGCTCACCCGCTTTGGTAATCACAATTTTTTTCATAGAAAGCTCACTCTTATTTTTAGCTGTTGTTACTTAAAGTTGTTACTTAAAGTTGTTACTTAAAGTTGTTACTTAAAGTTGATACTTAAAGTTGATACTTAAAGTTGTTACTTAAAATTTGCGCTCATGGTGTTTACATGGTTTAAAATTAGTCGCCTAAGATTCTCAATTTAGTATGAAGAAAGCTAGAGACTAAATTGTGGCGGCGCTTGAAATCGATACCCCGCACTCTCAAGTAACTTCCCAAAACGAATCAACTGCTTTTCCGAGTAATGAGGGCCGGCAAAAGATAAGCCTATTGGTAAGCCTTCATCATTCAATCCTGTTGGCACTGTTAGAACCGGTAAACGCGTCACGTTGTAAGGCATAACGAAACTAAAACAATAGTCGCTATAGTGAAGCGTATCGCCATCAATTGGAATGGCTTTGTGTTTCTGGTTATGTTCGAACGCCGGTCCCGCTGATGTCGGACTGAGCAAGAAATCGTAATTTTCAAAAAGTTTTGTGAGCTCGGCCGTTAGCTCTTGCTGTTCAAATTGGGCTGATGAGAATTGTTTGAAATTCAAGCTTAAGCCTTGATGCAACTCATGCCGGGCTTCTATCTTAGACCCGCTCAAATCTCGCTGAAATTTTAATTTGAGTAACTGCCGCATTGGCCAACTAAAGTCTTGGCCAATGACAAAACCAAATATTTTTGCCCAGAGTTTCATAATTCGATCTAAGAGTTGTTGGTCTATTTTAATTTTCTCTACTTTAGCACCCGCACTTTCTAAGCTTGAAACCATGCCCTCCAAGGCTTTTTTTGTATCCGTACTGCATTGAATACCCAGTATTTCATCAAACCACCCGATACGATAATCACTTAGATTTTTGTGTTCTGGAAATTCTCTATCTATTGGCAAATACCGTAAATAATCCCACCTTGGTGCGTAACAAATATTGTAAGCAAGCTCGATGTCAGCCATGGTTCTCGCTAATGGGCCGGTACTATTCATATCCAAGTAGCCTGTATTCCTGCCTGGCAACGGTGGGACATGACCATCAGCAGGATGACCATTTTGCGTTGGTTTTAAACCAAACAAGCCACAATAATGGGCGGGGTTGCGTATAGATCCCGCAATATCACTGCCAATTTCGAAAGTTGTCATACCCGTCGCAACCGCTGCGGCTCCCCCGCCCGTACTACCGCCCGTTGATCGAGTAAGATCATAGGGGTTGTTAGCCGTCGGAAATAAGGGGCCAAAGGTTTGCGAATCAGCAAGCAAGGTAGGCACATTGGTTTTGCCTAATAAAATGGCACCTGCATCTTTTAGCCTAGACACTAAAATTGAGTCTTCAGTGGGTCGGTAGTTTTTTAAAGGCGGGTAATTTACTGTCGTTTTGAAGCCTTTTACATTAAAACATTCCTTAACCGTCACAGGCACCCCATGAAGGGGACCAAGAGAATGACCATTCAATGCGAGCTGATCTAATTCCCTTGCCCTAAAGAGACTATGTTCCTGATCTTGAGCAACGATGGCATTTATCGTCGGGTTGAGCTGGTTTATTCTTGCCAGATAGGATTTCGTGAGTTCTTCTGCACTCACAACACCCGATTCGATGTTACAAGCGTGTTGTGTCGCGCTGGTATAGATCACCTTATTACCCTCTTTGTTATAGGTCACCGATCGAGGGCGACAGATAACTATCCTAAAACCATTTATTGATACATACTTTGCCTTATGAGTCAGTTTATTGACCAAAATAGCCAGATTATCATTCACTCATGTCGCAGGAAGAATAATGAGAACAACATCCTCTTGGTGGTTGCTGAACATGGCCGAATATCTTCGCCGCTT
>Ga0209184_1002288_pt1 | contig 10034 bp, 9 predicted proteins | sample EN8Hudsemesocosm_2_FD_184627 | JGI IMG/M metagenome (GOLD analysis project Ga0209184, IMG submission 184627) | Methane-oxidizing microbial communities from mesocosms in the Hudson Canyon - EN8C Hudson Canyon (SPAdes) (version 2) | ecosystem: Environmental > Aquatic > Marine > Cold seeps | place... | reverse complement strand
TTAAAGTCCGAGTATATTATTGCGAATATAATCAAAGACGAAGCTAATAATTGAATTATTAACCCAACAATAAGCATAAAGACACGATTTCTAAAGGTTATTTTGAAATTGTTCATAATGGCCTAACGCCTGCATTTGCGGCTTGGGTGAACTGGCGGCTTTTTTGCCGCGCAGCGCGAAAAAGGTGACAGTTTACCCAAGTCCGGCAAGATGCACTGGTTATGCTTAGCTGCATGAGCTTAGCTTGTTAATTTTGATGAGTTGCCCTTCAAGGGTTTTGAAGTAAAGCTCATTGTCTTTGTATATTGCATCAAGAGTAGAACTAAACCAACCATTGGTAACCACATCATCTGGTATGGGCCAACCAGAAAAATATTGAATCTCGTTTCCATTTTCGATTGTAATGCAGCCTTGATACCAATTTACCTTTTCTGAGCCGCCGGACTCAATACGCCAGTTAAAGTCAGTTTCAAATGGGGGTATGAAAACAATTTCTTTACCTGAGCCATTTTTGAGCAGCGCATTAAAGGTCGCTGGGCAACCAGAAAGTAAGGATGAAACGACTACGATGTAAATTATTCTATTCATATTTTTTGAGCATAACAGTATGTTTAACGGACCCTGTCGGTCCGTTAAACATATATTGTATTTCCTCTAAAATATTTGTTTTTTTGTTTTATATCAATAGACTAGTTCATTTTATGGCAATTACCGTGAGGATAAAAAGCGAACTATTGGTCCGTTCATTACGACACAATATTTTCGATTTTTAAATATTTACTATACAAAACAATACTCTAGCTAAGATCAGACAAATTCTAATGGATAAAAAGCGGACCTTTTCTGGTTAAGAGAATAAACCAGAAATAATTTCTGTATGGAAACATGTCTTTATAAAGAAGCTGAACAAGTGATAGCCAGTGTCTCGAATAGAGCAGATCCAAGACACTGAAAGGAATAGTCTCAAGTGTCTTATAAGTGGCAGAACAAGCCACTTAGCCTGTTGAACAACTAGACTCAAAAGTGCCAATTGCAGACATCAGGTGGTTAGGTTACTGGTGTTTTTAAGGCAGCTTATCGATCTAAATTTCCCTAAGAAATAGCTTCTGTTTAGCAAACAGAAGCAGACATCATTTTATCGGTGCCTGTCCAGCCTCACTCATGGCTCTTGAAAGTTTCCATAATCCCAAAGTCACATAGATCACGTAAAGCATTAACTCGATTCCGTGATGTAATAAATGAACTTGATACATCATTTATCGTCTGAATATCAGACCGTATTGCATCCCACATTGTAACGCATGCAAAATCCACTGGATTTTCTCCATCCGGCGCTGTAAAGCGGTTCGCATGCGCGAGTATTGCAGGTATTGAAGCAGAGAATTTTGCAGTGTCGATAATAGCTTTTTTTAATTTCTTTTCATCTTTGATAGTAGTCGCATATACCACCATGGCCAACGTTTGAGTGGCATAGTTCATACATTGTCCACGCGGCTCATCAGTATCTGAAAACTGATTGGAGGCCATAGCGCCACAATTAGATAAATCGCGCTCCAATTGCTCTGTTTCCCGCACGTCAATTGGTGAATCGATCGAGCTAGTTACATGCCCAAGCCCTCGCATCCAGAGTTTGCTAGATTTTGGCGGGATCCATGACTCAACTCTCATAGCACATCGACATCCAAACAGAAGTAATCCTGTTCGTGTCATTCCTTTAAGTTCACTTGATTTTAGGGCCCAAATTTTAAGAGACACTTAACTTACCCTTTTTTATAACTCATATTCATACAGTTACTACTCGTAGAAATAACATCTGAAAAACTTCTGGGGTCTGAGCCTGAGGCATTTTCGCCATACGCTTTTTTATCACTCTGGTTTATATCGCACAACTCACCACGCAAATTTTTGGTGACGTTTTTTTTGCAAAAAAGGTGGCCGCTCGCAATTTCCGCAACATGGCCTTGTATGCCATTAGTAAGATACCAATTTGCAATGAGCATTCTCTAATGCTGAGATTTTATCTAAAGTATCCTTCTTGATACGTTCAATTAAATCATCAGGCAATGCACCTTCTACTGTTGCTTGAATGACATCCATATCCTCGACAAAACGTATAGTAATACCATTGATAGATATTCTAAAAATATTATACTCGTCTTCAATTTCAGGTAGAGCAATATATGGTATATCTGGTGAATACAGACTTTTGATTACATTAACATCAGGCGAATACCCTAATTCAATCGTAAGTTCAGCTAATTTCTTATCGTAATCTTTAATCCAGTTTGCTTCCAGGTTGAATAGAGCCTGCCTAATATCCCATAGATGGTTCATGTCTTGATCGGATCGTGTAATTGCCCACCTAGTCCATTTTCTACTCGTAATCGGTCTCCACTGCCATTCGTTTATATCTAGCTCCCAGTCATCGATGTTTTCTCTTAGTGGATAATCCTTTCCTAAGTCGACTTTTCCCTTCTTAACAATAATGTGCTTGCTTCCAAGCTCTAGACTTGCTTCGTGGTCATGGATCCACCCTGGAGAGTGTCCGGTTGCATTGACGTTGTGGATTTCAAAACTAGTAGTATCCAGTTGGTAAAGCTGAGTATGCCCTACAATTCGATCATCAGAATAGCCTAACGACCCAATGATAATGATTTTATTATCTGTAAAAGTGGTTGAATGAAAATCTGTAGGGGGGAAGTCATCTTTAGGATAAGAATATATATCTATGCTGCCATCTGTATTCTCAACTACAACATCATTATAAATATAGAAATCGGGGTCATAGTGATCTTCATGCTCCCCACCAATATAAATTTTTCTTCCATCAGGTAATTCTGTTACGGACTGCCCCATTCGATCAAAACACCATGATGCGCCATCATCTATAGGTGAAGGGCCGTTCATTTTCTCATTTGCTTCATAGGCACTTAAACGAGAACGAACCAACCAAAACCAAACATTAGATTCAACTTTATCGGGGTTTTTCTTACCAAAACGAGGAGATCTCCACTTAGAATATAAAGCTGGAGTTATCCCATAATTTTTTGGTTGTTTGATGTCATTCATGATTCAATTTTTTCGTTTAGTTATACATATTAGAGAATAAGCATCGAAAGTTTAAGGCTTACTACTTATATTTACGAGTCACTTTAAGGAACTCATCAATACTATTTGTCTTTGATTGTTCTTCTAATATTTGGCGGTGACTAAAGATGCCTGAGTCGTCTTCTGATAAAAAGTCTAACTCGCGCCGGTGATCTCTCCAGATATCTGGAGAGTCGTAAAACTGATAGAGATATCCTAAACCTGGGCGCGAGATGTGAGCACTATTTTTTTCTAATGACTTGAGGTCGATATTAAAGCGAGAAGCTACTTCTTCAGATACGTAAGTTAGCCAGTAGATGCCAGGTATGAAATTATCCATATTGTTACCAACTTGTGTTTCCACACTGCTTTGGCCAAATTGTCTTTTGATCCGGTTACAATGCAAGTACTCCTCTTCCATACAAACATAACCATATGCCATTCCAATCTCTGTAAAGGCTTTCAAATAATCAATCATTAAATCTGAATCAACGTTTTTATTCAGATAAAAGCTAATTTCTACGACACCAGAGTCTATCAGGTCAAAATTAAATGTGCCTGATTTGCAAAATAAGAAATAGCCCAAGTTATGCTTATTTCTAAACTTTTCAAAATTAGTTTTACGTATTCTTCTGCGGCGATACCAACGCTCATCGGAGCTAAAATATCTTGGCTTTAAAGCTTCTGGCAATAAAAGTAAATTGCCAATCGCTTGATCTGTTTTAGTTTTCTCAATGACTACTCGTGAAATAAGCATGCGTACTTCCTTGAACCAGATGAAGCTTAGTTTAGTTTTTATGGTTGAAAATGAAAACAGCTTTAGGTTAAGAGGTTATTCCATATCTTGGACTACGACTTTTATCAAGTCAGCTTTGTTAAGGCAATAGGCTAACATTTCTAAACGACGTTTCATCTAATTTGCCTCAGGACCAGAACACAAAGGCCTAGAGTAACCATTATTTTCTAAAATGCTCTCAAGGCCTACAATTGGCACAATCTAGCCTCTTGGTGCCAATTGCTGACATCATATGATTAGTTTATTGCATCTTAAAAATCGACTTACTTGTCAGTTTTAGTGCTGATTTTGATGGCTGCTATCGGTTTGAATTCGGACATTAAATTGGGTGATTGGATGGACGCTCCGAGGTGTAATCGGCGTCACAATGCGCCAAACTGATAGTGCATAAACACATTTCAGTTAATCGACAACAAGGAGCATCCATCATGAGTAAGCATAATTTATTAGCTATTGATTTAGCAAAAAATGTTTTTCAGGTTTGTGGCATGACTCAACAGAACAAAGTCACATTTAATAAGAAGTTAAACAGAAGTGAAGTCATGAAATTTATGGCTAATCAAGAGTCCGTTGAAGTGGCGATGGAGGCTTGTTATTCGAGCCATTACTGGGCACGCTGTTTTGAGACGATGGGGCACACACCTAAGCTACTTCCAGCTCAGCATGTTACACCATTTGTACGCGGTAACAAGAGTGACCGTAATGACGCCGTGGCTATTGGTGAAGCCGCTCGAAGACCAAATATTATCCCAGTACCTATCAAATCATTAGATCAGCAAGACATTCAATGTTTACACAGAATTCGAGAACAACATATCGCTCACCGCACAGGGTTAACCAACCAATCAAGAGGCCTGCTTTCCGAGTACGGTATGATTACACCGAAAGGACATAAAGCATTCTGCAAACTTTTGCGAGAAGCCTCTCAACCAGAAACAACAGCAATTTCACCGTTATTGAAAACACAATTTGACTACATTGCAGACGAGTACAATGCGCATACAGATCGTATTGAGGGGATTGATGTAACGCTAAAGGAAATTGCTAATCACAATCCTCTCTGTAAAATTTTGCTAAGCATTCCAGGGGTTGGCGTCATTAATGCCACGGCTATTTATAGCGCCATAGGTGATGGATCACAGTTTAATAATGCTAGAGAGTTTGCAGTTTGGCTGGGGCTAACCCCGAAGCAATTCAGTAGCGGTGATACATTTAAAAGCGCTGGCATTACTAAACGAGGGAACCGTTACCTACGGAAGCAATTAGTTCACGGTGCACGTTCAGCCCTATCCCGATGCAAAAACAAAACGAATCGAGTAAGTAATTGGGCGAACAAATTAATCGCTCGAAGAGGTTTCAATAAGGCGTCTGTGGCTATGGCTGCAAGAATGGCTAGAACCTGTTGGTTGCTACTGAACAAAAGAGAAGTTTATAAACAAATAAACTAACTGAATTATTTGTTTACGACGTGAAAACAAACTTCACGTATTTTCTACTACGGTAACCATGCAGTGATGAATGAAACGGTTAATCCGGCCTAGCAAGAGCCTGGCATAGACATAGTTCTTGAAACTGAGTGGGTGTTTTTAGGCGGCTAGGTACGGATCTCATTAGGGCGCAAAGGTGGGCCAACCACCTTGTTAGTTGACGCCGGATATATGTCTGTGTTGCCGTCATTTTAAAACAAAAGATGGTTAACTAGGGTAGATACTAAGTAACTTAAGAGCTGAAAGTTCCATTAATTTCGCAGCTTCGACCTAGTATTGTTTGACATCCGTGGAGCGTCCATATATGTCTATGTAATTAGATTTTTAGGTATAGACACCTCATTAAGATGCTAAAAATAGTTGATTAAAATAAGCGACGAAGAAGTAAGAATCAACTATTTTTTTTCCTTTTGAATGACTTGTTATACATCACCGTGAATTAAACTCTGGTTTGTACAGTGATGGGTGTCGCTTACAAAATCTAGCAAATGCTGCGTACTCAAGGTAAGCAACTTTGCCCATATTAATATAGTCTTGAGGTGTTGGATTCTTGGCGCTGAACTCTACAGAACGAGCACATACAAACAATTTTCGACTAGACGGCCACTCTTCATGACTTCCATATTTATTATGAATTGAGTTTCCACCACTATGCCCTCTTAACCCTCTGATGGCTCGATCAAATTGAGATAAGCGGCCCTGCAATCCTTTTTGGCTGTTTGTCATTCCAATATAAGAAACTTCGTCAAAGCTAGCTATTTTTTCTGTTAAGTTTTTATTACAAATTGCAATCATATACACACCAGGGTGTTTATATCCCTGAATATTTTTTCGATCTTCCCAATAAAACCACTTTCCAAAATATAACCTAGGTACAGATAATTGCTTCATGATGACCTAACTCCGTATTAAGCGGACTAAAATAGTGGGTTAAAATGTGAACTAAACGAGGACAGGCTCTCTTCAATTAGTAATTAACAAGTGCCTGTCCTTACTTAGTTTTAATTATTTAATGGCACTAAGTTAGGATACGGTACTATTGATTTTGGCAACTTCCGCTAGACTGTCAGAAATTTTATTAAACTCATAGTAACCCTTATTATCAAGATCATACTCAGTCGGGATATTCTTCATGTAAGAAAATATTTCTGCGACAGTAGAATGAACTTTTTCTCTGTTATCTAATGTGATAGGAATATCTACAAGTATCTTCCAAAGGATATAGAAGTCTTGAAGTGTTCGGGAATAATATCTACGATTTGTACCTGATGACATCAAACCTTCTAGATTGTCTTTAAGTTTACTCGGCTCATTAGCGCCAAGTAAAATCTGAATCTTATCTAGAAATCTTGATATAGATTTAATACTGAATAAAAAGTCGGACTTTGCATCATTGTTCTCACTAACTTCTAGTAAGGTAGACGTTATATCACGCTTCTTTTTTATTCTTGCATTGATTCGGCCGCCTTTTTGGTAAATATCCAAGTGCGAATCTATATGGCTTCCTTTATTTTTCCGAAATTCAAAGTAAGCCAAAATTGTATACAGCTCTTCATTATTCATGCGATCTCGAAACTTCGCCTTGCTAGTATTCTTAATATAAAACCACTCTTTATTCTTATCCATAGTTAGTTTGATTTGATCTACTACATCTTTATCAACCCATGAATTCCACATTTCAAAAGAGTTTTCACGAATTGGAAATGGTTTGTCATTTAAACGTATGAATAAGTCTACAGGATCAAAATCTGGATTTAGTCTTTCTTCTATTTCAACCACAAATAAATCAAACTCTAAGATTCTATCTTCGAAATCATCAGAAAGATCTTCAAAGCCTTTTCCTTTTAAGTCTCTCAAAATTCTAGGCGATCTAAGTTTAAACTTGTGGTTTTTTGAATACCCATAGTTACCGTTTTCATCAAGATATTTTTCGCCAATAAAACCGAGAATAGTCAACAACCTTTGTTGTCCATCAATAACTTCGCTTACCCCATCTTTTCTTTTGTAGATAAAGATCGCGGGTAACATAATGCCCAATAAAATACTTTCAATAATTGCTGAAGATTTGGCTAAATTGATAACTTCAGAGCGTTGATATGAAGGTCGAATTAAAAACCTATTTCGTTTCATAGCTCTTAATAAGTCATCAATTGTGTTTCTAGATGGGTCTGGTTTTGTGATGCGGAGAGTCTCTAATTTTTCTAATTCTTCTTTATAACTTTTTTCAGTAGAAACCACGTCAGACAAAATAGCTTTAGCACTTTTATCTACTTGTAAATATGGAGACAAACATATCTGAAAGGTGTCTTCAAAGAAACCAGCCATCGTTTTATATCGAGAAAGTGTCTCATTAGAATAGTGTGAATCAGTTAAATCAAATCTAGTATTACTCTCGTTCAGTAGTACTTGTAATCTTGCTACGTTCTCTTCATCTAATAGCTTATGAAAGTCCTTCTCTTCTTGATCGACTATATTTATACCCCAAAGTAAGCACTCAAAGAAAAGGCGGTTGGGTGCAACAGATTCATTTGATAACTTGCTGTCAATTTCTGAAATAAGATCTACTTTTTTTATAAAGTCGACATAAATATCCTGTAACTCTTCAAGTTCTGCAAAATTAAATTCATAAAACTTGCTTATTAATTCGGTTCTAGATTTTCCGCCAGCGTAGGTTTTGATTGGGAATTTATATATGACCAGCGCTTTTCGAATAAACTGGAGTACACTTTCAACATTAGTACCATTGCCACTTTCAAATTGTCTTAAAAATAACCGTGAAATAGTTATAAGTTTACTAGGATTCTTTTTTAGCTGCTCTTTGAAATACTTTGAAAGCCCATCTGAATCATAAACGGCATTGTCAATCTCAGCCTTTTTTAAAGGAGTAATGCCTGAATTATATCGCCCAAAGATCTCTTTCTTAACTTTATCAATTAAAACTGGGTCGCTAGGAGGGTTGTTTACCAGCTTAAACCCAATGATTCTAACTTTTGCATCAATAAAAGCCTCATAAATTACCGGCATTTCTTCACGTAATAAATTTATATCCATTTTTGCTAAATCAATAAGCGATGTGAGCCCATTTTTGGAGAGACTGAAACTACCCTCTAGAAATCTTTCTATTGTTTCGAATCTTTGCCTCCCATCTATGACTTCAGTTGTCTTACCTTCATCAAAAAATATCAATGGAGGAATTTCAGTTCCTAGTAAAATACTCTCGATAAAATATGATGCTTTAGAGTCATCCCAGACATAGTTGCGTTGATAATAAGGCTTGTAATTGATCTTATTTCGACTGCGGGCACTGTTGAATAAGCTATCAATAGATTTTGAATAAGTTTCAATTTTTATATGGGATTCAAAAACATCATTGAATTGATTTTCATTCAAGAAAATATCCATTTTATATTTTCCTTATTGTTTAAGATCAAAGTGAATATTTTTTCTATTGGCTGATATTACTAGTTTAATTTCTAACAAGACCCCTATTGTATTTTTTTCTGTAAGCCATACGTCTCTAGTCAGGCTGAATGGAATATTTATATCTATTCCAGCAACATTCAGGCTGTATTCACTTGCACCAACACCCTTAAGAACAGTTGTACAATCAGAAATATCCCATGAAAGGCCATCCTCTGCTTTTTCTTTAATCACGTCTGGGTATAGAGTTATTTCTTTTGCTTCTTGGGACAGTTCATTTAGTTTTATTGGTACGTATCTATTACTTTTTGACATTATTTTCTCCACCTCCTGAGGTGAGAAATATTTCTTTCCATAATGGCTTCGATATGGGAATTTAGCTGCGAAAGGGGCTTGTTTTTGGTGAACACAAGCTAAACTAATTGCTAGAGGCTTTATATTAACAGCAACAATAGTAGTAGTAGGGTTAATAGAGATAGAAAACAATTCCAGACTTATTTGTTTTGGGTGCACTATAGGCACCACTCGGTCATTAATGAATTTTGATAATTTTTCAAACTCAACGTTTACATAATTAGTAGCTACTTTTTTCCCAAGCTGAGGGTTAAGTAATTCCTCAATACCAAAAATAATAACACCGCCCATTGAATTTAAGAATTGCGTTATGTCCAAAGCAATTTCTTCTTCAATTTTAGGTTTCAGGTAATTTAGTTCTTTTTTGAACTCTAAATGATATGTCTCTTCGCTTTGGCCAAGTACAACTAATTTATCAAGTTCTTTTTTATTTGTTATAAACATATGTTTCTAAGAGTGCTTTTTGGTTGAACTAGTTTAGCTCTATGCATTCGACGATGGTAATACGATGTAAAACTAGAATTTATCCGGTCTATGTCTGACTGCCCTAGAATTTTAAGCCCTAAACCAATCGAACCTAATGTTATTAGAACTATATCAAAACCACAAACAAAGACACCTCTATAAAGGGCTAGAATCAGAACTAAATAGGCTTACTAAGTTAGCTGTAACAAAAATTATAATGTCTTCTTTAAACAAATAAGCAGTCATAACCCACACCAACAAAATGAGAAATTATTTTGATATGACTTAAAGTCCGCAATGGGTCGTAAGGAGCGGTATATCGAGTGAGAAAGGGGTCAGGTTGAATAGATTTTGACAGGCTCAATTAAGACCGATTAATTGCCCCCTAAAGATTCTTACATATTTTTGCAAACCGCTTTAGCGGC
>Ga0209184_1002284_pt1 | contig 10050 bp, 6 predicted proteins | sample EN8Hudsemesocosm_2_FD_184627 | JGI IMG/M metagenome (GOLD analysis project Ga0209184, IMG submission 184627) | Methane-oxidizing microbial communities from mesocosms in the Hudson Canyon - EN8C Hudson Canyon (SPAdes) (version 2) | ecosystem: Environmental > Aquatic > Marine > Cold seeps | place... | reverse complement strand
CCGCCTTAGAGAATAGGATCACTTTGTGTAGGTTTGTAGATCATCAGTGTCATGATCTAAGCCGTGATGATGATGCTCTAATTGGAACTGATGTCGACAAAGCCCCAATGAAGAAACCGCGGAAAGCAAACGCCTATGGGGAATGTAATTCTGTGGGTGGTGCTCAGGTTGCCATGGATCCCGGTTACTCAAAAACTGGCTCTTTCACTAATGGCTTTTAAATCCTTGTTTGGCGTAACACCGCAAAAGTGGCAAAGTCTAAATAATGTCTCTTAAAGATATAGGGCAAACCAGAGCTGTTTCCTTAGTGGTTTTCATAACAATACCAATGAGTACGATATTTCTTAAAATTCGTAAAAGCTAGAACACGACATTCTTGTAAAACACGAACAGTTGTCGTGAATTAGAACCTTTTTGTCGTCATTTCATGGTTTTGTCCTAAAATAATTTATCAAAATTGCCGAAGTTATATTTTTTGCACTATGCTTAGGTGTATGAAATTTATACAAGGAAGGTTGAGTGATGGTTTTACTCTTTTGCAAGGATTTTATATGAGCAACAAAGTTGTCGTTTGTGGGAGCGGTATAGTTCCCTTTAGGAAACTAGGTGAAGTATTGGCTATGAACTCAGGAAAAGTGGGCTGTACTAGCGGAGCTTACAGATGCAAACGATTGCTTGCTTAAGACACCCATTAGGCGCAACGGGACTGGTGCAAATAACAGAAATAATACAACGGTTTAGGGGATGATTTGGTGTTCTTCAGGTAAAGGATGTTCGATTGGGGTTACAACACAATGGCGGCTTAGGCAGTGCCGGCTTTGCTAATGTTTTTGAGCGAAACTAGAAAAATAAAAAAAACAATCATTGCAACGATATAGTGAAGGGAAATCAAACAAAAAGGCTGAACAATATTTCATTCAAAAAGAATGAGTTAACATTACTTATCAGCTCATTACTACTGATAAATACCAGTGTAGGTGCTGAAGAAAATGCATAAACGCAAGCAAAAAATCGCTCAACAATGGAAGTTATCGAAGTCACGCATATAGGACAACTCAGGCCGTATCACTAAGGGACACATCTGCTGTGTTTAAACAAGTCAGAGGAGTATCAATATTATGAGAAAATCAACCTCAGTAAAACACCTTCAAGATATTCGCAGGAATATCCGCCGAAGAATTTTACTAGCCCATATCTTTGCCTGATATGAAAAGATATTGCCAATATAGTAGGTAGCAAAGAGAAGGATAAGACCACTATGAAATGGTTTCTTTTGATGTGCATACTAATGAGCGTTCCCCATCATGCTCAGTCGAGTGACGAACAATTTGAACTGTCTCTTGACGAGTTATTTGAACTATCTCTTGAAGACTTGTTAAAAATAAAGGTCACTACATCTACTAAGCATGATGAGACTCTGTTGTCGGTTCCCTCAGCGGTTACCATCGTACAAGCTGATGAGATTCGTCGCTATGGTGTGAGGTATTTACACCAGTTGATGAAATTCGTACCGGGTTACCAGACGTATCGTGTTGATTCAAGCGCAGTTGGATATGTCGTCAGCAACCGTGGCCGCCGTTCTGGCTCAGGTGGGCAGCTGCTGATTCTTATGAATGGCATGCGCCTGAATGAAGATATGTCGGGGGGGGCGATAGCACGATCACAGCTTTTCGGTTTGGATAATGTCGAACGGGTAGAATTTATCCGTGGCCCCGGTTCGTCACTGTATGGCTCAAACGCCTTTATGGGAGTAATTAACATTATCACCGAAAGAGCAAAGGAGCTAAAAGCCGAAATAGGTAGTCATCAGCGCCAATCAACATCGGCTCAATGGTACTGGAGTGGAGTTGATGCTGAATTTCGCATCCATCTACGGAGCGAAGACGACAAGGGAGAGCAGCTTGGCATCTACGATCCCGACCCGTCGGTGGCGACAGAAATATCTAGCCGCGACCCTTATCGATGGCGTACGTTACATATCAGCGCAGTAGTTGGTGATTTTTCCTTACAAGCCTATGGCTCAGAAACTCATGTCGGTGAATTTTATGCCGAGGGCATTGCATCGACGTTGAACGAGCGCACGCCAAAAGATTACTTTCTGGAGCTTCAGTATAAACGTGAATTGATGACTGACTGGGGAGTGTCTGCAAGATTGTTTGCCAGTGATCGGAATTTAGATTTTAAGACGGTCCTAAATAAATCAGCTGACCTGGGCATCTTCGGAATTTCGGATATGTCTGAGCTAGGTGCTGAATTCAGCGTGTATTTCGATAACCAACAAGGGAAAAAAGCCATTGTGGGGATGGAATTCAGACAACCGGATGTAGAGGACACAGAGGCCTGTCTATTTGGTCCTATTAATAGTTGTTTTAACCAATCCGAAGAATCTCATCGCACGATAAGGGCACTGTATGGCCAGTATCAACAGCAATTTAACCCGCAATGGGAGGGGATTATTGGGCTTCGTTACGATGACTATTCCGACTTTGGCGGCAATATCAGCCCTCGTCTGGGCCTAATCTATCATCTTAACAGGCGCAATACCTTCAAACTACTATATGGCCAGGCCTTTCGCCCGCCATCGCGTATTGAGGCAGATATTGAAAATAACCCCGTATACGGGGGTAATCCGGACCTGCAGCCCGAGATTGCCGCGACCACCGAGTTGATCTGGATTAATTCATTTACAAACGGTTTTTTACAAGTGACTCTTTTCGATGTAGGTATTACTGATACGATTATCGACGCTAATACTCCCCCCCCCATCTTACGTATTAACGGCGGAAGCGAATCCATTGCTGGTATCGAAATTGAGTATGTCTATCATTTCGGCGAACATTGGCAAGCGCGCGCGGCATTGACGCACCTGGCCGATGAGCCCGCCGGGCAAGTCACAGAATCGGATACTGTATTGGGCGGAGGTCTCAGTTATCAAAACGCCGGCTGGACAGCCGCATTAAGTGCCAACTACCAAAGTGAGCAAAAGGATCCTCATGATGCCATGGGTGGTGGAGGAACAGATTTCAACGTTCTGGGGGGGCGCACGCTGTTCTCGTTTCATCTGTCCTACGAATGGTTGCCGGGACTAGAGAGCTACTTTGATATCGAAAACTTGTCCGACAAAACGTATCTATCCCCTGCATTAAACAGTGCAAATATAGTGGGTGCTGCGAACCGTGGTAAAACACTTGCTGTGGGGGTGAGCTGGAAATATTAGTGTCGATTCGGCTTATTAAAATATGGTTTCAGCGCGAAGCTAAAACAAAAGCCTCGAAAATCCGGGAGGAGTCTTGTTTATTTCGATGCTTGGCTTAAGGAGTTCCGTAAAAACGTTGAATTCTTTAAAGCGCCAATGGCTACACAAAGTCAGCGTTACTATTTTAACATTGAATGACCGCTTTGCGTTGCAAAAAACGACCTTCAAGGAATTGGTTAACAAGGTTAAAAGGAAAAATCGCAGAAACTTCTTACAAATACACATAACACCGTTACTCAGATTGCCATGGATCTCGGTTACTCAAAAGCTGGCTCTTTCACTAATGGCTTTTAAATCCTTGTTTGGCGTAACACCGCAAAAGTGGCAAAGACTAAATAATGTCTCCTAAAGATATAGGGCTAACCAGAGATGTTTCCTTAGTGGTTTTCATAACAGTACCAATGAGTACGGATATTTCTTAAAATTCGCAAAAGCTAGAACACGACATTTTTGTAAAACACGAACACTTGTCGTGAATTGTAATTTTTTTGTCGTCATTTCACGGTTTTGTCCTGAATAAATTTATTAAAGTTGCCTAAGTTATATTTTTTGCACCATGCTTAGGTGTATAAAATTTATACAGGGAAAGTTGAGTGATGGTTTTACTCTTTTGCAAGGATTTTATATGAGCAAAAAAGTTGTCGTTTGTGGGAGCGGTATAGTTCCCTTTAGGAAAATAGGTGAAGTATTGGCTATGAACTCAGGAAAAGTGGGCTGTACTAGCGGAGCTTACAGATGCAAACGATTGCTTGCTTAAGACACCCATTAGGCGCAACGGGACTGGTGCAAATAATAGAAATAGTACAACGGTTTAGGGGACAATTTGGTGTTCGTCAAGTAAAGAATGTTCGATTGGGGTTACAACATAATGTCGGCTTAGGCAGTGCCGGCTTTGTTAATGTTTTTGAGCGAAACTAAAAAACTAAAAAAACAAAAATACAATCATTGCAACGATATAGTGAAGGAAAATCAAATGAAAAGGCTGAACAATATTTCATTCAAAAAGAATGAGTTAACATTACTTATCAGCTCATTGCTACTGATAAATACCAGTGTAGGTGCTGAAGAAAACACAGAAACGCAAGCAAAAAATCGCTCAACAATGGAAGTTATCGAAGTCACGGCACGTAAGAAGATTGAGTCAATACAAAATGTCCCTATGAGTGTCAACGCCGTAACAGGTAAGCATATAGAAAATATGGGGATCAATGATATTGAAGACTTAAGTGCTATTGTTCCTGGTTTAGAGCAACCCAAACTTGCAATTCAATCGCGTTTATCTTTGCGAGGGGTTTCCTCTGGTGATAATACATCGTTTGAGCAGTCTGTCGGCACTTATGTTGATGGTATTTACCGAGGTCGTATGAACCAGCAGCGCGCCGGTTTTTTTGATATGGAGCGTGTTGAAGTGCTGAAAGGACCGCAAGTGACTCTATATGGCAATAGCTCTATCGGTGGCGCTATCAGCATGATAACAAAACGACCCGAACTGGACTCTGAAATCACCGGTAATATCACGGTTAAATATGGAGTAGAACTCGAACAAAGCCAGTTTATCGGTGGCTTAAATATTCCCGTTACAGATGAAATTGCCGTACGTATTGCCGGTCAATACCGTGATCAAGAAAAAGGTGCAGTGTTTAATAATTATTCTGCAGTGCAAGATTATGTCCCTAAGGCGAAAGATGATGCATTACGCGTTGGTGCATATTGGGAGGCAACAAATGATTTGGCGGTATATTTACGTTACGAGCAGGGAAATTTTGAAACAATTGGCAATAACCTCGATCCGTTAATACACTTGAATCCCGACTTTTCCGACAAGACCGACTCTGCCCTCATTGCTTTGGGAATGGGCGATGACGAGTTATTTATCGGTAATGGCGCGCCATTTACCAATGGTGGCGATGGCGGTTTAGTTGAAACTGAAGAAACTATGTTGGAACTGGTTTACAGTTTTGATGACAGCATAATGTTAACATCCATAACAGGCAGTAGCAGTTACGATTACACTCAAGTATATGATGTTGACGTTACGCCATTAACGATCATTGATACTGCACAAGATGAGAGTTATGAACAATTCTCTCAGGAATTACGTTTATCGGTTACCGTCAATGAGCAATTGGATTATTTGGTCGGGGTGTATTACCAAGATGACGATTTTAAAAATGATTACTTTGCCGATTTCAACGTCCCACTTATTCTGTCATTAAAGACGGGGTTACCGGAAGCCTTCGTCGGTAGCATGATTTCACCTTTCTCACGCCACGCAAACCTAGATCAGAAAACGGAGCAAATCGCTATCTTTGGGCAAGTGGATTACGCCTTAACCGATAAGTGGAACGTAACACTTGGCGCGCGGTATACCGAAAATGAAAAAACCGCAGATCAATCAGTATTGTTGGCCGACATGGTACACAATGATGATCCAGCTATGGGCGGAATCAGAGACTTCGGCTGGCTGGTTGGCCAGCCTCCTGGTATCGTTCAAGCCCCTGATTACTATATGGGCTATCAGTTAATTGCACCAGGGAGCGCTCCACATCAATTTACCGATATGGTGCGAAAAGAAGAGCACGCCATGTTCCAGGCAGGTGTCAAATATCAGGCTACGTCTGACTTAATGTACTATGTCTCGTGGGCCAACGGAGCTAAAAGTGGTGGTTTTGATATTCTGTTTGAAGGGGCCAACGAAGAAGATGCTGAATTCGAAGATGAAGAAGCCAATACGTTTGAAATTGGTTTCAAACGCGACTGGCAGGATGTTCGGTTAAATGTTGGCGCTTTCTATGGTGAATACGAAAATTTACAAGTATCAGTATTCAACGGCAGTGTTGGTTTTAATGTCGGAAATGCCGCAACGACGATTCAACAGGGCATTGATGCCGAATTAATCTGGGTGGTAACCGACAACCTGACTCTTTCCGCTAATGCCGAATATCTTGATTTTACCTATGACAAATTTGAAGGGGGCGTTTGTAGCTTTTCAGAAGATCCGAACAAGAGCAAAGGTACTTGTGACTGGTCCAACAAAGAGTTGCCCTGGGTACCAAAATTCAAAAGCTTGATTTCGGCTGAACATATTTGGGAAGTTTCGCCTATCTTCGAAATGATCAACATGCTGAGCATTAGTTATAAATCCGAACATACCACATCATCTGATAATGAAGCGTTAACCAAGCAGGATGGCTACGCTTTAGTAGATTATCGCGCAACATTGGCCGCAGTAGACAGCGGCTGGCATATCGCTTTAACCGTTAGTAATTTATTCGATGAAAATTATGAGCTATATACCTCCCAAATCCCATTAAATGATGGAGCATTTGCCCATGTGTTACATGAGGGACGTGAAATAACCATAGAAGTTGGTTTCCAATTCTAAACGACAAATGCAGAGGGTATTGGCTAATAAATATGCTCTGCAGTTAACTACTTGAGGAAAAAAGATGTTTGTTATTGACCAGGTGTTACCGCCTTAACTAGGCATTGGCGGCTTAGAAGGCACAATGACGGAAGAAGAACGTCTCTTCAGCAAATGGCGCATCGTTTTGCAAAAGAGGTTATGCGCCCTATCGTTAAGCAATTAGATAAAATGACGCCAGAATACGGATAGAGGTAGCGACTGTACTGATTTAAATGCTCAAGCCGTTATAGCTAGAGCAAACCAACGCTACTACGGAAATCAGTGAAAACATCGTTCTGATCTCTGATGGCGCAAAAGAAACCAGAAACAATATGGCTCATTCATCTGATCTTTGTAATTAATTGTATGGTCAAGCCAATTCATTAGAACGCCTGATAGGTAAGTTTACGTTGTAAGAATAGGAGCACGTATATGAAGAGGAACTATGGTTTTGTTAATGGCATTAGCCGATTGTTTATAAGATGGAAAACTTGCAAATTCGTTACGTGTCTTTTTTTTGTTCCTATATGGGGAGTATTTTCAAGCACAGTGTTAGCGAACTCTATAGATATAGTGACTGGACTAGAAAGAGCGCCTTATATCATTGAAAATGAATCAAAAAAAATTGGTTTTGAAATAGAAGTTGTAACTCACTTACTAAAAACCATGGGCTACAGTAGCAAGTTTTATAATGTACCTTATGGACGAAGTATTCGGATGTTTTTATTTGACAATATTGATGCTGTTATGACCACTAACGAAAGTATTCTTGACGATCATTCAAGATTAACTGATGCGTATATTCAATATCAAAACGTAGCGATAAGTTTAAAAAACAAAAACATCGATATCCTAAAAATTCGGGAATTATCGAAATATTCGATAGCTTCATTTCAATTATCCTCAAAAATACTCGGTGAAAAATTTGCTTTAGTTGCAAAAAATAGCCCTTTGTTTGTCGAGCTAATTAGTCAAGAAAGACAGCTTCGGCTGCTCAAGCAAGGTAAAGTTGATGTTTTGGTCATGGATATCAATATCTTTAATCATTTAAAAGGGAAAGGTTTTCCTCAGGTAAATATCGCGATGATATTTCCAAGAACAGATTATAAATTAGCTTTTAAAGATAAAAGACACATTGGAGCTTTTAATAAAGCATTAGCTAGCTTTCTTAAAAGTGAACATTATAAGCAGTTGGTTGAAAATTATGACTTAGCTATATATATGAACCGTTAAAACGTAAATTTGTGGGATGGATAAAAACTATAAATTTGCACAAAGGATCTAGATGAGATTAACAGCCAAAAGCTTACGTTTTCAAGCCTTCTTTTCAATATCAATCATCATGACAATTACCATTTTTATTGTAGTTATGACCATTCCTAAGATGATCACAGAAAATGCTGAAAAAAACACGGTCAATACCGCTATTGTTTGGCTAGAACAATTCAAGGCTTTACGTAGTTATTACACGGATAATGTCGTAAAAGATGTTTTAGAGAATAGCGATATAACAACATCTTATGATCATATTGATAGCCCATATAAAATTCCGCTACCTGCAACCATGATCCATGAATTAAGCCTTTTGACTGAAAAAAAAGGCACTACTTATAGCCTATATAGTGCTTTCCCTTTCCCGAACCGTAAAAATCGTCAATTAGATGCTTTTCAATTAAGAGCATGGACTGATTTGCAACAGAATCCTGAAAAAATTATTAAGAAAATTATTTCAACAGATCAGCAGGTAATTCTTAGGGTGGCAATGTCAGACCAAATGCAAGTACAAGCCTGTGTTGATTGTCATAATACTCATCCTCTGTCTCCTAAAGTAGATTGGAAATTAGGCGATGTAAGGGGAGTATTAGAAATGAAATTAGATATAACATCACAACTTGCCCTCGCAAATAACTTAAGTACTTATATTATTATGTATATTGTCTTGGGTGCTGCGTTTTTAATTTTTATTTCATTTCTATTCATTCGTCGCATAACTAAATTATTTAATGATATATTTAAGAAAATAATTCAAATTGGTGAAGGTGATTACGAAGTTGAATTATCACATAAAAGTAACACTGTAGAATTTAAAAAGATGGAAGAAGTATTTTCATTATTTAAATCAACCCTCATGGAAAGGGAACATTTTGAAAAACAAAAGCAAGTATTTGAAATGGAAAAAAGTGCATTATTAGGACAAATGATGGCAACTATCCTGCATGATGTAAATACTCCTTTAGGTGTGAGCATTACTACTGCAAGCTGCATTCAGGATGCAAAAAATGATATAGAAACCCAGTTATTGTCAGGCGAATTGAAAAGAAGTGATTTAGAAGCCTTTGTTTCACTTTGTGACAAATCTTCCTCGATACTGCTACATAATCTTATCCATGCTACCGACTTACTAAAAAGTTTCAAACAAATAACCATTGACCAAGTCAGTGAAGAACCAAGAGAAATTGGTCTTACACAATATATTACGCACATTATCGATAGTCTTAAACCTAAGTTAAAAAAAGCTGGGGTTATTTTGGATTTAGAATGTCCCCTAGATTGTTATTTTTATACTTGTCCTGGCTTTTTAGCTCAAATTATTACGAACCTTATTACAAACTCTATTATTCACGGCTTTGGTGAGCGAAAAGGTGGAAAAATCAATTTATCGGTATTTTGTCAAAATGAAAATGAAATAGTCATTCATTATAATGACGACGGTGTAGGTATGGCGCCAGAAAATTTACCTAAAGCCATGGATATCTTTTTTACTACTAAGCGAGATGCTGGTGGAAGCGGCCTAGGTTTAAATATCGTGCAAAATATCGTCACTCAAAAGTTACATGGAACAATTGAAATTCAGAGTGTTTTGGGTGAAGGAGTTAGTTTTGATATTCGCTTTCCAAGAGTAAATAATCTAAATGAAAAAATAATGGGTACTCCCTCAAATAATAAATCAGGAGGTTCGTTATAGATGTTTTTTAGACTTGTGGATTAAGGTTAGTAGCGACAAAAGGTTAACAGGTAGGACTATCCTTCATGCTATAAACTCTATAGTTACTTAGACCATTAAATAACACGTTTGCTGGACTTAGAAGCCATCGCCAAAATGAGTAATAAGCAGGTATTATTCCATTGATTTCTGAGGAATTTGGCTGGGGGAGACAATGGTTTTGCTAACAATTTATAAATGAAGGTTCGGCAAGTAGTTGCTTTAATTATTTCTTAATCAAGATACTTAAACGCTAAACAGAGTATCATCATTTTTAACAGCAATGCTTTTTATTCAGAGCCATTTCATGTAATACATTTACCCATCGGTACAGGTAAGCCAGTGGCAGTATGAATAAGCAACGCAAATTAAAGTTTTTTCAACTATCATCTAATTAATGCTAGT
>Ga0209184_1002276_pt1 | contig 10090 bp, 6 predicted proteins | sample EN8Hudsemesocosm_2_FD_184627 | JGI IMG/M metagenome (GOLD analysis project Ga0209184, IMG submission 184627) | Methane-oxidizing microbial communities from mesocosms in the Hudson Canyon - EN8C Hudson Canyon (SPAdes) (version 2) | ecosystem: Environmental > Aquatic > Marine > Cold seeps | place... | reverse complement strand
CACTGGACAGGTGCTATTTTATCCTGGCTATTTTACGCGAAATATTGATTTTGATCAGAAAATAACGATAGATAAGTTAAATTGTCATAGAAATAGAGCTATGAATCGCATATTATAGTGTACAAGTGTACGCTGGATTTTGTTGTGTCAATCAACAAGTACTACCAGTTCAATCGCTATTACGAGTATAATAGCGCAATATTTTATAATTATAGATGGTTAGTTAAATGAAACGTGTCGTAATCACAGGCTTAGGTATTGTATCAAGTATCGGTAATAACGCTGATGAGGTTTTAGCTTCATTAAAAGAAGGTAAATCAGGTATCTCTCATGCAGAAAGTTTTGCAGAGCAAGGCTTACGCAGCCAAGTTTGGGGTAAACCTACACTTGAAACAAAAGATCATATTGATCGTAAAGCTATTCGTTTTATGGGCGATGCTGCAGGTTATGCCTATGTAGCAATGGATCAAGCAATTAAAGATGCTAAATTGACAGAAGAGCAAATCTCTAATGTTCGTACCGGTATTGTTGCTGGCTCTGGTGGCGCATCTTCAGAAAACATCGTAGCTTCAACTGATACTTTACGTAATCGTGGTATCCGTCGCGTTGGACCATATGCTGTGCCTAAAACTATGGGTAGCACAGTGTCAGCTTGTTTAGCTACGCCATTTAAAATTAAAGGTGTTAACTATTCAATCAGCTCAGCTTGTGCAACAAGTGCTCACTGTATTGGTAATGCAATGGAGCTTATTCAATTAGGTAAGCAAGACGTTGTTTTTGCTGGTGGTGGTGAAGAAGTACATTGGTCACTTGCGATGATGTTCGACGGTATGGGGGCATTGTCAGCAGGTCGTAATGATACGCCTGAACTAGCTTCACGTACTTATGATGCAGACCGCGACGGTTTTGTTATCTCTGGTGGTGGCGGTATGGTTGTTGTTGAAGAGCTAGAGCATGCACTTGCTCGTGGCGCACATATCTATGCTGAATTAGTTGGTTACGGCGCAACATCAGATGGTTACGATATGGTTGCTCCTAGCGGTGAAGGCGCTGTTCGTTGTATGCAACAAGCAATGCAAGGTGTTGAAGGGAAAGTTGATTACTTAAACACGCACGGTACTTCTACACCAGTTGGTGATGTTAAAGAGCTTGGCGCTATTCAAGAATTATTTGGTGAAGACTCACCAGCAATTAGTGCAACTAAAGCGATGACAGGTCACGCCCTAGGCGCGGCAGGTGTTCATGAAGCCATTTACTCTATCTTAATGATGGAAAACAACTTCGTTGCTCCTTCAATTAACGTTGATAATTTAGATGAGCAAGCAAAAGGTTTAGATATTGTTACTGAAAAGCGTGATGCAGAATTAGACTTAATCATGTCTAACAGTTTCGGTTTTGGTGGCACTAACGCTACTTTAGTGATGAAAAAATATAAAGCGTAACAATAATTGTTATGCGCTTCCTTAGGGCGGCAATGCACAGTTAAACAAGCCATGTTGACTAAATGTTAACATGGCTTTTTTATTGGCAATAATACAATAATTAACAGCTTCACTTGATGCTTTATCATAATAAAAAAGCGTATAATTACTTACTTTTTCTCGTTTACTCAATTCAATGAAAATATTTTTTGATGAAAACATGCCATTTGCTAAAGAATTTTTTAGTGATCTATGTGGTGATAGTGGTGAGTTAATCCCATTTTCTGGTCGTACGTTAACTGCTGAACAAGTTGCCGAGGCCGATGTATTGTTAGTGCGTTCAATTACTCAAGTAAATGAGCAACTACTTCACCTAAATAACAAGCTTTCTTTTGTCGGCAGCGCGACCATTGGCACAGATCACATTGACCAAGAATATCTAGCAAGTCGTGACATTACCTTTCATTCTGCACCAGGCTGTAACGCGGTATCCGTTGCTGAATATGTCTTGAGTGCTTTAGTGGTTTTGGCTGAGCGATATTTATTAGACTTATCTCAACTAACGGTAGGCATTGTTGGCGGTGGTAATACCGGAAGTAGGCTCAGTGAAAAATTAACAGCGCTGAGTATCGAGCACAAAATATGTGACCCTTTACTTGAGCAGAAACAATCAAGGAATAAAGCGAATAGCTCTGATAATCGTAAATACGTCTCTCTTGATGAAGTATTGGCTTGTGATGTTATTTCTTTACATGTGCCTAAGGTTGAGGGCGGTGCTCATCCAACGTACCAATTAATTAATGAAGAGAATCTAGCTGGGTTACGACAAGATCAGATATTGATCAGTGCATGTCGTGGCGATGTTATTGATAATCATGCTTTACTAGCCCTTAAACAATCAGGCCATGGTTTAAAATTGGTGCTTGATGTTTGGCAAGGCGAACCGGACGTGCTTGAAGCGTTAATTCCTTTTACTGAGATTGCTACGGCACACATTGCTGGTTATAGCTTAGAAGGAAAAGCTCGTGGTAGTGAAATGCTCTATCAGGCATTATGTCAACAGCTAGAAATTGATGCTAAATATCAATTAGCTAATTTTTTGCCATCGGCTAGTATTCCTGCAATTGAAATTAATCAAGAATTTAATCAAATACTACTAAACCAGTTAGTAAAAATGGTTTACGATGTCAGGCGAGACGATGCTATTTTTCGTCAACAATTATTTAAGCAAGGTTTCGATACTTTAAGAAAGACCTACCCAGTTCGCAGGGAGTTTTCTGCAGTAACAGTGACCTTGTTAACCAACACCGTTAGCGATGTGCCACATCGCTTAGGTTTCAGTAAAACGTCCAACTAGAAGAGAGAGGATCATGGCACAGAAATTTGATGTATGTATACTTGGCGCAACAGGATTAGTTGGCAAAACGATTATGGAAATCCTTGAAGAGCGTGATTTTCCAATTAATAAACTATACCCGTTAGCAAGTGCTCGCTCAGCTGGCGAGTTTATTGAATTTAACGGTGAAAGTATTGAAGTACTTGACGCAGACCATTTTGATTGGAGCCAAGCACAAATCGGTTTCTTTTCAGCTGGCGGCGCAACCTCTGCTAAATTTGCTCCTTTAGCTGGTGATGCTGGTTGTATCGTTATTGATAATACATCAGAGTTTCGCTATGAAGCAGATATTCCTTTAGTTGTTCCTGAAGTAAATCCTCAAGCACTTGCTGAATACCGTAACCGTAATATCATCGCTAACCCAAATTGTTCAACGATCCAAATGATGGTTGCACTTAAACCTATTTATGATGCCGTGGGTATTAGCCGTGTTAACGTAAGTACATACCAATCAGTATCTGGTGGTGGTAAAGAGTCTATGGATGAATTAGCTAAGCAAACAGCTGATTTATTAAGTGGTAAGCCGGTAGAAAGTAAGAACTTCTCTCGTCAAATTGCTTTTAACGTTATCCCTCAAATTGATGTGTTCTTAGAAAATGGTTACACCAAAGAAGAAATGAAAATGGTTTGGGAAACTAAAAAAATCTTAGGTGATGAGAACGTGTTAGTAAATCCTACTGCGGTTCGCGTACCAGTATTTTTTGGTCATGGTGAAGCATTACATATAGAAACAAACTCTCCAATCTCTGCAGAAGAAGTAAAAGATTTACTTGAACAAGCAGAAGGTGTTGTAGTTTGTCGTGATGATGCTGACTTTCCAACTCAAATTGGTGATGCTAGTGGTAAAGATGATACATACGTAGGTCGAATCCGCGAAGATATTAGTCACAACTGCGGCATAAATATGTGGATAGTTGCCGACAATGTTCGTAAAGGGGCGGCAACCAATAGTGTACAAATCGCTGAGTTGCTAGTGAAAGATCACTTAAGTTAATTACTCGCTTAGCTTTTTAAGTATTTTCTAGCTAGTCACTCACTGATAACTAGAGAAAAAGTAAAGAAAAAATGAAACTCGTCGTTAACGGTAGTAATACCGGTAACGACGAGTTTTTGTTTTTATGGGCTCAGATAGCAAATTAGCGAAATAATATAGCTGGAAGTTTTACAGCTGAGTTACAAAAATAGAAGACTTATTGAGTGAGTTTGCTATTATCTTGTTAGTTAATGGTTTTTTGGAATAAAGATTGCATTTTGTTTAACAGGTAAGCAGAGCCTGGCAAAATAAAGCTCAATGCGGTATTTTTTTGGCGCAAATTAACATGATAAACGCCATTCGTTAAAATAGTTTAATTAGGACAACCCGATGCAAAAATTATTACGCCTGTGCCTATGGCAGGCGATTGTTATTGGCATACTTACTGCTCATTTCCCAATCCATGCAGAAGAAGAGCGCGGCATTCGCATGCGCGGACCTAAAAGTAGCGATGTTTTTCCTTATGACAAATATGGTCCTATCACTGCTAAAGATACGCTATGGAGTATTGCTACTAAGATAAGACCAGATAGTCGTTTGAGTGTTTATCAAGTAATGCAGGCGCTGTATCAAGAAAACCCACAAGCCTTTGTTGATAGCAATATTAACCGTATTATTGAAGGTCAGTATTTAAATATTCCATCTTTTAATAGCATGATGGCTATCAATACTGATACTGCAAAAAAGCAATCTGAAAGTGATAGAAAAGCATGGCAAAAAACACAACCTAAAGTTGTTAACAAACCGGTAGTAACAGAGCCGATCGTTAAGAAAAAAGATTTAGATAGCGTAAAAATTGAGATTAATGATCAATTACAAAAAATTGACGGCGAACAGCAAAAGCGCCTTGAAACTATTCAAAATGATATTTCTGACTCAATCAATGGTTTACAAGCAATCTTGCAAGAAAATGATGATTTACGTCAAAGGCTTAGCTCTTTTAATGACAAGCTAGGCGTGATGCAAGATGAAGTTGCTAAAGGCAAAGAAATCAAAGTGCAGATGGATGATATGATCCATCTTCAACAAGCGTTGTTAGCTAAAGCTGAAGCAAGAGAAAAACAGTTATTACTAGAAAAGCAACAATCTGAGCTAGAGAAGCAAGACATAACCGCAAGTCTTTGGTTTAAAATAGTGATGGGAACTTTACCTGCTATTTTAATTCTTGGGTTACTAGCGTTCTTGTTTAAACGTCGCCAACAAGCGTCTGACGAAGTGTTTTTTAATGAGCTAGATAATAAAAAACAAGCTCCAACAGCTAAAAACAAAGTAGAAGATGAAGACCTTTCACTTGATGCAGAGTTATCTTTAGACGACGAGCTTGGTTTAGGTGATGACCTTGGTTTGGAGGATGACCTTGGCTTAGACGATGAGCTAGATTTGGATGGTGAACTGGATTTAGATGGGGAGTTGGATTTAAGTGATGACCTTTCCCTTGATGACGAGTTAGGGCTAGATGATGATTTATCAATTGATCTTATTGATAATAATGATGACAGCTTGCTTGATGATGATGTAATTCATTTGGATGATGATGATAGCTTAGATGACTTAGAAGATATATTACTCGATGATGATAGTGAGGATGATCTACTTGATAATAATGAATTAGACCAAGGTGATTTAGATTCATTGCTATCTGGCTTAGATGACGACTCTAGCTCAGAAGATGCCAGCGAAGAGCTTGAAGGAGGAGAGCTTAATCAAGATGATTTAGATAGCCTTCTAGGAGACTTAGGTGATCTTGATGATCTAGGAAGTGATGAGCTTGACGTTAAAGAAGAGCCAATAGATGAAGCCCCAGCTGCAGAGGCTGATGTCACTGACCCTGATGATATTGATGCTCTACTTGAAGCAGAAGCTGCTGTCCCAGCAAAAGAAGAAATAGCTGAAGATGTAGACGTTGATGTCACCGATCCCGATGATATTGATGCATTACTCGACGCAGAAGCTTCTCCTGAAAGTGCAGATGTCACCGACCCTGATGATATTGATGCATTACTCGGCGCAGAAGCTTCTCCTGAAAGTGCAGATGTCACCGACCCTGATGATATTGATGCACTACTTGACGCAGAAGCTCCTGCTGAAAATGCTGATGTCACCGATCCTGATGATATTGACGCATTACTTGCCGAAGCTGCTGCTCCAGAATCCGCTGCTCCTGAAAAAGCAGCACCAGCACCAGCTGAAGACTTAGACGCTGACGTCACTGACCCTGATGATATTGACGCATTACTTTCAGCAGCTGTTGCTCCAGAAGCTGATAGTCCTGAAAAAGCAGCGCCAGCCGAAGACTTAGATGTTGACGTCACCGACCCTGATGATATTGATGCACTACTTGATGCAGAAGCAGCTCCTCCTGAAAAAGCAGCACCAGCTGAAGACTTAGACGCTGACGTCACCGACCCTGATGATATTGACGCATTACTTGACGCAGCTGCTGCCCCAGAAGCTGTTAGTCCAGAAAAAGCAGCACCGGCACCAACAGAAGGCTTAGATGCTGATGTCACAGATCCCGATGATATTGATGCACTATTAGCAGCAGAAGGCACATCGCCAGAAGCGACAGAGATTAACGAACAGGCGAAACAACAGCTTAAAGAAGAAGCTACTGATGTAGCTGAATCAGGTGATTTACCGGCAGCAGAAACTCAAGACACTAGTAAAAATGTTGAAGGTTTACTAACTGAGCAAGAGCAGAAAATTCAAGCTGAGATTGCCGAAAATGAGGCTAAAATTGCTGAATTTACTGCTGAATATGTAACGCCATTCCTCACAGCTGATTTTAGCGACATTATTGCCAAAGAAAGTATCGTTGAAGGAGCTTCTGTTCAAGAGAGTACAGCCAAAGAAAGCGATGATGAAGCTAGCGTTATTGATGAAGAATTAGATATTGATGCACTTATCGCCGATACAGTTTCTGAATCGAACACTGAATCAAACACTGAATCAAACACTGAATCAGATGAAGCAATTGATGATAATGAAGTTGCAGAAGATGACATTGGTGACAGTTTAACTGAGTTAGCTGATGCAGCTTTAAAAGATTTACCAACCGACGAGCAAGCTGACATTGATAGTGATGAGCAACTGTCTGTAGATGATGCTGTTGAGTTAGCTCCAGATTTCTCAGATGAAGATATTCTAGCAGAGTTGTTATCAGAAACTGATGATGAAGAGAAGCCAGAGTCAGAAATAGAGGTTATCGAAGAGCTTGATAATGTTGATTTTGATGAGCTACTAGCAAATATCGAAGAAGAATCATCTGTCGCTTCAGAAGATGAAGTTAATGAAATTTTACTTGACGACATCGGCGATGAACTTGTTGAAAAGCCGCAAGACTTAGCTGTTGAAGAGCAAAGTGCGGTTACCGAAGAAGCGAGAGATTTTGTTTCTGTCGATGATTTACTATCTGATACATTAGATGAAGTCGATGATAGCGAGCCCTATGAAAAGACTAATATTGATGTTGGTTTAGGTCAGTTTGCTGAAAATGATAATGAAGTTGATGTCGATGAGAATGGTTCAATGTCTAGCAAACTAGACTTAGCAAAAATGTATATTGAAATGAGTGATGAAGAGCAAGCTCAAGTCATTTTACAAGAAGTGATTGCTAAAGGTGATGAAGAGCAAAAGGCACAAGCCCAAGCTATTCTAGATACATTTTAAGGGTGAATTAAGCAAACGAGCAATAGCCTAACAGCATAAAATAAAGGATAATGCGCAGCGAAAATAATCTCATCAATAGAAAAGGTTGGTTTGCATGCGGTATGCGTTGGGCGTTGAGTATGATGGTAAAAATTATTGTGGTTGGCAACGACAAAATAACGCTGTCACCGTACAAGAAAAAGTTGAAAAAGCACTATCTAAAATTGCCAATGAACCGATAGAAGTTGTTTGTGCAGGACGTACAGATACGGGGGTTAATGCAACCAATCAAGTTATCCACTTTGATACTAATCAACAGCGAAAAGATGTTTCTTGGACGTTAGGTGTAAATACCCACTTACCTTCAGATATCGCCATATCATGGGTTAAACAAGTCGATGAAGAATTTCACGCTCGTTTCAGCGCAACGGCAAGAAACTATCGTTATATCATTTACAATAAACGATTACGTTCAGCGATTTTAAGCCATGGCATAAGTCATTGTCATTTCCCATTAGACGAAACACTTATGCAACAAGGGGCTAACCATCTCATCGGTAAACATGATTTTACTTCCTATCGCACAGTGCATTGTCAATCACATTCCGCGGTTCGTACCATCAAGCATTGTCAGATAACCCGTCATGGTGATTACCTAGTTGTTGATATAAAAGCTAATGCTTTTTTGCATCATATGGTAAGGAACATTGTTGGTAGTTTAATGCGAGTAGGGCAGTCACAAGAAACGCCAGAGTGGATTAGGGAAGTGCTATTGGCTAAAAACCGTTGTGTTGCCGGTGTTACAGCGCCACCAGAAGGTTTATATTTTGTTGATGTTGATTATCCTGAATGTTTTGACCTGCCAAAAAGCCGTCTTGGGCCATTATTTTTGTAGATAAAACCGCTAAATATATCCATTTATTTACTGAGCAGACCAGTTTTTTCTATATTGTATGGGTTATACTATGGTCTAATATGCCGTTTATAATAAGCATTTATTAAAAATTGAATTTGATGGCGTATATCCATCAAATAATCGACAGATATTTCGTTGCAACAGGCAAAAATAAAATTATGAGCTGGATAGAAAAAATTCTCCCAAAAGCAAAAACGACTCAAAAGAGTAATATTCCTGAAGGTGTGTGGAGTAAATGTACTTCATGTAACGCCGTGCTATATAAAGCAGAATTAGAGCGACAAATCTCTGTTTGTCCTAAATGTGATCATCATATGCGCATTAGCGCACGTAAGCGTATTGATAGCTTCTTAGATCAAAATAACCGTTTAGAACTTGGCGAAGAATTTGAAGCGCAAGATATTTTGAAGTTTAAAGACTCAAAACGATACAAAGATCGTATTAGCGCAGCTCAAAAGAATACCGGTGAAAAAGATGCCTTAGTTGTAATGAAAGGTGAGTTAAATGGTATGCCAATTGTTGCCGCTGCATTTGAATTTTCTTTTTTAGGTGGTTCAATGGCTTCTGTTGTTGGCGCCCGTTTTGTTAAAGGTGTTGAGTACTGTTTAGAGCATAACTTACCGTTTGTTTGTTTCTCAGCCAGTGGTGGTGCTCGTATGCAAGAAGCACTTTTTTCTTTGATGCAAATGGCTAAAACCAGTGCAGCATTAGCGAAAATGAGTGAAAAAGGTCTGCCTTATGTATCAGTATTAACTGATCCTACCATGGGTGGTGTATCTGCAAGTTTAGCAATGCTAGGCGATATTAATGTTGCAGAGCCTAAGGCACTAATTGGTTTTGCCGGTCCTCGTGTAATCGAGCAAACGGTAAGAGAAAAATTACCTGAAGGTTTCCAACGCAGTGAGTTTCTATTAGAGAAAGGCGCAATTGATATGATTATCGATCGTCGTGAAATGAGAACTACACTCTCTCGTATGCTTGGTAAATTTATGGGGCAAGTAAGCGTAGTTTCGTAACTACACTTTATGTTAAAGTAACGACATAGCCCAATTAACTACTATCATTTGTTGATTATATAAATGTCAAAAGCAAATTCAAGCCGCTATCAAGATTTTAAAAATCTCGATCAGTGGCTTTCTTATTTAGAAAACCTTCACAGTACAGAAATAGATCTTGGTTTAACACGAATAAGCCAAGTCGCAGAACGTTTAGCAATTGATTTAAGTTTTGCCAAGGTTATTACCGTTGCCGGTACTAACGGAAAAGGTACAACGTGTGCGTTTATCGAAAATGCTTTATTGAACAGCGTAAAAGAAAATATCACACCCAGTGTCGCGGTATATTCCTCTCCCCATATCGAACGTTTTAACGAACGTTTACGAATAAATAAACAAGACATAGCAGACAAGCCACTTATCGATGCATTTGAACGCATAGAACAAGCACGTGCAGAAATATCGCTTAGCTACTATGAGTATACAACGTTAGCTTCATTATTAGTTTTAATGCAACTTAGGCCTGATTTTATCATTTTAGAAGTCGGGCTAGGTGGGCGTTTAGATGCGACTAACATTATTGATGCAGATGTTGCAGTAATCACTACAATCGATCTTGATCATCAGGCATTTTTAGGAAACGACCGAGAGGCGATAGGTTTTGAAAAAGCGGGGATAATG
>Ga0209184_1002275_pt1 | contig 10094 bp, 6 predicted proteins | sample EN8Hudsemesocosm_2_FD_184627 | JGI IMG/M metagenome (GOLD analysis project Ga0209184, IMG submission 184627) | Methane-oxidizing microbial communities from mesocosms in the Hudson Canyon - EN8C Hudson Canyon (SPAdes) (version 2) | ecosystem: Environmental > Aquatic > Marine > Cold seeps | place... | reverse complement strand
CGGTAGATAAAATAACGTCCATATATTAGCATTTTTACTACGTATAAAAAACTCATTTAAGAGCCACTATATTTATCACTGCATAGAACGCCAAGAAGTTCAAAACATATTTTTCTAAGCTGCCTGTACGGCAGTGAACTGTCGTAGTACTTTTTACCGAATGGAGAAGAATTTCTAAGCTGCCTGTACGGCAGTGAACATTTCCTGGTCCATTTCAAACTCAGTACCCATTTTCTAAGCTGCCTGTACGGCAGTGAACGGCAATGTCAGGCTATGAAAAGGGTGATGATTTTTCTAAGCTGCCTGTACGGCAGTGAACTAGTTTTGTCATAGTAGGCTGATATGCACGTTTTTCTAAGCTGCCTGTACGGCAGTGAACGTGACGATTTCAAAGCAGAAGACCACTACTAATTTCTAAGCTGCCTGTACGGCAGTGAACGTCGTCATTGGTTTGAAAGCCAGCTTATTTTTGTTTCTAAGCTGCCTGTACGGCAGTGAACCACAAAAGAAAATATGATGCTAGTAACTTCTTTTTCTAAGCTGCCTGTACGGCAGTGAACCGATTATAGCTTCTGGTCCTGACTCTTCTCAATTTCTAAGCTGCCTGTACGGCAGTGAACTGCTGGCATAGCCTTGTCCGAATGCGACCATATTTCTAAGCTGCCTGTACGGCAGTGAACGATGCGTCCTATTGAGTAAAGCAATCATGTAATTTCTAAGCTGCCTGTACGGCAGTGAACTGTTCAATCTTGGGCTAGTACATGGGGTATAATTTCTAAGCTGCCTGTACGGCAGTGAACTCTTGAGATCATGGGGGGTGCTGATGCTAAACTTTCTAAGCTGCCTGTACGGCAGTGAACTTGGCGTTAAAGGACAAGCAGAAACAACACCCTTTCTAAGCTGCCTGTACGGCAGTGAACGCATTAGACTTTTTTATTTACCATAACTTATATTTCTAAGCTGCCTGTACGGCAGTGAACCGCTATGTATTTGGGGGAAAGTTCAATTTTAATTTCTAAGCTGCCTGTACGGCAGTGAACAAATCTAAGCAAGGCTGGATAATTGCAGGGAATTTCTAAGCTGCCTGTACGGCAGTGAACATTTACGCTAATAAAGATTCTCGAACCCTTTTTTTCTAAGCTGCCTGTACGGCAGTGAACAATGGAAGCATACATTCTGGGAAGTTAAAAAATTTCTAAGCTGCCTGTACGGCAGTGAACTATGTTGAGATTAAGTGCAGTCCGGCTAAATTTTTCTAAGCTGCCTGTACGGCAGTGAACGTTCACCTCAAGCGGAAATTTTCTAAAAATAATTTCTAAGCTGCCTGTACGGCAGTGAACTTGGGTTTGTTTTTTTGTTTCCTTTTTTTGTATTTCTAAGCTGCCTGTACGGCAGTGAACATGGTGGTGTTGAATTTCTTGATACAAAAAATTTTCTAAGCTGCCTGTACGGCAGTGAACAATAGCCTCTTGTAAAAAATCAGGTGCTAAATTTTCTAAGCTGCCTGTACGGCAGTGAACCTCTTTTTTAAAGTTTTCAACCTCTTTATTATTTTCTAAGCTGCCTGTACGGCAGTGAACTCGGCTTTATCCTAATTCGTATGTTCAAAAAATTTCTAAGCTGCCTGTACGGCAGTGAACCCGCTATCATAGGAAACCTTATTTCTGTCATGTTTCTAAGCTGCCTGTACGGCAGTGAACACATCTTGCTTGAACAAGAAGCCTCCGAACGTTTTCTAAGCTGCCTGTACGGCAGTGAACAGTGACCCACTTCACGATAATCTGAACTTTTTTTTCTAAGCTGCCTGTACGGCAGTGAACTGTTCAAGCAAAATGTAATGAGCCGGTTTTAATTTCTAAGCTGCCTGTACGGCAGTGAACGGGGCAATATCCTTACACTGCAAAAAATATTATTTCTAAGCTGCCTGTACGGCAGTGAACAAATGCAAATAACAAAAAACCTGCTAAGAAATTTTCTAAGCTGCCTGTACGGCAGTGAACTTGGACTTGGTGAAGGCGTTGGTGTTGGCGTATTTCTAAGCTGCCTGTACGGCAGTGAACCAGGAATACAATATTTAAACCCTTTTAAAACATTTCTAAGCTGCCTGTACGGCAGTGAACTACGACAAACATTAGCCTTAAGACGTTTAACCTTTCTAAGCTGCCTGTACGGCAGTGAACGATATGATAATGCCTGCTTCTGTTGTTTTAGCTTTCTAAGCTGCCTGTACGGCAGTGAACTCGGGAGTTCATCCACAGGGCTAATTCATCGATTTCTAAGCTGCCTGTACGGCAGTGAACGCATGTGAGTTTTATAATACTTGAAAATTTCTTTTCTAAGCTGCCTGTACGGCAGTGAACATAATGAAGATGGAACAAAAACTTGTGATGATTTTCTAAGCTGCCTGTACGGCAGTGAACTCTTGATTCCGTATCAAGTTCAAGAGGATAATTTTCTAAGCTGCCTGTACGGCAGTGAACTTATAAAATATCGTTCTAGTCGTTTAAATGCTTTTCTAAGCTGCCTGTACGGCAGTGAACTCAGAAGCTGATAGGCCTCTAACCTTAAATACTTTCTAAGCTGCCTGTACGGCAGTGAACGGTAGTATATTGCTCGGCATCAACCATGCTGTTTTCTAAGCTGCCTGTACGGCAGTGAACTATTCTGAAACACTGCAAACGCCAGCGAGTGCTTTCTAAGCTGCCTGTACGGCAGTGAACCTACGCCTGATGGTTTAGCCGATTTGATTAATTTTCTAAGCTGCCTGTACGGCAGTGAACGGGCAAGACTTGCCATCCAAATTGCTTCTAGTTTTCTAAGCTGCCTGTACGGCAGTGAACATCGCGATCCTCAACTGTACCGTCAGTGTTAATTTCTAAGCTGCCTGTACGGCAGTGAACGAGAAGTCACAGCGCATATAAGAATAAAAGACTTTCTAAGCTGCCTGTACGGCAGTGAACAAAAAGCAATTGATTATACAAGAAACGAAAAATTTCTAAGCTGCCTGTACGGCAGTGAACCTGGGTTTTTAAAGAACTTTATGGAATAGAAATTTCTAAGCTGCCTGTACGGCAGTGAACAAAAGCTTAGGCATTGCGGCTAGTGTTTTAGTTTTCTAAGCTGCCTGTACGGCAGTGAACGAATATTGAATGTCGAATTTTTATTTTATGCTTTTCTAAGCTGCCTGTACGGCAGTGAACTGCTGAATATCCATAATTTACCTTTGATTACCTTTCTAAGCTGCCTGTACGGCAGTGAACGGTCGTTTTGACTCCGTTATTATCCCCTTGCCTTTCTAAGCTGCCTGTACGGCAGTGAACTCGGATTACTAGGAGGCGAAACAGGATCAACATTTCTAAGCTGCCTGTACGGCAGTGAACGTGTTTTTGTGACAATTAAGAAGCAAAAAAGTTTTCTAAGCTGCCTGTACGGCAGTGAACTGTCTTGAATGTACATGGATAGATTCGCTAACTTTCTAAGCTGCCTGTACGGCAGTGAACAAATAATTGCAGAAAAAGAAGCTGATATGCTCTTTCTAAGCTGCCTGTACGGCAGTGAACGGGGCGTGGTTTTTCTGAATTATATAAAAATTTTTCTAAGCTGCCTGTACGGCAGTGAACAAGAAAATTCACCTAACCACGGATCATAAATATTTCTAAGCTGCCTGTACGGCAGTGAACATCCTGAGCCTCCTGTTAATCGTTGTCCTGCTTTTCTAAGCTGCCTGTACGGCAGTGAACAGCCTCATAAAGATTTCAGATTCGTAGCGACATTTCTAAGCTGCCTGTACGGCAGTGAACTGCCACCTCCGTCTGCACCAACAGCAGCAATTTTTCTAAGCTGCCTGTACGGCAGTGAACAAAGCATTTAACTCTTTATTTAAGTCAGAATATTTCTAAGCTGCCTGTACGGCAGTGAACTACAGTTTAAAGCACAAAAATTTAGTTACAACAAATACTTAGCTTAACTTTTAGGTTTTTACCAAAAAAATTTAGACTTATTGTAACTACTTGTTTTATTTGTATTTTTAAAGAGCCAAAAAATTAATGGTTAAAACCAAGGAATCGTAGCCGCTTTGCTTAAACCAAAAAAGTCAAATTCACCTGATGCTGGCAATGCAGTTTCTTCACTAAAGTTCAAATACCGGCGATGCTTATGCCCATTTGATGCACTTACTAATTCAAGATAAGGATTATCAAGGCCTAAGCTAAACATTTTGGCTTTATATTTTTTTATTTCTTCAGTAGAAATTGAGCCGCGACTAATTAAACGCCTCAGTTTCGCCTCAGTCATATTGGATTGAATCCGTGAAATATTTCTATAAGCCACATTGTCAGGGACTGCTTGTATCGGTGTCACTTGGCAGTAACCCGATAGCCCATCTAACCAGTCAGTATTTTGTAGCTCTGATAATCTGGGTTCAGTTCCATGAAGTCGTATAACATTACCTAGTAAGACTTTATATTTAGGGAAGCTAACGCCAATTTCTGTAGACTTTAATGAAAATAATGCTTTGTGAAGTTTACTGTAAACTTTATTTAAAAGTACGTTTTCGCGCATTTCAGCATCAGGTTTAACTTGAATATCAATATAAAAATCCATTAACTTCTCCTTAGTCGCGGGTCAATTTTAGACACATAAGCCAAGCCTTTTTTACCTAAATAAAAACTAGATACGCCAGCATTTTCAATCATTTCTTCTAGTTTTTTGGCTTTGTCTCGATCTATATCAATGTCAATTTCTAACTGCCCACTGGCTTTGGTCATAAAATGGGCAACTTCACCCACGCCTTTTACGCGCTCTTTACGAATATAAGGATTACCCCAAATTTTCTTTTTGTCACCAGTCGTGAACCGATTCATAAAATCTTTTTTAGTAAAACCGCGTTTAGATATACCACTAATACCACCCGCTTTTGTTTTGGCAGAATTCATATTATATTGCTGGCTCAGTCGCTCTAATTGCAAATAGAGAGAAGAGCAATATAAGCTTATAGGCATAACTTCACCTTTTTTATTTAGGTATTCAATACCTTCAAAGGTTTGATTGAGCATTTCAACCGCCGTATTAGCCAAGCCTTCATTTGCCACTGGCTTTTCTTTATTTAACAGCTCAAGCTTTGTAATAATGCTAATCGGGTCAAGTGCAATACTTTGAATTACCTTGTCTTTATTGATAATAAACTGACAAATCTCGTTAAAATCCAAGGATAATACACCCCAAAATTCTGCCGAATAACCTGATAAAAAAACAGGATCTTGGACTTTAATAATACCTGTAAATGAATTTTGATCAGTACTGCCTGTCATGTTGCGGATATACGTTACTTCATTATCATTTATTCGTGTTGGCTTATCGATAAAGCTAATGAGCGGCTCAAGTTCTTTAAAATAATAATTTCCGTATTCCGCTTCATTTCTAGCTTGATAGAGTTTTCTTTGATCGCCAATTAAACGATTTAAAACACCCATTACTGTATCAAGGGTTATTTCGCGTTTGATAAAGTTTTCAGGCTTTTTTAAACTGGTCATCGAACCGATAAACTTACGTCCGTGCTTGGGTAAAGCCTCGTTATTACTGCCATCTAAAAAGGAATTACGCCAACACGACTCATAATCAATGGTGATTTTCATAGTCGCCTCTATTTTGCATAAAAATAGTGAGCATACTCTGATTCAGGTTGCTCTGAAATACTGCCTGCATCACGCTTAATCCGCATCATTTTGTTACTGTCGTTATAATCAACGCTGATTTCATCGACATACATATAGGATTTTGCTTGGCGTATGGAGAGTTCACTAATCATTTGCAATGTATATTCGACTAAGGCTTGAACGGCATCATTATTAAGTAAAATCCCTGCTTCACCTTCTTCAAAAATGGTTCCACTTCTTACATAATTAGCATGGAAAACAGCTTCTGGTTTTAAATCTGGATTCAGTGTTTGAATAAACGCCTGTACGGCTTCTGCAACTTCTTCGCCTTGCCCTTCTTTAATCACCATTGAGGCACGGTCAAACTTTTTATCTAAAGAAATAAATTGTAATTGTTCTATGCTAATTGAGCCATAGGAAATATATTCTGTATCGCCAAAGGTAGTTTTTGAGAAGAAAGAAGTACTTTTTTTAGCTTTTATTTTTTTGCCATCTTTATCTTCTTTTGCCACTTCTTTATCGTCTTTTGTTCCTGAGCGTCCCATTTGCTCAAAGTTTCCATTACCCAATTGGTCAACAAAATCTTCCATTAATAACGGACTGGTTCTTTTACATTGACTCGATGGTACAACATAACCACGAACTAAACCTGTCATCGAAACAAGTAGCTTTTGAAGGTTTTTATCACCTGCATAATGCAAATCAAAGGCTTGATCTCTAAATAAATGATGACGAATACAGTTTTGGCTTATGTAAAGAGGTGTTCCAGATTTACTAAAGTCAAATTCATCAGTTCCTTTTTTATATTCATAATCAGAACCTTCTTTAGTTTTTCCAGATAAATTGGTGTAACCACGCAATTTTGGCAAGGTGTGATTCTCTATTTCTTTGCCATCATGACCTCTTAATTTTGTCGGTCCATTCCAATTAACAACGCCATGCCCTAAGGCTTTAATTTTAAAATCTACGCTTTTAATACCTGTAACTTTGCTCATATTATTTCCCTGTTGTCGTGTTCAACTTGCTATAAAACTAGAGTATAAACTCATGCGTAAATAAATACCGTTATATTCTAAAATAAAAATATTAGCTTTAGTTTTTCATGGCGTAAAATAGTTATAATCTTTCCTGCTTTATTCAAAAGGACTCAATAATGATTACTTTAGAACCTCAAGTTGAACAACAGTTAAAAATTCTTGCTTCCGAAGAAGGTATAAGCCCGACTGCTCTCATTAAAAAATTATTTATTGATTATCAGTCTAACAAAACAGCGATTAATAGAGCTGATGAATCTTATGCTGATTATAAAAAAACTGGGAAATCTGGCTGAATATTGGACTTATCGTGTCGGTGACTATCGCTTATTAATCATGTTTGAAAATGATCAACTCGTTATTATTGTCGCTGAATTGACGCATCAACGACATGCTTATATACCCATCACACTTGAATATGCAGTTTTTTTCAACCGTCATCCCCGCATGCTTTTAGCGGGGATCTACAAAATACTAGACTCCCGCTAAAAGCATGCGGGAGTGACGGGAATTTGAATCATTGTATCTTCAAGTAATTTGGGTATAAATAACGTTTTTTACTTTTCAGCATCCAATTTATTAGATGACAAAGCGCCGATCGGCTGATTAAACCCTATTGCATAATAAATGGCATAGGGATGTGACTCTGATTCAACTTGCTTTAAATCTTCGGGTGTATAACTTAAGTAAATAGGCGTTTCTGGACTTCGCGCTTCATTTAATAAAATGCTGTCTTTATAGGTTTTTTTTGCCTCTTTAATGTTGTGATGTTTTTTTGCCATAAAGGCTAATAAATTCTGCGAACTATCTCCATAGCCACAGATACTCTCAACAGGGTAAGTAAGGCTATCCTCTAAGTCTGTTTCTGAGTACGCATATTCATTAGGAAATGCCGCTTGCCCATTACCAATATTCCAAATAGCCATTTGCACAAATCGATTATCGCCGCGTAGCGATTGTTTTTTAATTTTTACTTTGCTCTCTGTTGGTAATTTTTTATTGGGTAATGACACCGGGTCAAGTCCCTTATTATTCATTATTTCAGTACTCTTCTTTAATGCCTTCTTTAAATCTTCTTCAATAGCTGCTCGGTAAGTATCATTTTGATAAAACTGCTCATAAAGTTGGTATATTCGGTTGATTGTTACTGAATCTTCTTCTATTAACTCAGATTTTAAAAACTCATACCATGCTTTAGCACTTTGTAAGCAATGCAGTGAATTTAAGAAGCGCGCACATTTTCCCGACTGCTTACCATTGGCTAGTGTTTCTGGAATAGCAGTAATGTATACATTAGTGCTTTCATTTTCACCAAAACGGTCAAGTCGCCCTAAGCGTTGTAGCCAATTTTCTGCATGCGTAAATTCTGTCACCATTTTGTCACAACTAATATTCAAAGAAGCCTGAACAATGGGGCCACTACGTAATACATCGTATTGATGACTTCCTGTCTCTTTAAAACATTCAAACACCTTGTTAAACAAATCTTGTTTATCTACTTTTTTAAATTTCCCATGAAATAATAATGCTTTTTCATTCACTTGATTTGCAATAAAGCTTTGCTGTGCGGTAATCGCCGTATTACTAATCACAAAGGTATTTTTAGGCTGTAGTTGATAAAGTGGATTATTTTCATCTTGTAAAGCTTCATCAAAATTAGTGAATTGAACCTGATATTGGCTTTGGTTAAAGCTTTGAATACCTATAATATCTTGTGAATTGATACCGAGTAATTCTTCCACGAAATAATAATTAGGCGTTGCTGAAACTAATAAGGCTTTGGCATTATTTTGTTGTAACTTTTTACATTCAACCAATTCGGCAAATAATAAATTGAATGCCGACATATTGATATATTCATGATATTCATCAAACACGACATGCGCATTCATATACGCGACTAGGCTGGTGACGCTACGGTGAGTAATAATCGCATTAGTAATTTGATCTATCGTGGTGATAACAATATCACCTGAAAATTCCTCTTGCGTTTCTATTGGCTTATTACCCGATTGAGCTGTAAGCTTAAATTCACCTGTATTAAGTTCTATTTTGGCACTCGATAAATAGTCTTCTGAGATTAAATCATTAAACAAGCCTTGGCAGACTTGCACGCGAGGGCACACCCAAATTATTTTCTTAACGCCTGTTTTAGCCGCCCATTCCAAAGCAATTTTAGTCTTACCACACCCTGCTGGGCCATTCAGCACAGCAACATGCACCTCTTCTTCTGCTAGTTGATTAGCCGTATGGGTTTGCTGTTGGTTACGTTCGCTATTTGGGTATCTTTCCTCAAAGCCATCAAGACAATCTTGGATAACTGCGCTTAACCCACGCTCCCTTATAAAAGCACTATCAACAATGCTATCTAATTGCCTTTCTTCCAGAGATTTAGCTAATTCTTCATGACTTAATGCAGAGATTAATCTGTCAGCGGTAATTAACGCCGTTCTAGCTAGGTTATTTTTTGCATTTTCTTGAATATTTTCTAAGTAATCATCAACATCATCATTAGCCGATGAATAGCGCTTATAGCTGGGAAGAGGATTATTACTCAAATCATACACACGGTCGTCATCAATCGTATTTAAAAACCCTTCAAGCATCAATTCCGATTCTGAATCATAGCTATCTGAGATACTATTAATATGCTTTACAGTGTGTTTAAAGACTTGTTGCAAGCTAATAAACTCGGTATCACTTAAATTCTTTTTTAACTTTTTATAGATCGCTTCGCTATCTTTTATCTCTATTTTACGAATAGGCTTTGCATGATGCCAATAGATAGCATGTTTAATACTTTCTTTGTTGCGTTTATTAATTTTGTTATACGCATCATCATTTAGTAAATGATAAAGCAGTAAAGAAATTTCGTTATGTCTTGGGTGCGTTTCAAATGAAAATTTCCCTGTCTTTTTTTCAATATGCTGTCCTTCATCGGGTATTTCAGCTTTATTTTTCTTTTTTGATTCATCAAAAATCCATTGCTGAAAGGCTGGATCAATTTTTCCTATATCGTGTAAACATCCCGCTACAAAAACAGCTTTAGCTAATTTATCACCCTCATCACCTAATTCAAATTTTTTAATAATACGATAAGCCACATAACCTACAGCAAATAAATGCTGATCTAACAGTTGCATCTTTGTATTCGCATAATAATTTTCAATCTTCACGTCTATTTCATCCATTTTTAGTGCATCTATTTGATTGGTGTAATTTACTGGCACTATGCCTTGTTCATTAAATTCACTTTTACTGCCCACTACCCACAAAAATTCACTACGACTCCGTGACCGTATCCAATGACACGATACCGCCGTATTTTTAGTGGCGGTTTTGCGTAATAACTTCTTAACCGCTTGCAAGCCTTCATCAGTAATCACCGTTTGCCATGTGTTTGTAC
>Ga0209184_1002271_pt1 | contig 10112 bp, 4 predicted proteins | sample EN8Hudsemesocosm_2_FD_184627 | JGI IMG/M metagenome (GOLD analysis project Ga0209184, IMG submission 184627) | Methane-oxidizing microbial communities from mesocosms in the Hudson Canyon - EN8C Hudson Canyon (SPAdes) (version 2) | ecosystem: Environmental > Aquatic > Marine > Cold seeps | place... | reverse complement strand
TGCTTATTTGAATAATTCACAGTAATTGACCTGAAGGTTAGTTAAGATCACTTTGGCTCTCTTACAGAAGATAAACGTCAAAAACTAATAATTATCCACACTGATGGAGCGAAGGAAGAGTTTGCGTTAAGGGCCTAAAGGCTTTGCCGCTGCACTAATTTCATTTTCCAGAAACAAAAAGCAAAAAACGGGCGTATAGCCCGTTTCACAAAATTTACTCTAATCAATATTTTTAAACTGGATCAATTCTCATTACTATTCACCATATTGGTTATAAAAATATTAGGCAAATGCTGTCTGAATGCCCTTGCTTTGGGTAATTCATTGGCAGGAAGATTGTTTCTAATTGAATTATAGGCAATATCTACTGCTTAGGTAAAGCCTGAGTAGAATAATTCAATATGGTCAGGGCCCGTTGACCCGAAAAATAAAATGTCTCTCCCTTTAATTACTAGCTAGATTGGCCACCTTTTCCCATCGGCTAATACAATAGATATGCATATCGTTTCAGGCCGTATAATTTAGACGAATATAGCCAAGCTTTTACTTCAAGCGTGCTTGTTGTGTAAGATCTGTTAATCATATCGAAATAAGTACAAGATTCTAATTATGAACGTATCGGCACATCGACTAATCAACCCCTCAAAAGAACAGCGAGTGTTCTTCTGTGGTGATGTGCACGGCAACTACTCGCAGCTCCAGGAACAATTGAGCGAAATTGGATTTATGGTTAGCGAAGATATACTCATCTTAACTGGGGATATCATCGATCGAGGTACCGAGAATAAAAAAATGATAGAGTTTGCCACTTGTACTCCTTGTGTGTACAGCGTGCTTGGTAATCACGAATCCATGTTTTTGAGCGCCATACATGATGAACTTGTTCGTTCGATTTATACTTCAGCGAACATTGGTGGAAGCTGGATTGAGCAGCATCCACATTCTGATCTAGAAGATATGGCAACCCTGATAGAGAACTGCATGCCTATTGCAATTACGGTTGATCGGGGAGATTACCAAATTGGTGTCATCCATGCGGCTTCACCGCTTAACTGGCAAGACGTAATAACCCCAAAACCTGAAGATACTGAATATCACCTATGGAGTCGTGAACAGTTTGTAAATGCCAAAGACGGTGTCGATAATAATCATATCAATGGCATCGATATCGTTGTGCATGGTCATGTATGCAGCGATTTAACTGTCAGCGGAAATCAAGTCTGGATAGACACAAACTGGTCAACAGGCGCACTATCAATATTAGAATCTAACGAGCTATTTGAGCTCGTTCGAACAAAGTCCAGGAGGCTGTAAATAGATCTGTCACCTTATGCTTTCAACTGTGTTGACACCTGCTCATCTTGCCCAAGTAACGCGTCAAACTTACCCACCTAAACCACTTTGCTCTGCACGGGCAGCTGGATAACTTGCGGGCGTTTATCGTAGTAATTGAACTCATAGATAGCAAAAAGCCCAGCGAATGCAGGGCTTTTAAATAGTTCTATTACCTTTACTTAAACGTCATAGTAAAAAAGTCATCAGCCTTCAGGCTTAGATAACTCTTCTCTCTTTTCTTTTAGTAACGCCTCATATCTATCGATATTGATTTTAGCTCTATCTTGCTCATATTTAAGTTTTGAACTAGTTTCATTCGATACAACAACCATTAATGGAGTTAATAAAGACCCGATAATCAGACAACAGCCTGTAATTCTGGCTCTAAGTCCGACTATACGAGACATCTTGAATACAATTTTAGCGCCATCATGCGGCAAGCTGCCCTTGATAGCTGCCATAATCCCAAGATAAAAAATATACAAAGTGAACATTGCACCACAATAAAAATATATCCCTTGTATCAACATCTCTGATACTTGAAAAATACCGAAAGCGTCAACTAATTTAGTTATACTCAACATTGCTCCGGTGAAGATAAATACTATTTGTGCTGATCTAGATACCTTTACTTTTTCCATATTAGCTCCTATTTAAAAAGAGGGTATTGCACCACACATCATCCCAACCGCAAAACTCTGTTCCATTCCAGTGTTTTGAGCTGCAATTTTTCCATTTGTTGCAAATATCTGCCCTGTTATTCTTTTAGCTAACCGGTCTAATTCAGCTTTTTTATCGATGTCATCGTCATCACACTGATCCATTTTCTTGTAAATCTGTTCCAATTGAAAATTTTGGGTTTCAAGGGCTTTTGTTAATTCAGTTTTTACTTTACTAACCTGTGACCACGAAGTTGCTTGGTCAACTGCTGCACACCAAATCCCTAACCCAACACCATCTCCGTATGGATCACTATAAACTAGCGGGTTCTGTTTAACATACCCATAATTATGATTTAAGCCCTCTCTCATTGCTCCAAGAGGAATACCTTGATTAATTGCCACCTGCATCTGAGGATCACTGTAATCCCATAAGATGCCAACTGGATCAGACTGAATATACCGCCCTAGCGTGGGGTCGTAATCCCGATAGTAATTGTAGTAATACCCTGTTTCAGGATCAGCATACTGTCCAGGAAAACGAATAGGCTGATCAATGCCTCCTGATTCATTTTCTAATTGCCCGAAAGGAGTTTTATCAGATTTCCAAACAACATTTTGGTCTATATCAGTAACCGCTTGAGGAGTACCCAAATGGTCATTGTGAATAAAATAGATATTACTTTGCGCCTGAACAAATGATGTGAATAACAAAATGAGGACAGATATTGAGTTTCTAGTTATTTGTTTCATAATATTCCCTTAATTCGCTATAGCTGGGTTATTTACTGCGGGGTTCGTGCCATCTTGATACTCTTGTATGTTGCTGACCCCATCTTGGTCAAAGTCATCTTCAGAGTGTTGTTCCAAACCACTAAAATACAGCTGCTCCCAAACGTCCGGCAAGCCGTCATTGTCAGTATCGGCCAAGGTGACAACGACATTCTCCTGATAAAGCTCTGTCACTTCACTCTCAGTAAATGAGCGTCCAAAAAAGCGGATTTGATCAAGGTCTGCGAATAGTGAGCTGGATTTTCCTTTTGAAAGTTTTCCCTTCACTGTCCCTGGACTGTAGGTGGTACCACTACCACTAAGAGAGATCGATTGAGCGACCCCATTGATATAGATGTCAAAACTACCAAATGCCTTAATATTAACCACAACGTGGTTATAAACCTCTTTATCAAGGGTCCCACCAGAGCTTCCCGTTACTCTCGAAGTAGAACCGCTGCCTTGGCCGGTTCCCGTACGCACTCCAACAGTACCATTCGCTCCAACAGAAACGGCATACCCATAATAGGTTGACGTTACATCAGCAAAATCAGAGGATTGCACCACGTAACCACCATCACTCGCCTCATCCTGTTTAACCCAGAACGAAACTGCCGCAGGCAAGGTGTCCCCTAAGCTAGTCCCAAGTTCGACTTTCGTTGTGGACGTTCCATCAAATGCCAAACCTTGACCAAATTTACCCATTACTGCGGTTGATCCAGTAATAGTGCCATGGTCATCATTCGAACTCTCATCCACCAACGTCGTGCCTGTAATATTATCCATGGTGTATGCGGCGAGCAAACTTGGATTACTCCAGGCTAAAACACTTAAATTTACTGTTGGATCTGTACCGTTGATATATTCCTGATGATTTGTATAACCATCCTGGTCATAATCACCTTCGGCTGTTTGCTCTAAATCTCCAAAATATTGCAGCTCCCATGCGTCAGGAAAACTGTCATTATCAGTATCCACTAATAAATTTATTGTTGGATCAGTACCATCTAAGAATTCTTGTTGGTTCGTATAACCATCCTGATCAAAATCACCTTCAGCTGTTTGATCCAGACTACCAAAATATTGATTTTCCCAGTCATCCAAAAGCGAATCACCATCTAGGTCTTCTGGATTAGGATAGTTGGTCGCAATATATGCTTCTAAGTTAGCATTCAACACATATGTTTTTAGATCAAGCTGACTACCGTCAAAAAACTCAATAAGCTCAATTTGCCAAGCACCGCTATTATTTTCTCGAATCCAATTGTAAACCCGAATATGCTCCCCAATAACTCCAACATTAATCATTAGACTACCGCCAAGAAAACTAAACGCTAAGTCATTGAATGTAATATTTTCACCGAATTGAATTTTATTGGTAGCGTTATACCGGTCAAGCACATTGATTGTATCTTGGCCGTCTCCTATTTTAAAAACAAAGGTATTACTGCCATTGTCATCAACAATCGTGTCGTTACCTGGCCCCCCCTCAAAAACATCATTGCCGGTATAGCCATCCAATGTGTCATCACCACCAAGCCCTTGAAAGTAATAATTACCTGAAGTAATGGCATTTATTGAATCATTGCCTTCCGTTCCGCGAAGCGTCAGCCTCACACTATTAATATGAGAAACAAGAGACTCAACGGCCCCATTATCAACCTGAACATTAGCTACCCGATAACGACTTCCATTGATGTGAAACCAATTTAGAATTCTTAATGTGTCTGCACCATCTTCCGATTCTAAAATCAAATGATTACCGGATTTGATATAGTTGATGTTGTCCAGGTTCAGCCCATTTACCAACTGAAGTGTATCGTTGGCCCATGAGTTACCATAATAGTAATCATAATTCTCAATATCGTCATGATCGTAGCCTAAACCAAACCTGTAAATATTTTGACCTTCATCACCCTGAAGGTAATCGTCACCGGCCATACCATCTAAAATATCATCTCCTGAATTTCCAACTATCGTATCATCCCCCCAACTACCGATAAGCACATCAACATTATCGCTCGCACCTGTTAGGGCTTGGTTTTCTGAGGACTCTACCCCTAATAAGAAGGTATCAGTAACCGACTCCCCTATATCATCTGTCGCAATTATATCGATAGAGTAACTGCCGATATTTCCAGCTACTGCGCTCGTTTCTAATAACCCTGTGTCACTATTTAACGTTAACCAAAGTGGCCATACTGAACCATCTGAAAGTGAAGCTGTGTAATGCAGAGTGTCTCCAGTATCGATATCGCTGAAACCTTCACCTAACTGAAGTGAATAGAGTTTATCGGCAGGTATAGCTTCATCATTGAGAGGCTTTGTTATGAATGGTGTGTCATTAACATTTTGAACTGTTAATTCAAAACTGCCTTGTACAGTTTTTCCTGCAATATCTGTAGCACTAACAATAAAAGTATACGAACCAACATCATTGTTTCCTGGGGAAAAAGTAAACGCTTGGCTTTGAGGATCAAAGGTTTGCCAGTTTGCTAAAGCTAAACCTTCAGCCTGTGTGGCCACATAACTTAATGCCCCGCCTTCTGGATCAACAAATGCACCATTTTCAACCGCAATGATTGAAACTTCATCTTCAAGAATCAGTGCATCCGATATTTGAATCGCATTGATTGGTGCTTCATTCAAAACAACTGATACAACATAACTTTGCTCAGCGGTATTTTTCCCATCAAACACATAGACAATCACTTCGTGATCAGCAATTTGTGGTGCGGAAGGCAGCCAATTTATTTGCCCTGCTTGATCTATAGTCATGCCTAAAGGAGAAACACTTAAACTGTAAACCAATGCGTCATTTTCAGAGTCGATTGCACCTACAACATACTGATATTGAACGCTTTCTTTTGCATCAGTGGTCGGTGTAGATGCTATTTGCGGGGCTTGATTAAAAATTTGTAGGCCTTCACTTTTTTGAACCGCTACAAGTTGGTTATTCAAATAAATATATTCTGTCAGTATCTGCTTGTCGTAGTCCGCTTCAGATAACAATTGACCATTCAAATTATATTGAAAGTGTTGATTGGCACCCGGCTGCATTGCGACTTTAATCACTCGCTGACCTGCTGCGTTATGTACATACAAACCAACTGTTTCATTATTCTTTGACACTTCTTCTAACCTGTTTTGAGCGTTATAGGTCAGTGCCAGTTGTTTGCTCGCGTGTTGGTCTGTTTGAATGTTACCGTTCACGGCATAACCAAGTAATCGCTCACTTGTCACCGTATTATCATCAATAAGTATGCTCAGTAGTCGATTGCTATCTTGTGCGTAGTGATAACTTTCACTCAGCGTACTAGCATCACTTGCTTTAGTTCTTGTTAGACGGTTACCGACTGAATCATAGGTATAGTTTAACGAACCATATTGACCTTGAGCGGACTTGAGTCGGCTCAAGCCATCATAAGTAAATTGCTCGTTAAGTGATGCATCTTGCTGGTTGGTGATTTGCGTTATATTGTCATTTTCATCGTAGCCATAACTCAGTTGCTGAACCGTACTATTGAGCCCTGCTAGACGATAGCTTTGATCGAAGTTCATACTACGCGTCACACCATTGCTAAACGTCATTTCATTTAGCGGGCCAAATGGCATATAGCTGGCCGTATTGATGACTAGTTCTTCACTGACAAAAGCATCTGTCTGCGTTGTAATTTCGGTGACTTGCCCAGCCGCGTCATACTGGTAATTTACAAGCCTGCCATATGGGTATTTGATGTGGGTGATTTTATTTGCCAGGTCGTAGGCATACTGAGTCACGTATGGCACACCTTCAAGTAACTGAGTCACTTGTATTAAATTACCTACGCCATCATAACGATAACGTTCGCTTCCTGACTGATCGACCACATGCGTTAAGCGACTAATACCTTTATTTTGACTCGTTGTATCATCATAGTAATAGGTAATATCTTCTTGAGCTTGGTCGGGGTAGTGAACAAGCGTTAGTCTACTCAAAGCATCATAACTGTATTCAGTTATTACGCCTCGCGCATCTGTTTGGCGAATTCGCTGCCCTGCTTCATTATATTGATATGTTGTCAGGCCAGTATCTGGACTAGTTTGACTGAGTTGATTGTTAAAGACATCGTAAGTATAAGTCGTTATTAAGCCACGCTGATCTGTCACGGAGCTGACTCGACCTAATGCATCATAAGCGTACCCAATTTCATTTATTTCAGGGTCAATTGTTGTTACGAGGCGCTTCAAAGCATCATACTGGCTGATCCAGTGCTGCCCCATCGCGTCAATAATTTTTGTTTGCTGGCCATTCGCATCATATTCAAACTGCGTTTCGTCCCCTAAAGGTGAGATGGTGTTCAGCAACTGACTGAGTTTGTCATACGTAGACGTTTGAAAATAAACCGTTTCTTGCGTAGCGTTTTTGATTGCGCGTTGCGTTTCATTCCCCATCAAATCTAATGTGTATTCAATACGCTCGCCAAGACCATTCACAATAGCGGTTAAGCGACGGGCATCATCATATTCATAGGAGGTAATGTCTCCTGTGGGTGACGTGACTCTGGTGACTTGACCAATCGCATCGTAGGTAAATAATGTGACGGCATCGACCGCTCCCGTTTCATTCGTTGCTTTGAGCGTGACACTTTCTAAATTTCCACGTGAGGAATAGCTTAATAAGGTTTCTTGACCGTTTTCATCAATCATTTTACCCGGTAGACCTAGACTATTGTGCTCAGAATAGGATTTGATATGGCCTAAAGCATTAGTAACAGAAATTAGATTCGCTTGTTCATCATAAGCGATCGTCGTGATATCTGATGCCCCTGTTAACGGCCCATCAATCGAGGTTAACAATCCTAACTCAGAGTAGGTATTGGTCCACTTTTGTGGCGGAAGCGAGGAATTATTGGTGTCTTCGATAGTCCTGGAGAGTAAGCGACCTTTTGCATCATACTCAAAGTGACTTGTACGACCTTCTTCATTAATTTGAGTCGGTATAACAAAGTTCGTATGCCAACTAGTAGTGGTTGTACGCGCTAACGCGGTTCCATATGCTTCGATACGCTCAGTTTCTAAACCCAGGTCATTGTATGAATAATGAGTGGCATTACCTTCCCAATCGATTTTGGATATCAAATAACCGTTATCGTCATATTCTCTCGTTTGTGCGGTACTATTATTGCAGTCTTTACAGCGATCACCCGTTATATTGGTTACCACTCGCTTTCCACCCAAGTTGCCAAGGTGATAAGTTCTTACGGCCCCTAATGCATCGGTTACGATGGTTCGGTCTGACAGATATTCCATCTCTACTTTTTCAACATCGACAGCATGTTGACTACTTGTGGCTCGACCTTCTTCGTCATAAGTCCAAGTCGCAAACCGAATACCGTTTTGATCGGTATAGCCTGTTAGGTGATGAGGAAAATCCAAGTTTTCATAATGATAGGTAATGGTTGACGCATCTTCATAAGTTACTGTTGATAGGTTGTAATTGGCATCATAGGTGTATTGAATCATACCCTCGGCATGAGTCATGGAGGTTAATTGACTATTATCGTCATAGATAAAACTGATTGACTGCCCATAGGCATCATTAACGGTAGTAATTAATCCGTACTCATCACGAGCAATAGTCAGTAACGTGCCATCCGAGAAGGTCTTAGAGGTTAATAACCCCTCTTCAAATTGATAGGTTTCATTAGCAGGGCTAGTAAAAATTACTTGTCCCTCATCAATAACTAAGGAAGCCGCTTCGCCATGATCTTCATAATACCCCCCCATACCATCGGATTGAAAACTATATGTCACGCCGTCGGGTGTTGATACCTGATGAACTTGCGATAAAGACGGCGATACGAGATATCCTATACCCCCAGAAACAGTTGGCCTAGCTACAATCTTTCCATTTGAGTCTCTGACAATACAGCTCTCTTTCTCGGCATCCCAAATGGCTGGGTAGCTACTTAATGATCCGCCTCTATACTCAGTTTTAATATCGTTCCAACCACTTTGACAAGCTTGGTCTTTTGTTTGATAACTAGCCGACTGACTTGAGGGTTCGACAGGTGGATATTTAGATATATTTGGACTAAATGTGTATTCACTAAATTGATTAAGCCTTGCTTCAAAACTATGACGCCAAAAACCACCTAAACGGGAACCACTATCAATACTTTGTGAATTATAGAGGCGATCGAATTTAATTGATTTTGCTGCGTAGTCTGAAAAGGTTTCTGTTTTACGACCTGTGACGACGTCACAAGGATTCCCTTCACCGTTACAAGTTTTATTATTTTCATTTGCAGAGAGTATATATTCAGGTGAGCTGTTAGTATAAGCAGTACTGAGCTGCTTCCAACCTTGCACACCAGAATTCCTTCCTGTAACAGATATAAAGCAGGTATAACTACTTGTCATCTTTCCGCCACCTAACACTCCACCTCCACCAACACCTTGGCCTGTTGAGTCACCACCAAAAAAATCATAGTAGCTCTGAACCTCCGACTGGCAAGCCTGCCCTGGCCCCTTAAAAGTATCATTATTATTAAAGGTTAAATACCATATTTCTTCTGAGGATTGCGCATTTATAGTAACAAAAGATAAGAGAAAAATTAGAATACATCGTTTCACAGCAGAACCCGTTAGTTAACGCAAAAAGGTAAACAAGGGCATAGAAAAGAGATAACAACTCCTTTTGTCTAAGACCAAGTCCGTTTAATATTTAAGCTTTATTTTCTTGGCTTAAAGGATGATAGATTCCTTTGGTGCAAGCGCCGACACTCAACAAAACAAATAAAAAAAGGCGGATAAAAATTTGTACATATATAGTTTTTTGCTGTCTAGCTCATAACATTTACACTACAGACATATTTCGACACACAAAGTTACATAAAATCGCGCTTTTTATACCATGAGTAGGCTAAATTTCAAACAAAAGAAAGGACTGAAATGTGAACTAACCAACCCATATAATAAAGCCAGAATACGATTTCTTTAGAGAAACTCAGGAGAAATATTTCCCACCTAGGAAAATAACAGGCCGACGTATAACTCGTAGCCCGCAATTTCGGGACCTTCAAAAAAAGTATCGATTTCGGGTTCTTGCACGCGGTTTTCTGAGGAACTAATAGGTAACGCTTCTTGCTCATTCCTAGCGGTTTATCGTCACCTGAATTTGTATCGCTTTAACTCCAGTCTGTGTGAAAACTGTGGATCATTTCTTGCTATAACTAATTCATTATTATGACCAAACAATCTAGCAAATATCACTTCATTAATAGTAAATTTGATATAATTTTCAACAACTTAAAAATAAAAAGAGTGAGCTGTTATGTCCCATCATGTTAAAGGTAAAAACCG
>Ga0209184_1002269_pt1 | contig 10118 bp, 6 predicted proteins | sample EN8Hudsemesocosm_2_FD_184627 | JGI IMG/M metagenome (GOLD analysis project Ga0209184, IMG submission 184627) | Methane-oxidizing microbial communities from mesocosms in the Hudson Canyon - EN8C Hudson Canyon (SPAdes) (version 2) | ecosystem: Environmental > Aquatic > Marine > Cold seeps | place... | reverse complement strand
AAGAGTAACTAGAGTTAGATTTTTAATTTAATTCCCAAATAAGACTAAAGGTTTTTTAAATACTCCCGATAAAGTTTGTAAGTCAGATAATTGACGTAACGAATTCTTCAGAATTATCTGTTGAAATACACTAAATCGTAGGAGCATCTTATGCCTTCAGTAGTAAATACCAATGTGATGTCGCTAAATGCGCAACGTCAACTAAATAAATCGCAGTTAGCACAAAATACTGCAATGGAACGCTTGTCCTCTGGTTTACGTATCAACAGCGCGAAAGATGATGCTGCTGGTCTTGCCATTTCAACAGGTATGTCTTCTCAAGTTCGCGGTTTAAACCAAGCGGTACGTAATGCCAACGATGGTATTTCAATGGCGCAAACCGCTGAAGGGTCAATGGACGAAATGACCAACATCCTTCAACGTATGCGTGAGCTAAGTGTTCAAGCAGCTAACGATACTAACTCTTCATCAAACAGAGCGTCTATCCAAATTGAGATTGACCAACTATATAGTGAAATGGACCGTATCGCGGAAACCACTTCTTTTAACGGTATTAACTTACTTGATGGCTCTAACAAATCAACTAGCTTACATATCGGCTCTGAGTCAGGTCAATCTTTATCATTCTCAATTCAAGCGGTAACGACTAAAGACTTAAACTTAAATGCGGTATCTGGTTTAGGTGAATTAAACGGTGGCCGTGTTAATGATGCCGCTGTTGGCGCAGGCGATGTAACCATAAATGGCCAAGATGTTGGCGCTTTTGGTGGCGGTGGCGACGGCGCAGCAGCAATTAAAACTGCAATAAATCTGGTTACTGGTTCTACTGGTGTTACTGCTAATGCCTATAATTCATTAACGGGTACTGCTGGTCAAACAGGGGTTACCTCAGGCCTATCCATTGATGGTGGTGCCGGCGCTGTTGTTCTCGGTGGCACAGGTAGTATGAGCGAGTTAGTGGATACGATTAACCGCGATGTGGGTGGTGTGACCGCAAGTCTTTCTAGTGACGGTGCACTGCAGTTATCAAATGATACCGGTAATGATATTGTTATCGCCGGTGCTATTGCAGGCTCTGGATTAATCGCTGATACTTATGAAGGTTATGTATCACTAACTTCTGCTGATGGTGCTGCCATTGAAGTAGGTAAGGGAACAGCGGGCACCGATGCAGACTTGAATGTTATGGGCTTTATGGCATCAACTGGCTCTGATAATGTAACGGGCGGGGCAGTTGACTCTGCAGCAGCGACAGGTACTATCGACACATCAGATGCACTTCAAATTAACGGTGTTGATTTAGGTGCGGTTACCGGTACAACTGCGGCCGATAAAGCATTTGCGATTAATGCCATTTCGGCTGAGTCGGGTGTTACTGCGTCAGCAACCACAAGTGTAGCTTATGAAATTGTTGTTTCAGAAGCAGCTATTGCTTCAGCAATGGTAATTAACGGTGTATCAATTGACTTTGAAGATGTTCCTGTAGCATCGGTTGATGATGTTGTTACCGCGATCAATACCGCAGGTATACAAGGTGTTGTAGCAACTACTGATGCAGAAACAGGCTCATTAGTATTAACATCTCAAGCAGGACAAGACATTAAAATTACTGATAAAGGTGCTGGTGGTGCTTCATTTATAGGTACACAAGGTAGTACTACAGTTACAGCAGCAGATGCTACAGCAACTCAAAAAACAACGGGTTCAATCAGCTTAACTGGTGCAGATGGCGCGGATGTTATTGTTTCTAGTAACGCTTCAAATGAAGCAAATAAAGATCTTGCGTTAGCTAAGTTAGGTATGACCGATGTTGGTGGTAACTCATCGGCGGTAGGTACTGGCTTAAGTGTAAACTCAGTTGCTAATGCAAATAATACTATTGACCGTATCGATGATGCGTTAGACAAAATTAGTGATGGCCGCGCAAATTTAGGTGCGATTCAAAACCGCTTAAGCTCAACCATTTCTAACTTGGCAAACGTATCGCAAAATATTTCAGCAGCGAACTCTCGAATTAGAGATGCAGATTTTGCCGCAGAAACATCAGCTTTGAGTAAGTCACAAGTATTACAACAAGCCGGTACAGCAATGCTTTCACAAGCGAATGCCTCAACACAAAGCGTATTGTCATTACTGGGATAAGCGTTAGAAAATAGTGTAAAATCAGTACAAGCTTCCTAGTAATTTTACTGGGGAGCTTTTATTCTTTTCAAAGTAGTTGAATTATTTTAAATGCTTGAAAGATGTTGAATGGTAAATGAGGAGTCTAAAATGATTGAGCAATCACCGGTAAGTGCAGGTAATGCTCCTGTACAGGTAGATAGTAAGCCTATCAAACAAACTCAAGTTTCTGATATGACAGAAAGCGACGTGTTAAAGCCAGAACAAGTGGCAGCACAAGTTAAGGAAAGTGCCCAAGCTGAATTAACCCCGAGTAAGGTTGTAGAAACAGTTGCTAGTTTAAATGCCTTTGTGCAACTGATGGATCGAAATGTTTCATTTGAAGTGGATGAAACAAGTGGTCGCGATGTTATTTCTGTATATGAAAAAGACACTAAAGAATTAATTCGTCAAATTCCAAGTGAGGAAACACTTGAATTGCTTAAACGTATGGACACTATGGTTGGTGTTTTATTTAGCGAAAGCGTTTAGTAGAAATGTGTAATGAAAATATAATAAAAATTTTCATTAGATACTAACTTATTAATGACTTTTATTGGCAAGCTATTTGCTTGTGTTTGTTAGGATAAAGGCTTTTGTTTCTAACTTGATACAATAGACTAACTAACTCATACTTTAACTTAGAAATGTTCACTTTTCAGGAGTGTTATTATGGCGACCATCACCTCCACAGGTTTAGGCTCCGGTCTTCAAATTAACGATATTGTTACGGCAATTATTGACGCTGAAAAAGTACCTGCTCAAGGGCTAATAGACAGAGATGCAGAGCTTGCTACCGCCCAAATATCGGCTTTTGGTAGTATCAATAGCGCCTTATCAACCTTTAAAGACTCTTATAAAGATCTTTCGAAAACTTCTAGTTATTCTGCGGTAAACATTTCTTCTTCCGATGAATCGGTATTAACTGCAACGGCAGGTCTTGGTGCACAAACCGGTGTTTATGATATTGAAGTGATAGAAAAAGCGCAGGCGCAAAGTTTGGCCTCGGCCGCTTTTGCTAGCCCCAATGATTCTATAGGCACAGGAACCATGACCATACGTTATGGCTCTTATGCAACGGGCACTTTTGCCGTTAATGCTGATACCACTATTCAAAATATTACCATTGATTCATCAAATAACACCTTATCCACATTCAGAGATGCAATAAATGCTGATGACGACAATGGCGTAAGCGCATCGATTATTAATGATGGCAGCGGTTACCGGTTAGTGATGACCAGTGATAATACGGGTGAAGAATTTGCCATGGAAATTACCGTCGATGATGACGATGGTGATGATGCGAACAATGATTCGGGCATCTCTCAATTAATTTATAACGACACCAATAAAAATGTCACCCAATCGGTAGCGGCAAAAGATGCCGAAATAGTGATGAACGGTTTAACCATTACACGTAATTCTAACGATATAGAAAGTGTTATCACGGGCGTTACCATAAAACTGCTTGATACTAAGCCGGGTGAAAATATTCGCTTAAATATTAATAAAGATACCTCAACGGTAGAAAATGAAATTCGTGCCTTTGTTGATAACTATAATGTGTTAACGGAACAACTTAACGAATTTAGTAAGGTTGATTCCAGTAACGGTGAAACTGGCGTTTTGGTTGGCGATGCAACAGTTCGCAGTATAGAGAATCAATTACGGAGTTTGTTAAATAACCGCTTGGATCATTTGCCTGGTTCAATAAAGAGTTTTGCCAATTTAGGTATTTTTACTAATCGTGATGGCACACTTGAAATAAACGAAACTAATTCTGCATTACCAATATTTTCAGACGTAATAAAAGATAATATTGCCGATGTTGCTGATTTTTTTACTGCAACAGGGTCAACTACCGATAGCCAAGTGAGTTTTACCAGTTCAAATTCAATAACTCAACCGGGCACTTATGCGATAGAAGTCAGTCAGTTAGCTACAAAAGGAGTGTTGACTGGATTGTTGGTTAACAGTCTTGATGTCAGCAGCGCTAATGAAAATGATACTTTTAAAGTACGTATTGACGGGATCTTGTCTAATGATATTGTTATCGCCAATAAACTTTATGACTCTGTTGCTGATTTAGCGACAGAGTTACAATCAAAAATTAACTCGGATAGTACACTGTTAGATAAAGGCGTCAGTGTTATTGTTACCGAAGATGCTGGTAAGCTTAAAATAGAGTCGAGCAAATATGGTGCGACTTCATCGGTGGCTTTTACCGAAGTTGATACTAATTTTCTTGCAAATCTCGGCATTGATGTGCAACAAGGTACTATGGGGGTTGATGTTGTCGGTAAAATAGATGGCGTAGATGCCTTCGCTGATGGCCAGTTCTTGTTATCTGAGTCGGGTGACTCAGCAGGCATCAAACTAGAAATAACCGGTGGCGCTCTTGGCAGCCGAGGTTCGGTATCGTTTTCTGAAGGTACCACGGTACTGATGAATGAGCTATTACTAGGCATGATTGATAACCAAATCACTAATGCTAGTGGTGATGTGTACTCATCAAACGTTGAAAATGCCCCTGTTTCGACTTTGCTTGATTCAAAAACTGATTCACTTTACAAAAAATTAGAACAGCTCGACCGACAAGATGCGGATTTAAAACTTAAAATGGAGAAGTATGAAGCGCGTTTATACGATCAATTCAATGCCATGGATTCTGCTGTTGCAGCGCTAAATGGCACTATGGGCAGTTTAGAATCGATGTTGGATCAATTGCCGGGTTATACCAACGATAATTAATCTACTTTTTAGTACTTAATCAATTTCACCAAGCAAATAGTGCCTAGCTATATCCCCAGATTAAGGCACTTGGGAATGAACTTGAATATGGAAAGTTGTTCACCCCATAACTAAACTTGAATTAAACAATTAGATCCCATAACAATTCCTTGTTATGGCTCATTTTTTGCTATATTTTTGTTATATCAAGTAAATACACATTACGTCAATTTTTCGTCGTCAGGAACATTTATGGCTCAGCTTTCAGATTTTGAAATAGATATTCAAACTAAACTACTTCGTGCAACTTTTCTCAATAACTTGGCGGTGTTTACAAAACACATGCCCGAAGTTGCTAAGTTCTACCAAAATTATACTCCAACTAGGGCAAAGCTTACTTTTGACCACAATGGTGAAATTAATATGGTGTCAGAAGGCAGTTTGGTTTATGAAGAAAAAGCGAAAGAAAATAGTTATAAACAAGCTGAGTTATTTTTTTATGAGCCGCAATCATTTACCTATAATTTAAGGTTCTCTGAGAACGAGGTATTGTTTGAACATGAACGAGTATTAAGAGATATATATCGACAACGTGAAGCCGATGTTAAAGAAAGCCAATTCAATATACTTGAAGTAGAAAAGAACATGGACTTCTTGATGATGATTGGCGTGGGTTTGGGCTTTCATGTTGAACGTTTATTTCAAATTTGTGATGTAAAATTATTTTATTTATATGAACCGGATCCTGATTGCTTTTATTGTGCACTACATTGTATTGATTTTGGTCCAATCATCGACAATTGTGAAGCTAATGGTGGTGCATTCACCCTTAAGCTCGGTGGTAATGCCAATCAATTTGTTAACGAAGCAAATGAAATATTAGCCAGACAAGGCTATTTTAATGTCTCACGTTATTACAATTATAGACATTATAGAAGTATAGAGACGGACAAAACTTTCGATAAAATTCATGAGCTAGCATATCGTTTAGGTGGCGGTGGAGGATTCTTTGAGGATGAAATTATTAGTGTTATTCATACATTAACTAATGCGAAAGAAAAATACCCGTTGCTTAAAAATAAAAACTTGTATAACAACCCTTTAGAAAACAAGCCAGTTTTTATTATCGGTAATGGACCTTCATTGGACGATACTATCGATTTTATTAAAGAAAATAATAATAATGCCATTATATTTTCATGTGGAACGGCTTTAAAGCCGATATTAGATGCTGGAATTACGCCTGACTTTCATATTGAAATGGAAAGAGCTGCGGCATTATATCAATGGGTTGATTCCGTTGGTCATAAAGATAAACTTAAAGATATTAATATTATTGCACTGAATACTGTGCACACTAATATATTAAAATTATTTAAAAAATCTTACCTTTTACCTAAGCCTAAAGATGGAGGTATGGATTTTCTTTATGAGTTTATTGATGAGGGAACATATCCTTCTGTATATGCTTGTAACCCAACTGTGACGAATGCTGCAAGTGCTGCCGCAGCTTATTTGGGCTTTACATCACTTTATTTGTTCGGTGTCGATTATGGATATATAGATGAAGAACACCATCATTCAAAGGGCAGCATCTATTATCAGCAAGGCTCTTTGGCTGAGAAAAACAAAATGAAAAGTGATATGAAAGTGGCAGGAAATTTTGTCAAAGAAGTTCATACTACCCAGCATTTTGATAGCTCTCGCTCCTCATTGGAAATGTTATTAGAGAAAATGCCAGAGCTATCTTGTTATAACTGTAGTAACGGTGCAAAAATACAGTTAACTATTGCTCAGCGGTATCAAAATATCCCAGCGTTAACTGAAATCGATAATAAGCAAGAAAAAGTTGAGCTGCTATTAACTAATGCTTTCTCATTTAAAGAACTTGAATTATTAGATTTAGAGTACTTATTTAAAGAAAAATTGCCTTTCATTAAAAGTGCAATAAATCAAATAATTGAAATAACATCTGTTGAGGTGAAATCTCGAAAAGAATTGGCACAATTATTTTCTGATCAATATAAATTTATCCAAAAATTTAAAGCTCAAACGCATACAAAAATGATTTATCGTTTCCTCAGAGGAACATTGAATTATTATCAAACTAATATTATGAAAAATGCCTATTGTTATTTAGATAAAAATAAGCAAAGACAGTTCATTAATAGTGCGCTGGAGTTATTTCATGAGCATTTATTATGGTTATTTGAAGAGCTTAGCGAAAGCTACAATAAGCCGTCTAAAATATAATAGTCTTTACCTTTTTCATTAATGTCATATAAGCAGTTTTATAATTGTTGGCATGTTACGTGCTGCTGAAGAGTATGTGATTTTCATTAGAATAGGATGCTAAAATGGCTGTAAAAATTCTTTTTGTTGATGTACCTGCAATACAATTAGACCACTTAGAAAAAGCTATAGAGTCGGGTGTATCGCCATCATATGCTTACGGCTTTCCTTTGGGCATTCTATATTTGTCCTCTTACATAAAAAAACAACACCCAGATACAGAAACAGCGCTTGTTGATTACCCAAGTAGACTTTCGCAAATAACTGATTATAAAAGTGTTACGCAATTCATTAGCGAAATTGCTCGTGAAAGCGCTTCTTTCGAACCTGATGTCATAGCATTTTCGGCGATTTTTTCAAGTTGCCATCCTTTTTTGATGCGCTGCGTTGAATTAATAAAAGAAATTTGGCCAAATGCAGTGTCTATTCTCGGTGGTATGCATCCAAGTAATTTAGCCAGAAAAATGTTAGAACACAAAGACATAGATTATGTTGCTAAAGGAGAGGGAGAGCTCAGTTTCGCTAAATTTGTCGGAGAGTTTCAAAGCGAAGAAAGAGAAAAAATCAAAGGTATTTATTCTCAAAAGTCGAGCGAATTAATCATAGGTGAACTATTAAATGCTGATTTTATTGATGATCTTGACGAAATACCATTACCCGATTGGGATTTAATGGATATGGAGTATTTCGTGTCTGAAGGGGCGCGTAGTCAAGTACGAGTCGGCTCTGCAGAGTTAGACAAGAAAACCGCTATTATTATGACCACAAGGGGGTGCCCATTTAGGTGTACATTTTGCTCTTCCCACAGCGTTCATGGTCGTAAGATGCGCTATAGATCGGTAGAAAATGTGATTCAAGAAGTGTCAATACTTTATGAAAAATTTGGCGTGACGCGTTTTGTGCCTGAAGATGATCTTTTTACAGCACATAAAACGAGAGTTGTTGCTCTGTTAGGTGCACTTAGGGCGCTTAAAATACCCGATTTTGAAATTCAATTTCCTAATGCATTGTCTCCTATGGTACTAAGTAAGACAGTTATGGATGCTCTTGTGGATTCGGGGATGAAATTGGCGACTATTTCTGTTGATTCTGGTTCTGTTTATACGCAAAAGTATATTGTAGACAGGCGAACTGATCTTACACGAACACGAGAAGTGATCGATTATTTAAAAAATAATGGCATAATTGTTCGTTGTAACTTTATCATTGGTTTTCCAGGCGAAACGCTAGAACTGATGCAAGAAACAATCGATTACGCTAAGTCTATTGCCGTTGATTGGGTACATATAGGAATGGCCATGCCATTGGTTGGATCACAAATGTATCAAGATTTTGTGGATAGGGGAGATATTGAAGATAATGAAAAGTTTTGGTCAGTGTGTGATTTCGATCGTCGCTCGTTTGATACTCAAGAAATTTCAGCAAAAGATCTAATGGAACTTACCTATAGGGCAAATTTGGACATTAATTTTATTCACAACCCAAATTTGAAGAGTGGCAATTATGCTCGCGTTGATGAGTTATTTACCGACGTAGTATCAAAACATCCATTTCATATTTTTGGTTGGTATGCGCTTAAACAAGCTCACAAAAAGAGAAACAACTTGATAGAGGAAAATGAAACTCAACGTAAGATAATCAAGTTAATTAAAACAAATAGTAGAAGTAAAAAACTTTATAATAAATATGGTGATTTATTACCTGCAGAATTTACAGCATTGTTGTCTCACGATGTAGAGATGAAAATGGCTCACTATGCTTCATAAAGGTATGGTTACTGACGAGAATATTTTTTCTTAGGTAGTTATTTATTTATCGCCTAACAACCAGTTGTCTATAAAATTGAAGGCAAAATATCTAAATTATCATTAAATAAGCACGTTAGTATTATATCGCAGGGTTTGCCATTAAGCAGATAATGGGATTTTAAGACACATTCATGTTGATATCCAACTTTTAGAAATGCGTTAATACTGGCTATATTTGGCTTGTAGGCACTGGCGATCAATTTTCGTAATAATAACCTCTCTAAAGCGTAACGACTAATAAGTTGTATGGCTTGAACGGCAAAACCTTTGCCCCATGAATTTTTATCACCTATAAATAGACTGACATAACCAACATTATGTACAGGATCTATATGACCAACTTTTATGTTTCCTATGTGTTGATTATCTGCTTTTGTTCTAATGGTAAATAAGTGTTCATTGGGTTGCTTCAGTATGTCTTTTACAAATGCATTAACCGAATCGAGCTTTTGTTTTGTAAACCTCGTTTCTAGATATTGATTTACTTTGGGGTCGTTTAACCACTGCACATAATTTGGCGTAACATCATCTAACGTAATACTTTGCAAATAAATATCAGAAATTTCATCACTCACTAATTGCATGTTATCTTCCAATTTTTGGTTGCTATAATTGTTGTTGTAAATTATTAGAGGGTAATTTTTGTTGATATTATATGCAATAGTTTGTTTTAAACATTTTTGTATGGCGCATATATTTTTCCTTTCCAGCCTAGCTGTATCAATTGTTGCTCTATTTCTTGATAAAATGACGATGAAATAACCATCACAAAATTGTTATCATCCCCGTTAGCAATGAGTTCTTTTACAATCTTTGGTGCATAGTTGATTTGAAGATCCATACCACAAAAATACTTACCTGCTTTATTGGGATTACCGTCGATAATTTGCAAAGGCGTTAATTTGGATAATGCCAGTAAAGTGACGGCTCCTGAACCAGCTCCCCAAAAGATAATTTTTTTATTTTTACAAATGTCACTTATATCGTTAATGACCTGTTCATTTTTATTTTGTAATCCACTTTGATTTTGAGGGGGAGTAGGTAATTGTTGATTACTCTCAGCTCGAGTAAATGAGACAATTAAATTACCTGAGGCGGTAACTGTGCTTTTATCTTTAAACCAGC
>Ga0209184_1002262_pt1 | contig 10164 bp, 5 predicted proteins | sample EN8Hudsemesocosm_2_FD_184627 | JGI IMG/M metagenome (GOLD analysis project Ga0209184, IMG submission 184627) | Methane-oxidizing microbial communities from mesocosms in the Hudson Canyon - EN8C Hudson Canyon (SPAdes) (version 2) | ecosystem: Environmental > Aquatic > Marine > Cold seeps | place... | reverse complement strand
ATAAGTAAATTTAAATTGCTGCAATTTTGGGGTTGTTTGGTTGATATATTGTATTTTTTCAAAGATACAAAATGCTAAAACAAAAACAGGGAAGTTAGAGTCAATGTGATCTAGGTTATGATCACCCGCTTCATCAACGTAGACAATATAATCACTATATTCTATTGAGTTATTCATGTATGTTGCTGTTAGGCCTGTTTTTTATTTGTTTCATTTTGGTAGAGCCTATTTTCTAACTCGCTAATGGCATCATTATAGTGCTGCGGCCCACCAAAGGCTTTTTTAGCTATTTCTAAGGGGCGACCAAAAGGAATAATGGTATTTGCTTTTAAAGCATCTTTGCCTTCGATGGCTTTTACGCCTTCATCTGCATAGCCGTCTAATAATGCATCTAAGACCTTTTGTGCGGTTTCTGAGTATTGGGTGAAGTAATTTCTTTTTTTAACGTTATTTGCGCGCTCTTGTCGGGTTAAGGGCGGTTGATCAAAGGCGATATGACAAATTAAATCAAAGGGATCTAAGTTTTTACTCACATCTTGTTCTAAGGCTTCCCAGATAACACCTTCTGCGGAAAGTTCATCAATAATGACTTGTTTACGTTCAGCAGATTGCCATTTACGGGTGAAGTCATCGAGTGAGGTAAATTGTTTTTTGATGGTATTGCGCGTGTAATCTTTAAAGGATTCGGTGACTAGTTTTCCGTCGGTATCGTAGTACTGTACGCGTTCAGCTAGTTTCTTAACGGTAACGCCGGCAACATGGAATTTAATATAAGCTGATGTTTCGTCTTCGCCCCAATCTTCATCTGATTTTCCAGTACCAAATTCCGTGCCGTCAGCTGGTTTATAGTCAGACTCTGGCTCATTCACTTCGGACTGATCTTCTTCTGAGCTTTCCTCATTATTACCATTAAGCTCATCGATAAAGTCGGGATTGTCTTCATCTATAATAGTGCCTGGGGTGGTGTCGAGAATTTTTTCAGGAATACCGTCAAAGTTTTTATCAGCAAATAATTCGGTGGCTTTTTTGAAATCTAAAATGGTAAACCATAGCTTATTATATTTATCGTCTATGCGTGTACCCCGTCCGATAACCTGTTTAAACTTGGTCATGGATTGAATGTTTTGATCCAGTACGATTAGTTTGCAGGTTTTGGCATCTACACCGGTACTCATGAGTTCGGAGGTGGTGACAATAACAGGGTAGGCTTTTTTAGGATTAATAAAATTATCCAGTTGTGCTTTACCTATTTCATCATCGCCGGTGATTTTCATCACGTATTTATCATTTTTAGCGACTTGCTCAGGGTTTAAATTAATTAAAGCGCGACGCATACGGTCGGCATGATCGATGTCGTTACAAAAGACAATGGTTTTCGCCATTGGGTCGGTGCGTTTTAAATAACTGGTAATGGTTTGTGCGACTAATTGGGTGCGCTCATCGATCACTAATGTACGGTCGAAATCTTTTTGATTAAAGATACGGTCTTCAATCATGTTGCCGTTTTTATCGGTTTGATTTTTAGTCGGTCGCCAGCCTTGTAAATCGATATCAATATCGACTCTCACCACCTTATAAGGGGCTAAAAACCCATCTTCAATGCCTTCTTTTAACGAATAGGTATATATCGGATCACCGAAATAATCGGTATTAGACACTTCTTTAGTTTCTTTGGGTGTTGCGGTTAGGCCTATTTGCGTTGCGGAACTAAAATATTCCAGAATCTCACGCCAAGCACTGTCTTCAGCGGCACTACCTCGATGGCACTCATCAATAATAATTAAATCAAAAAAATCTTTACCGACATTTTTATAGGCTTTCTGTTCTTCTTCAGGGCCTGTTAAGGCTTGATATAAAGCGAGATGAATTTCAAAAGCAGGATCAACAGTACGGCCTGTCACTTTGGTCATAGCGGAACCAAAAGGTTCAAAATCATTAATACGGGTTTGATCGACTAAAATATTACGGTCTGCTAAAAATAAAATACGTTTTTTCTGCCGTGCTTTCCATAAACGCCAGATGATTTGAAACGCGGTATAGGTTTTACCTGTGCCCGTTGCCATGACTAATAGCATACGATTTTTACCCAGTGAGACCGCTTCTATGGTTTTGTTAATAGCCTGTAATTGGTAATAGCGCGGCGTTTTACCACTGCCATCATCATGGTAATCTTGAGTAATTAATGGAAGCTGAGCGGCTGTGTACCCACGATAAGCGCAATACTTTTGCCAGAGTTGTTCGGGGGTAGGGAAGTCAGCAAGTTGAATTTCTGTTTCCAGTTGGCTTGTATTGGTTTTGTCGTGAAAGATAAAGCCATCGCCATTGGAGGCGAATACAAAAGGAACTTCTAATAAACGCGCATAATCCAAGCCTTGCTGCATGCCTTTACCGATTTCATGCTTATTGGCTTTAGCTTCAATAACAGCTAACGGTAGATTAGGTTTATGGTAGAGGACAATATCAGCGGACTTTACGGTTTTACGCATACCCAGTTGACCACGCACAATCACTTTACCATCACGTAATTTAACTTCTTGGCGAATTTGGGACATTAAATCCCAGCCTGATTTTTGAATTGCAGGCATGATGAATTTGGTGATGATGTCGGTTTCGCTGAGCTTTTTTTTGTCCATTTTTGTAGTCCTTTACGTTTACTAAGCTGCTTAATCTACTAATGATAACTGATAGTATCAGGAGATGTTAGTTGTATGTAATTAAGAGTGAGGTGGTGAATTTATATTTGGAGTTTTTTTAAGAGTAGGTGGGCAATAAAAGGGGGAGGTGTTTAATGATGATATTTTAATTGTTCTAAAATTAATTAAATTCTCATGTTTCGAGTGAATCACTATAGTTGAATTAGTTAAAATCAATCAAATGACTTATATTGAATTGCATTTATGAGCCATATTTTTTTCCCTTCTGGTGTACTTACATTTATCTCATCATCAACTGATTTACCAATAAGGGCTATCGCTACAGGTGAATTTATACTGATTGCGTTTATGTGAGGGTCAAACTCATCAGTACCGACGATTCGGTAATGGACTATTTTTTCAGATTCATTTTCAAGTTCAACCCAAGCCCCAAAAAAAACCTTTCCTTCTTGTTGAGGTGAATAATAAACTATTTCTAACACTTCTAAGCGCTTCCTAAGGAAGCGAACTCTTCGATCAATTTCTCTTAGTCTGCGTTTCCCCTCTTTATATTCAGCATTTTCTGATCTATCACCGTGTGCGGCAGCTTCTGTCACTGATACGGTTACAGCTCTACGTTCTGTTCGCCATAAGTAATCCAACTCAATTTCTAGCTTGGTCCTACCTTCACGAGTTATAAGGTTATTTCTATCTGTCATCTATCAAATATATAATTTTTTTTAACATTGTTACATATATGGTGGATTAATGAAGACTTCATCTTATAAAAAATTTAGTGCTTTCTTTATAGCATCTATAGTCGCGGATTTAAATAATAGTTCGCCGTTATTTATTGTCATTTGTCCTTGTTTTCCTTTTGTTAAATTTAATTTTTTTTCAAATTCTGGTGATAAAATATGTTCCAAAGCTCTTCTTTCTAGAGGACTAAGGGGGGAATAAGGTTTTTCGCTTGTAAAGTCAGTTACTTCAATAATAGTTTTGATGGGGATAAATTCTCTTATTAATTTTTCTGCCTTTTTTAAATCAGCTTCTTGAGACCTCACTAATAATCTAGTATTGGGGTCTTTAATCTTCTCTATCCAGTCATTTTTTTTTGTGCTAAAAGTTGATGTATTTTTACCATTAGATTTGGAAAATGAATCTATTAAAGTTCTGTATGCATCACCTGTTGAATTTCGTATGCTCTGAGCTTTTGGAATGCCACGAGATGCTCCAATCTTGGCAATATTTGCGACAGAGAAGTTGTTTACTCCCGATTTTTGTTGATCTAGGCATACTTCGTAAATAAGTTCTAAAGATCTATGGCATCGTTCGTTTGTTGTTTTTTTTAGTTTTTCCAGCGTCTCTTTTGGTGTCATATTCTTATAGTTGAAAAAGAGTTATCTTGAAAAAGAGAGTGAATATCTTCTTTTAGACCTTTTTCATTATTAAGTAAATCATCTAACTGAAGATCTCCATCAACAAGTGCGGAAACCTTATCCCAAGACTTTAACCGTGCAAGCATTAGTCGCGTAACTTGATTTCCAGCTTCGAGCTGTTGCTGTTCGGTTAATTTAAATAAAAAAGGTTTTATTCCATTACTATCGACCATGTTGTCGAGAAGCTGGCTTCTCTGAGTAATGGCAAGATCCGCATTTGCAGAGTCATAAATTTCAGCATTTTCACAGATTTCGGATAACTGATGAAAATCACTGGTTTCTTCCAGAGAAACAATAATTTCTATGTCGGATTGCTTAATTAACATTAATTCATTTTCGTTACTATTAGAATGTTTTTTTAATAAATCTTGGCATTGAATTAAAAGTCGGTAGCTACACTGCAAATCACATAAAAACATATCCATTTTCGTTGCTGTTACTTCGAGTTCAGTATTTAATTTCCGTAATTCTCTTTCTAATAAAAGTCGTTTTGGGTCGTCAGTAAAAACCAGATTTTGAATTTGACTCTCATATTCTTCAATATCTAATTTATTTAGTGTCTCTTCATGCATATTAATTTTATTCGCAACTTTTGCATGAAGTTGAGATTGTTTTTTAGTTTGAAGAGAAATTTCATTATAATTTGATAATAAACCTCCCATGTATGCAGGGCCAGTTATAAAAAAACGACAACGAATGCAATTTTGCTTGCCTCTGTATCCAGCAGGAACAGGTGAATGTAATCTGCTGTTTTTTATCTCTTCTCCTCCCTCATAACACCGATCATTAGCAAAGGGACAAATTCCTATATCTGAAAATGTAAAACTTGTTCCAGGGAAATCATTATCTAAATTAGCTAGTAACTCTTCAGTATTTGATAGAAGTTGACCTTGATTTTTTAATTCGTCTATCTTTTGTTGTTCAACATATTCTTGTATTGAATAAACTGCATCCTTAAGAGCTTTTTTTTCACCGTCCGCCATTCTTTTTGTAAGAGTTACAGAGCCAATTTTGGCATAATATAGTGTCATTACAATTGTACTGTGACCAACAATTTTCATAACTATTTCATGCGGTAAACCATACTCAAAAATAAAAGCTGAAATTAGACCAACTCTCATGCTGTGTGGGCTATAAAGAGTCTTATAGTGAGATATAGATTGAAGTTTACTTGTTGGGCAAGTAGCTAAAATTATTTCTAATGGTTGAGTGTGATAAAGAGCAACAGCAATTCTATCAGCAAGGGCTGCTTGAAAAGATAATGCTTCTACTTTATTGAAAGCTCTAAATAAGAAACAATTCTGCCCTTTAGCTTTGAGTTGTATGGTATTGAAATTCGTTTTAGTGCAATTAGCCCAAGGAGTAACAACTTTTAAAGCATTGTATTTTGATTGCCAATTACGTAGTCTAATTAACCAGTAGGCTACTTTAGTTGGGATCCAAGGAACACTAAAACCATCACCACTATTTGATGTTTTATTAGTAGTAGAATAATACCCTAAATGATCATTAGGGTATTTTTTAACAAAAGATTGATTTTTCGTTTGTCCCGCAAGAGGACCTTCATTTTTTTTCCAAAAAATATTACCATTTTCATCTATATCTGGAATTTCATAATCTGCTTCTCCGCTATCATTATAAGCAATTTGTCGCCCTCTAAGAGGTAATTCCATTAAAACGTATGTATGTATCCAGTTAACTGGACACCAAATATAGTGTTTAGTAGACTTTTTAATAGTTATTTTTTTTGTAATACAGTTAGGGTCGCTCTTATCAATTAAAATTGGATCAATCTCATGCCAATCGGAGTCGAAATCATCATAAAGGTGATTTAAATCTGAAAAATATTTAGCGCTATCTGGGATAATCCATTTTCTTGCATTGTCTATAAATATAAATTGTAATCGTGGTTTAACGCTTTCGCTAGGTCTAGTTATTTCAGGCTGGTCTACATAATAATTGAGGAAAGGATTTTTAGCGTCATTGAGCCTTACAAGCTCTCCAGTTTCATCGTCTTCAATGGTTAATTCGTTCAGTAATACATAATCTAGAAATTCATTTATTTCGGTTACAGCAGTTTTCTTTTGGTCTAATGAAAAACTTGATTCTAAGAACTGATCAAATAAGTCAGTCTTTATTACCTTCCTACATAAAAATTCAATAGGGCTAAACCCTATAGAGTGTTTTTTTATATAAAGTCTCACAAATTTACTTAATGTAGTTTTTTTTGATGTTCCACCTCTAGCTTTTTTCATGAATAAGTCAATTGATGTTTTCCAAGAAATATACTTACCTCTTATGTACTTAGGTTGAAAAGGTTCTTCAGTACCCAAAAAAACAAACCAATTAATCCACTCTTCATAATGTGCTGAAGGATCATTATAAAGTTTTTTATCTTTTGACTTAGTGCGATAAAGTGAATAATCATTTTGTTTGGTCACCCCACTAGCCTTTATAAGTTCTGATGCTTCAGTATAGGAATAAAATGAATTGGGTTCAGTTCCTAAAAAATCATACCAATTAACCCAATCAGAGGCGAAGACTCTATTAGGATTTCTAGGTAAATTTTTTTTTAATTCTTTATAACGATTACCATATTCTTTTGCACTTGATATTCCTGCCATTTGTACAATGGATTTGGCTTTAATTAAACTATCAGCATTAATGGGATTTAAAAAATCATCCCAGCTTGTCCATTCTTTAGTATAAAATTTATGTGGGTCCTTCGGTAGTTTTAGGTCTGCCTTGCATTGCTCTCTATATTCTTTGGCACTTTTAATCCCTGTTTCTTGTGTAATAGATTGAGCTTGTAAAAATGAATAAGAAGGTGTTAACTTTGTGTCTAAAAAATCAAGCCAAGTTGTCCAGTCAGAACTATAGAACTCTTTAGGATTTCGAGGTAATTCCTGATATTTTTTATAAATTTCTTGATATTCTTTTGCAGTATTTAAATTTAGCTGTTTGACAGCGTTTTTTGCTTCGATATAAGTTTTGTAGAAGGGTGGGGTTAAACTCAAATAAGCCCCCCAGTTTATCCAATCATGTTGATAAATAAGGTGAGGTACATATGGTAATTTTGGATCTAATAAGTGACCTTGTTGGTAGTCTTTAGAGTTTTTAAAGCCTAGTTTTTTACATGCTTCTCTTGCTTCTGAATATGACCTATAGTAATTCAGTGAGCTAACTAAAAAATCTTTCCAACTTGTCCATTGAGTAGAATAATATTTTTGTGGACTTTTTGGTAATCTAGCGTCAATTTTATAACCAGATTTATACTCATCAGGTTGATGGAATCCTAGTTTTTGTACAGCAAATTGTGCTTCGGTATACGATTGATATATTTCACTTCTTATGCCAAAAAAATCTGATGGAGATGTCCAGATTCCTGCATACAGCTTAGCAGGATATCTTGGTAATTTAATATCTTGAGTATATCCGCTTTCATATTCATCCATTGTTTTAAAACCGATTATCTGTACGGCGGTTTGTGCTTGTGCATATGTTTTATACCAACAAGATTGTTGATCTAAAAAGGAGTTCCAATTTATCCAATTATCAACATAATATTCTGAAGGGTTACTAGGTAAACGAGGGTCTTTTTTATGGTGCTCTTGATATTCATTATGAGTTGTAATAGTTAAAGTTCGCACTGCTGATTGAGCTTGCGAGTAAGAAATGTATAAAAAAGACTTAGATTCTAAAAAGTCCCCCCAGTTTACCCAGCTATCGCGATATAACTGATTTGGGTGATAAGGTAATTTAGGGTCAGTTTTATAATTTTTTCTGTACTCCTCCATATGTCTTGCACCTATTGATAGTGCAGCTTTTTTTGCCTCTGTTAAGGTGGTATAAAAAGTACCTAAAAAATCTGGCCACCCAAGCCAATTAGTTTTATAAACCGCTCTCGGGTTACCTGCTAATTTAGGGTCTGATTTATATCCATTTAGATATTCATCAACTGATTGAAACCCTTTAACTTGAACAGCTTTTTTTGCCTCATCATATGTTAGGTAGTTAGGTTTTTCCTTGCTAAAAAAATCAAGAGTACCTATCCAAGAGTCTTTGTAGACTAAAGTTGGTGAACTTGGGAGTTTAGGGTCTTCTTTATATCTTTTTGTATATTCTTGCCTTGTTTTTATTTCAAGTTTTTTTACAGCTACTTTAGCCTCTGAATATGTATGAAATTTTTTATGAGTTGACATATTAGTTACTTAGATAATCCTGCTTCTTGCATTTTATGTATAATTTCAGTTGTGCTGGGCTCGATATAAACAAGACAAGAGTTGGGGCTTTTGTGATGCATACATAATTTAATTTCTGCCTGAGAAAATCCAAATTTAGCTAACCTATAGCCATAACTATGTCGATGACCATGCTCAGTTGTACCTTGGTTTTTTGAAGAAATTAATCCAATTCGTTCAACAGCACCTTTATGTAACCTCTGAAAATTTTTTATTGTTTCTGGTTCTCCTTTTTGATTAGTAAATGCAAATGGGTGAGGATATGATTCAGCAGGAGAAACCCTTTGATACTTGATGTATTTTTTATACGTTTCTAAAAAATCTTTTGCAGCACTTTGGGGTGAAAATATGACCTCAAAGTAATTTTTAGAGCTAGTTAATAAAGAACCTTTCCAGCCTGCGTGTAAGCGTTCTGATAATCGATACTTATTTCTAGGTAGTAAATTGTATTTAATTTTAAGGTAAGTCTCACGATTTCTATACTGTGTATCTGGTGATTCCCCTTCAGATGGGTGGTAGATACGAACAAGAGCCCCGTCAGTGTTAGGATTAAGAGTAATATCTGAAGAGAAGATATGACAAAATTCTGATTTTCTAATCCCTCCATTATTAAGTAAGATTGTGATTGCTTGGGATTTGTAGTCGAACCTCTTATATTCAGGTGTATTGATATTTGAATATGCTCGAACAAAGCCAGTATAAAGAAGGTCAAAAAATCTTTCTTCTGGGAATCTTTTTATATCTTCATTTTCAACTTTAGGAGCAAGTAAACCTGCTACTATTCTTTGCTTAGTCATCAGCGTTTTAGCATCAGATATTGGTGATAGGTGATTTAAAAAAACATTAGCTTGTTTATTATAATAAGCGCACCAATTTAATCTTTGTTCTGCGCATGTGGCTGTACGAAATGGATTTACTCTATTGTCATCATACCCTTTTTGTCCGGTTAAAAAATCAGTGTATAAAGTAATGTGAAATAGAATGTTATTTGCATCCTTAATGGCTCGTTTGTGCCAATATAAGCCGCTGGGATCATACATCTGCTGATAATCAATAGTTCCTATATTTAAACAATCAGTAAAAGATTGTAGAAGGTTGGTTGTTTTGTTAAATGTATTTTTGTTGGTATTAATATATTCAATGAGTAATTTTATAGAAAAGGCAGACTTGTCTTTCCATGACTGACTTTTTCCTAACTTAGTAGCAAGAAACCTAACGTGAGAAATAATAATTCCACTCTCAGTAAAAAGTGCTGGTAGCTTAATTGATTTTCCAGTCCTATCATTTCTATATGTTATATTTCGTCTTACTACATACTCCATAAATACCTCTTTAACTAAGTCAGGTTAATTGATAATTAATTTAAATTTAACATCCATCTATTGTAATTTGCAAGTATTATTTTTAATTAAAATAATCGGTGTTTTAATGTAGATATTTTTATTTATTTTATTTTTTTTGTTTTTAAAAAAATAAAAATTTAACTATATTGTTTTTATCATATGTTATTGGTTATTATTGTAACTAAACACATTTTTATAAAATAAATAAAATTTTATTTTTAAGTTATTGTGTTGTTATTGTGTTTGAATGTTTTTTATTGAATATTTTTGTTAAGTATGATTTTTTGATATTTAAAAAGTTTAATATATATTGTTTATATTAGATCAAATATATAAAAATGGGGAATTATTTACAAATGGAAAAATAGGTGTGTGGTTTAAATCATCTCCTTACACACAAGTCTGAGATAAGGCTGTAAAATTTCATTATTTTAGTAACTATGACTGAGACTTGGACAGAAATGGAATTCCGTACTTTAGATTTAGGTGATTCACGCCTTAATAAAAG
>Ga0209184_1002260_pt1 | contig 10175 bp, 10 predicted proteins | sample EN8Hudsemesocosm_2_FD_184627 | JGI IMG/M metagenome (GOLD analysis project Ga0209184, IMG submission 184627) | Methane-oxidizing microbial communities from mesocosms in the Hudson Canyon - EN8C Hudson Canyon (SPAdes) (version 2) | ecosystem: Environmental > Aquatic > Marine > Cold seeps | place... | reverse complement strand
AGGTTTCACTTTTAGCTTATGCAACCTATGGTCGATTAATTGGCGCTAATCAAATTAGAATCATGGACCCTCAAAATGCTAAACTAATTAAACATTACTCATCTGAGGGTGGCTTTGAATACAAACCAGCTAAGAAAGGGGTTTGCCATTATTTAGTGAGAGACCTATGACCGAGTCGGAAAGAATACAAAAAATCCTGGAAGAAACTAAGAAGTTATCTGAAGAGCTTTTTAAACCAAAATCTAAAGAGTTTCAAGACGTGCTTGATGAGGCAACCTTTGAGGGTTCTCCTCAAAACTTGGTTGATCCAGACGATAAAGACGAATAAGTTCAGTTCGTTTGTTTATTGTGATGTTCACTACACATGCTTGTACATTAATAATGAACAGGCGTGTGTGGTGAACAGGCCTGAAAAGGCTTGAAACGCATTTTAAGCGCTTATACATTAAGGCCAAAATGGCTTTTCTAACCAATCAATAATAATGTCGCGGTTTTTTTGATCCAGTCGACGAGCGGCTGTCATGAGGTCAAAACTGAGTTCGTTATCTCCTTCCCATAGAGCAATAAAAAACTCTGCCATCATTTGCTCTCCTCTCGACAACGATTTCATTGCCTTTTTTGCGTCTTCGACACGACATGTCACATTGTTCCAATCCCAAAAATGCCTAATTGGTTGATTTTGGATCATCTCCGCAAATGTTGCTTGTGCATCGGTTAAATTAATAGTGGTGTTATTCATTAATTGCTTTCCTCTTCTTCAAATGATTTCCAGGTATTACGTAATTTGTAATTTTGTGGGTTGTTTTTGTCGGGTAAAACGTGAGCATAGTGACGAAAAATCATCTCTAATGACTTATGTGATAGTTGATTTGCTACAAAGCGAGCGTCTTCTCCCCCCATTAAAAGTAATGTCGCGTATGTATGCCTAGTTTGGTAAGGTTTTCTATACCCCACACCAGAGGCCTTGATTGTCGGGTGCCAAGCTTTTTTTCTGATTGCTTGGTCGTCTTGCCAGCGGCAACCTTTTTTAGGATCATGAAATACAAAATCGTTTAGGTGTTTGGTGTAATGGGTTTGCTCCTTTAATGCCTCAAGCGCTTTAGGGAGTAGTTTTAGTGTTCTTTCTACAGCAGTTTTAGTCGACGATTCTTCGTCGGATGATATTGATCTCGTAATATCTGCCGTACCTATATCTAAATTTATATGACTCCAACGTAGACCAATCGCCTCCCCAGTTCTGACTCCAGTGTAGAACATGAACTGTATCAAATTCTTCACTTGGCCCTCGGCACTATCAATAATTTTACTGACCTGAGCACCAGTATACGGGTTAATTATTTGTCCATTTTCATCCTTATTATTCGCTTGGCGTTTATCGTTGACTTTCTTAGAGTAATAAGTACCTAAGTCCACCTGTTTTACAGGGTTCCGGTGCTGATAGTCTTTCTCGATTTCTTTATACATGTTGGACAGTGGAGATAGAATATTGCGCACGGTTTTCATTTTGACTTGTTTAGCTCGATGCTGAACAAATTCGGCAATTCGCGAGGGTTTGAGTTCCATTACCTGTATATCCCCAAATTCTGTGATGAGCTGCAGCATGGCCTTTTTATTGGCTTTGTTCGTCGAAGCAGAAAGTCTTGGTTCCTCATGGCGCTCATAGAATTCTAAAAGACAGCCTTTTATGAGCCTGTCTTCGGAAGGGCTTTGCATTGAACGTTCTTTTTTAGCTTGTTTCGAATTTGGAAAAAAATCAGCCCAGGAAAACGTGCTTTTCGAAATTGCCAGGAGAATTTCGTCACGCGTTCTGGAGGCGTGTTTTATGTTGCCTTTGTCTATTGGAATACCTAGAGATTGGCGGCACTCTCGGCCTCCAACCGAGAATGCGATTTGTAATTTTCCGTTTCTCTCCGTCACGCCAATAGGCATGCTTTTTACTTTTCTACCCATCGTTCCATCTCCTGTAGATTCACCCAAATGCGACCGTCGGTGGCTTTTCGAAACTGCTTACCGAGCGCTATGAGACCGCGGCGGCGCTTAGAGTTAAATGAATCACGGCTCTCACCAGACAACTCACAGTACTTTTTTAACAACACCCAATTCATAGTTATTTACCTTTAAATTTATAGATTACAGGTTTGAATTTATATGCAAGACCTTGTCTGCATGTAGGTATTAGAGCATTGGAGAGAGTGGGCTTTCGGCGCTATTAATTACGTATTTCGTTACCTTTTAAACTAAATAACGATATAAGGACGATATTTAGTTTAAATATGCTTGACGCACCTTAGGTTTCTTAAATTAGGAGGGGATATCGAGAGTTTATTGGGGAATCTGGGAAGTTCAATATGGATAAAAGCCCAGCACTATCTTTATTATTGCTGAACTTTGTTTCTTCTTTTCAGTAGGTATGTCTTAGATTACTTCTTTAACAGCAGCAAATAGTCTATAGATGGATGACCTAGCTGCTCGGCTACGCAATTATCAGTATAACCTTGCTCTAGCATTTTAAATGCTGCGTAATATCGGGTGTACATAAGAGGTCTAGGTTCAACACCTGCTGCAGAGAGAATTTTTTTCCAAACTTTTCGGCGGAACTGCTCAAGGTTTGTCCAGCGTTCGTTAGTGTCAGGATTTATAAAAATAAATTCACTGTCATGATCCAGGTTCTTCAGAAGGCTCGTAAAAAAAGTTTGTTGTTCGTCAGTAAAGAATATCGTTCGCGGAGCTGGATAGTAGTCGTACTCTAAGTCGGTTAAAGAACGAGTGATTTGAAGTGAGTGGTTTTCACAGTCAATGTTTGTTCTTGTAGTGGCTAACAGCTCACTTGGTCGTAGTGTGATCGTGAAAAGAGCATCCATCATTGTTTTGTGTACTGCAGGTGTAAACTTCTTTATTTCTTTTACCTCGTAGTCTGTCAAAAGTTTCGGTTTAATTTCTTTATTATTGGAAGCTTTTCTAATCTTGACTGAACGGTTAAAGCTTGCCTTAGACAGGAGTTTTTCTATTTCGGTTTTCATATAAACGTGCCTTTCAATGATTTATTTTATGAGCAATTTTGCTCGCGTAGAAAGAGCTGCTTATGACAGATGGAATGTCTGGTCAGCTCTTATGTTTTATTTGAGTATTTAACGGTGGGTCTAAAAGTCATGAAAGGTGCAGAAAAAGTCGTTCTTTTGAAGTAAATGCTTTTTGATGTTTTCAGAGGGGTTGATTAGTTCATTTTTGCTAATGTGAGAATTGCTGAGGCTCTGAATTCTGAGCCTCAGCAATATGATTAAATAACAGTTATTTCAAGTTCATACTCGTGATAATCCAGTTCATGCCCTGTTGTAGGGGAGTAATACAGCTGAATTATGGTATTTGTTTCTGTCATCGGTTCCAGTATAAAAGTCTTGTTTTCGCCGACTGAAATGGCGGATTCAGGAACTAGAATGCGCTCACCGGCCATATCAGTAACTATAATTCGTAGTGCTGATAATGAGCTTCTGCTGGGCCCTGCGATAGCATTTATATCTAACTGATATTGGTTGCCTGGGTATAGAGTTGCTTTGTAAGAGTCAATAAAATCATGCCCACCTACCTCAAGCTCGCTTCTAATATGTTGACTGACATCTATCTCGTACGCTGTAACGGCGGTTTCATTTGGTTCATAGTTGACGCCTGAGAATGGGTTATCCCACATGTCTCTTGGTGACCATATGGCGAATTGATATTGATAATAACTGTTTTGATAAATCGTCCTGCTTGGTGATGAAGCATGGAGGTAGTAGCTCCCTGACTCGGAAACACTGAACTCAATATTTTTACCAAAATTTTGAACAAGATCAAAACCAGTGGTGATTGGATTACCTTTGTCGTCAGTTAATTCAAATTGGAGCCCACCAATTGTGCTGCTACTTGGTCCTAGGAGGATAAACGTGGATAAACTGTAGTTTATTCCTTGCTCTAGGTAGATCTTGAACGCATCTATTGTATCGAGGCTACCTGTTAGAAGTTCAGATGAAGAGCGAGTGTTTAAATCTATTAGATTAGCGATATTAATGGTTTCATTTGGCTCAAGTGATAATTCATCTTGGGCTAGACCGTTCTCAGTTGAAGGAAGCAATTCAATTTCAAATTCATAAAATGAATCTCTAAATGTGCCAAATATCGAAGCTTCAATTGTTATTTGCTCCCCTTTGTTTAACTGGAAGTCTGTATATTCTGAATTATCGTAACCGACTTCTGGAAACACTGTATTTCTTTGGTTACTTGTTTCGGCGTCAATAAATAGAGCGCTGTTAACTCCTCCAATAGGGCCTTGAATATTACTAACTCTCAACGTAAGGTTTTGATTGATAGGGCTCGTGTATTTGTAAAGGTGTTTATAATCATCCGATGCTGTAGTGAACATTCCAATATGTTCGGACTCTAAAGACAATTGGGTTGTTGTTATGCCTAGCTCGTCTGGATCTGTTTCATTATTATCACAGCCAGTAGCTATGAACGCTGAAATGTATAGGGTAAGAAATTTTGTTTTCATAAATCGTTTAACTCCAAATATTAATTGATTTATGACGGTACCAGTCCCTCATATTATGCAAGTGATCAAGGAGCTAGCTCCTTAAAGTATAAATCTGTGCGTTCATTTACAGATATCCTATCTTTATGCAAATTACGTATAAATTTGTATGGCACTACAAAAAAAGTAAGTCGTATTTGCAGAATAACTAAGCAAGTTATGGGTGGTATCTTGGACCACTTATTAATGGCCAGCTGCATAAAAATTTCTTGTGCCACTAGCTATTTATTCTGCAAATCTAAGTGAAATCTTGTGTGGGCAGCATTAAGAGTGACATTAAAAATCATCAACGAGAGGTTTTGCGTTTTGTTCTGCAAAATGAACTAAACTTTTTGTTTTTGGTAGTCCAAGCTGGTCTGTTAAATTTTTGCCAGATAGAAGTTGCGACTGAAGTTCGTTTAACCTTTCAAGGTCTGCGTCTGTGCAACCATTCACGCCATTTTTACCAAGCAGAATTTGAAGTTCAGTTTTTGGGTTTAGACTGCGACTGACGGAACGCATTTTTGTAACAAGCTCTCCTTGCACACGTAGAAATCGTATCGCGTGCTCTGTTTCCAGTATTTTATTGAGGCAATCATCATTGCCGTTATTTAGAGCACGCTTGAAGTCGTTTTTAGTGAACTCTTTACCGCGTTTAAAAATTTCTCGAACATTCCATTCACCTTTTTTACCGGCCCGCTTGATGTAATTACCGTTCACTAGACGACCCCATGTGTAGTAATGATAAAACGTGCCGCCATCATTCACGAACTTCAGCATAGGTGTTATGTAGAGCAGTGCATACGGGTCAACTTCATCGTTACGTAATGTACGCCAGGTATCAAATTCTAATTTTAACGCCTGAAATGTCGCCGTCGTCTCGCGCTGAATACGGCCAGCCCAAGTTTTTATTTCTTCATGTAAATGTGTTTTTGTTGCGCAAAGACTAGAAAACTCGTCGCTTAAAACAAGGCTTGTTATGAGTAGGTTGGGTCTATCTAAGTTTTGTTCTGACATGGTATGTACCGTAGAGAGGTTAGGAGTTGTCAGAATAATTTGTCTTGAGTGCTTGAAAAGGTGTTCTTTATGACGTGGTTTCTAAGCTTTCGAGTGTTCATATCCCGCCTTAGAGGCGTGAATACTATAAAAGATCTTTAAAGTGTAGATATACGTAATTATATCGATGATTTTAGGGGGTGGATTAGCTTGAAAATGTGTATATCAATTCAACAGAGATATACACATGCCAATTTTACATGAGAAACCAGCTAAAGATTACACGATAATTCCTAATGAATTAATTAATGACCTCAGCGTGCCCCCTGATGCCAAAATAATTTTAATGTACTTGATTAGTGAATTTCCATCCTGGGCAATATTAAGGTCAACTATAAAAGCTGAGTTCGATATTGATGACTATGTTTTGGCTCGCATATTTCAGCAATTAGAAGAGGCTGGGTATCTGAAGTTTAAGACATGTTTGAATGAAAAAGACCTATTAGTTCGTTATGGTTACGAGGTGTACGGAAGGTTAAAGTACCCAGACTTTGATACAGCGAATAATACATTTAGAGAGTTTGAGTCTAACCCTGTTAATAGTCCGCTTCTATGGAAAGAATTCGTTTATTTGAGTACTAATTTCAGTCATATCTGGGCTAAGAAGGAAGAAAAAGATAGGGCTACACGAGAAGCTAATCAAGAATTTTTACGTAACATTGATATATTTCAAGAAATGGAGAAGAAAAAGCAAATAGAACAGTTCAAGGGGGCTGGACCAACCACAGCGTTAAAATTAATGAAACCTACTTCATGAAACAGGGCCACCAGTGGACCTGTTGAGTCAAATTTGGTTAAAGTATGGGTTTTAGGATTTTACAGGGTTTTACAGGGTTAGCAGTCAACTTGGGTCCCTAAATTAAACAATATTGGCCATTTTTAGCTAGATTATTGGTTATTAAATGGTGGGTAGGCCTTTACCTGCCTAGAGTGCTTGTTGATCTAGCAGAGCCATATTAGTTCGTATTTCAGGCTCTTTTAAAACACGTATTTATAGAATGTTATATTCATATTTGTTATAACAAATAATCGTATTAGCTTTTATTTAAAATATCTGGCTTTTATCGGTTTTTAATAATACGGATTATTTAAATAAACTCAGGGACTAGCTCTCCACCTTTGCTCCCCCCTTTTTATAAATATCCAAATCTAGATAACAATTCTAATTAATTACTAGGTATAGATATGTTGCTAAAAGATGCTCTTGGTATCCTTTCAAAGTCATCTCCATATGCTGTGACTACTTCAGGTAAGCCTGCCGATCCTCTTGTGGAAAAGATAAAGAATTATTTGTTTGTAAAAACAGATATCGAATGTGCATTTGAAGAAAAATTGAAGAGTATTAAAGAAGAAAAGCTACAGAGAAGTACTTCGAGCGATATTATCTTTTTATGCGGTAGCAGTGGTGATGGTAAATCTGAGATATTAACTCGTTATAGCTCCGGTTATGAAAATGATATTGAGTTCCACTTAGATGCCACGCATAGCTTTGAACCTAAGAAAACAGCAATAGAGACTCTGAACGAGCGTTTTACGAAACATAGAGAAAGTGACAAGGCGCTTGTTGTGGGTATAAATATCGGGATGTTGGCAAATTTTGAACGTGAAGGTGACGAATCTCATACCGAAGTTAAGAAGGCAATTAATGATTATCTGAATAATAAAAACTCGAATAATAAATACACCTTTTTGAATTTCGAATCATTTCCAAAATTTAAAATATCAGAAGGTGAAGTTAGCTCTTCATTTTTTCAATCGTTGCTGGACAAGGTAGTACGTGATGATAGTAAAAATCATTTCCGTGATTTATACAATAATTGCGTTGCTTCAGGTGATGACAAACAACTGGCTGCTAACTTTGCTTTATTGCGCAATAGATTTGTACAAAAGATCATTGTTGAACTCTTACTTGGCGCACGTATAAGGAAAGACCAATTTATAACTGCGAGAATGCTACTCGATTTTATTTATTGCATCTTAACGGGACCTGGGTATTTATTTGACAACCTTTTTGATGGGGGAGATAACGAACTTTTAGCTGCTTTAGTAGATTTTGATCCTAGTATTATACGTAACAAAAAACTCGACCTATTTATCCTTCATCGTAATTTAGATTTTGAGGATAAAGCTTATAGCGTATTTATTGATGAGATTAAAATTAAATACGGTGTACCAAAGAAGCTAACTCCCCAGTCCGCAATTCGCTTGTTTTATTTACTTAAATATACATCTCAAGATAACAACTATCATTACGATTTTAGAGATTCTTTCAATGAGGAATCTCAGACACTTTACAAGACTGTTTGGGAGCAACATAAAAACTATTCTGGCGAGAGCAGCGATAAGAAAAAATTGCGAAGATTCTACGATGATATTATTTACACCGCCATTAATAAACACGCCAACCGTAATGCCCCTTATCTATCGAAAGATGAGTTTTATATCTCTTCTCACAATGGATGTGACTTAGCATCTGAAATGGAATTGAGTGTTGTCTATAAGTCTATTGAAAGTGATGAAGGAACTGATCTTGCTGCATTCAATGTCTATTTAGAGGTTAACGAACATAGATTGCCTTTAGTTCCTGTCGGGGTAAATCTACTTGCGTTGATGATAGGGATTGTAGGTGGTTACCGCCCTAATAAACATGACAAAAATAGTATTGTGCTTTTAGATGAATTGGTTGCGAAAATCTCTGAAATGGCAAGTCTGTCTGACGTTCTGTATTTATACTCAGAAGGTCAACGTATTAAGTTAAAAGCAAATGCTGATAACGAAATTCGAGTGAGTGGGTTATAAAATATGTCCATACTAAAGAAAGATCTCAAGGTTTCTAGCAGTAATGCGTTAAATAGTTATTTCCCCGTTCGAACTAATAATTCTGAGGACTCTTTTGATTGGTCGGTTGCTCAAGGTATTGTTGTTCGAAATCTATACCAAAAGGTGGTCGCCAAGAATCTTGCAAGACTTGGTGAGGATGAGCAAGGTAACAAAGTTGACCAGAGTTTGGAGCGGTTTCGTGAGCTCTGTAAAGAAGATTTTGCCATACGATTAGATGAGCCAGAGCTTTGGCCATACCTTGAAAAGATGTATTTTGCGAACGATGCTTTTTTTGATGTTGCTCCCGAGAGTTTGTTGTTCAAAATTAGTTCATTAAGCGGGAGCTCATCTAAAAATAGATTGGGTGACTTGTTTTCTAGTCTTATGGGTGGGTTTTGTTTAACGGACAAGGTTCGCATTCAGCGAAATTTTCTTGAGCAGCAAGTCGTAGACTCACTTCGAAGTGAGAAAGTCATCACTGATTTTAAGGGAAAACTTTTATCTAAAGGTATTAATGAAAGACCCTATCTGCCATTTTTGACCGATTTTTTCTGTCAAGATATTGAGTTTCTAGCTAAGCATCCTAAATACTTTCTTGAAAAACTAGAAGATTTGTTAAAACTATATGGCTACCTTTATACCGCTCAACTTGCGTTGAATATTAAGGGGTGGGCTTCACTTGAGGCACCTACATCTAAGCCTCTTTATTTCATAATGGAAAATGAGACTGCGAGTAAAGAGCGTATCGATCTTGTTAAAAATGGACATCAGAAGGTGTCACCATTAATAGAAAATATATTCCCATATTTGTCTATGTCAGAAAGTTTACAAGACCCTAGTTTTAAAGCTAACCACCGTTTGCCTCTTTGGAAATTTGCATCGAACCTGACTGATGATGACAGCCCTGTATTAGCCAGTTACGCAGAAGCATTCGCTAATGATCGTAATAAGGATCGTGACTATACCTTTCCTTATGATAAGTCAGAGCGAGACCCCCAACAATGGTTAAAAATTCTGTTGAAATTATCTTTAAATCAATTTGCCAAGGGTGAGACTAGAGCTGCCGCACAAGGGAAGTTCATCAAAGCTACGGAACATGAGCTTTGTAGTGGCTTTGTAAAAAATAGAGGTCAGGTAGGTAAAATTTTGGTGATAAATCAAGATTATATAGAGCTGATAACCAACTTGGCTGTGGGGGATAATGAGAAATTACGATTCCATGAGCTCTTACAAGAGTTTGAGGCGCGTGGTATTTATTTTGACAAGCAAACTCATAAATCGCTTATTCAATTTTATGAACGAGTAGGAAATGTTGAACGCATGAGTGACAGTGGAGATGCAGTATATGTCCGTAAAACAGTTTGAAGAATTTATTGCATCACACTTCTTAGCGTGGGCAGATGAAGGTATTGCAGTGGGTTTCAGGTATCAGTTTCAGTCACCCAACATAGATAATAGCAAAAAACTTTATCGGGCATTTGCAAAACCTACTCTTGCGGCAGGTACTCTCAGTGTAGAGGGCTGCAGGTTGGCATACATTATGTGTGGCAGTGTGAAGTTAATTCCTGTTATTCAGAATGAAGGTGAAGGTGTTGGTTATACCGAGAATTTTATTTCTTTTCTTAGAGATACTGTTTCTGAGCAACAAGGTGAGTTTCAAAACACAGCTCTTTTTATTATTCACAACAGTCTATTAGATACGTTAATCAATAGCGCAGAAGATTTAGCCGCAGAGGGGGCTGTTTTTGACCCTGCT
>Ga0209184_1002257_pt1 | contig 10198 bp, 10 predicted proteins | sample EN8Hudsemesocosm_2_FD_184627 | JGI IMG/M metagenome (GOLD analysis project Ga0209184, IMG submission 184627) | Methane-oxidizing microbial communities from mesocosms in the Hudson Canyon - EN8C Hudson Canyon (SPAdes) (version 2) | ecosystem: Environmental > Aquatic > Marine > Cold seeps | place... | reverse complement strand
GTGCATGTCGGGGTCGCATGTGTGAGAGAGGGTGATACTGCTCGAATACTTCTTTCTAAAGCGGATATGGCGCTTCGACAGGCTCAAGCAAGGGGCGTTTCGGGCTGGCAACGATATGCCAATATCGAAGCTGTCGCTGAGGCGGTAAAGGAAGTTCGCCAAGCAAATGAATGGCGGGCCGTGCTGGAAGGTGTGTTATCTACCCGAAGTCTTGAATTACATACTCAAGCGGTGTTTGATGAAAAGCGGGAAGTACTCTATCAGCAAGTATTATCACGCATTGAGTTAGATGGAAAGCTGGTGGTTGCAGGTATATTTTTACCCATGGCAGAACGTTTTCAACTCATGGTGCCTATTGATCAGTTGGTGATAGAAAAGGTTATCTCTGCACTTTCTGTCAAGGGCGCTTCTTACGCTGGCGAAGGTGAGAGTGAGCCTAAAAGCTTGCTACGTTATTGTGTTACGCTTTCTGAAAATGCTTTGGTAGATGAACGCTTCATGGAGTGGTTTGATTTACAAATGTCAGCGCATCCTGAAGTTGCTAGAATTTTGATGATTGAGGTGACAGAGCATGTGGTGAGTTACAATGAGCCTGCCTTGATTAATTTGGGGCGCCTAGCCAAGCGACATAAGTTTAAAGTTTCGATAGAGCGCTTTGGTGTTAGTTCGGTGCCTTTTTCATATTTGCAGCGTGTTCAGATTGACGTGATCAAAGTGGATCATAGTTTTATTCGCCACATTGAAGCAAATCAATCAAATCAGTTTTTCTTACGCTCTGCTGTGCAGATCGCACATGGCCAGTCAATCGACATCGTGGCTGTCGGGGTAGAATCTCAAGATGAATGGCAAACCTTGAATTCTATAGGCCTAGATGGCGCAATGGGGTATTATCTGGAGCGGCCTAAAGTCAGTAAGGTGTTTGGGTAGAGCGTTATTTTTAAACAAACTCAGGCTTTTATAAAATTCTGGAAGTGGAAATGTTGTGAATAACAAAGTAAGTGATTTTTTAAGGCACAGAAGAGAAGATTTTCAAGATTATCTAGGAGGTGGTGCTTTGGCGCGCATAATTGGTGGTGTGGTTGGTATTTATTTTATTTTAACACTCGCGCTTGGATGGTGGTGGAGTAGTGAGCCTGAGATCATTGATGTGACTGAGTATTCTGAAGCACTCGCAGTCGATATGGATAGAAAAGTGGTCACAGGTTTTACGACCTCTGCCACACTTATTTATTTAAGTGAAACCTTGTTGGATAAAACCGGTGGCTACCTCAGTAATGATATCTTCCCTCCTGGTGTATGGTCAGATAATATTCCTCGCTGGGAATACGGTGTTCTGGTTCAAGTAAGAGATTTGGCCAGGGTCTTTCGCAAGGAACTGAGTCGCTCTCAGAGTCAGTCTGTCGAAGATTTTGATCTGACTATTGCTGAGCCCCAGTTTCACTTCGATAATAGTAGCTGGGCTTTGCCTGCTACTGAATCAGAGTATCGGCGTGGTATAAACGCGATGCATAAGTATTTGGCTCGTTTGTCAGACCCTCAGCAAGCGGATGCTCAATTTTATGCTCGAGCAGATAATTTAAGAAGCTGGTTGTCTGAAGTTGAAAACCGTCTGGGTAGTTTGTCGCGCCGCTTAAGTGAAAGTGTCGGACGTCAGCAATTGGACTTGGCTTTGGCTGGCGATGCTAATGCGCAGCAGTCGACAAGGGCTGAAGGTTCTCAAGTAAGGAAGACGCCCTGGTTAAAGATTGATGATGTCTTTTATGAAGCAAGGGGTACTGCTTGGGCGCTGGTACATATTCTTAGAGCCATAGAGCATGATTTTAAGAGTGTCTTGGTGAATAAGAATGCCTTGGTCAGTCTTCAGCAAATAATCTTGGAGCTTGAAGCGACTCAAGACGATGTTTGGAGCCCGATGATATTAAATGGTGGCGGGTTTGGGTTTTTAGCCAATCACTCATTGACGATGTCATCGTATATTTCGAGAGCTTCTGCAGCGATTATTGATTTAAGAGACTTACTGCAACAGGGTTGATGTTGGGGCGTTGTACTGTATTCGTTGTACCGTATTAACGGACGAGCACTAAACTGAGAAACAAAAAGGCCGCCTTTCAAAATGATTGGCGGCCTTTTTAGTGCTTAGTCGTCGAATTTGCAGCTACTTAACTGACGTACTTGCTAATTGACGTACCTGGCACTTAAATCAAATGCTCAATAATTACTTGTTGAACGCTGCAACAGACTTTTCAATAGACTTGCGAGCCGCGTCAGCATTTTCCCAGCCTTTTACTTTTACCCACTTGCCTTTTTCAAGATCTTTATAGTTCTCAAAGAAGTGTTGGATTTGATCCTTAAGTAATTGAGGAATGTCTTCAACGTCTTGAATGTCGCCATACTCGGTAGATAGTTTTTCGTGTGGTACAGCCACTAGCTTCTCATCACCGCCTGCTTCATCATCCATATCCAACATGCCAACTGGGCGGCAGCGAATGATAGAACCAGGAATTACAGGGTAAGGTGTGATAACAAGTACGTCTAGAGGGTCGCCATCATCTGCTAATGTGTTTGGAATAAAGCCATAGTTAGCAGGGTAGAACATAGGTGTTGACATGAAACGGTCAACTAAAATAGCGCCCATATCTTTATCAATTTCGTATTTAACAGGGCTGCTTTGTGCAGGGATTTCAATTGCGACGTAAATGTCGTTTGGAAGATCTTTTCCTGCAGGGATGTTGTCAAAGTTCATATGTCTTTCCTTTGCTTAAGTGCTTAAAAACTATTCTAGAGCGAAATAAAGGCGCGATTATAAAGCCTCAAGGGTTTCAACGCCAGAAGCAGAACCAACAAACAGAATGTCTGCCGGACGTAGGGCAAATAATCCGTTGGTAACCACGCCCGTGATGTTGTTAATTTCAGCTTCAAGCTTTTGGGGTTCTAAAATTTTGAGATTGTGTACATCTAAAATTTGATTACCGTTATCGGTGACAAAACCTTCGCGGTAAACCGGGTCGCCACCTAATTGAACTAAGGCTCTGCCAACCAGGCTGCGGGCCATCGGAATCACCTCTACAGGGAGGGGGAAGTCACCAAGTAGCTCAACTTGCTTTGATTTATCCACGATACATAGGAACTTTTTAGCCACAGCGGCGACAATTTTCTCGCGTGTTAGCGCGCCACCGCCGCCTTTAATTAACTCTAAGCGCTCATTGGTTTCATCGGCGCCATCGATATAAAACTCCATCTCATCAATGGCTCCTAACTCATACACTGGAATACCATGGCTTTTCAGGCGTTCAGCTGTTGCTTCGGAGCTGGCGACTGCGCCATCAAACTGATGCTTTATTTTGGCTAGGTGATCAATAAAGAAATTAGCTGTAGAGCCTGTACCAACACCGACGATGCTATCGTTGTCTAATTTAGCCTGAATATAGTCAACAGCGGCTTGTGCAACGGCACTTTTTAATTGATCTTGGTTCATGAAAGCTCCAAATTACGAAATTTGCTTGTTCAATTGAGTAAAATTAAGCGGCTATTATATGCCCCGAATTCATTCTATAAAAGCGCTTTAGTGACTCGTGCTAGCTGGATAATTTATGTAAACTCGAGTTTGCTAAAGAAAAGTAGCTCCAAGTCACAGCTGTTCTCCTCTCAAGAGTAACTTTATGCCAGTCAATCGCTATATAAAAAAAATATTAGATGCGCGTGTTTATGATGTCGCGATCGAATCCCCTCTTACGCATGCTCAGTTTTTATCAGAGCGTTTCGGAAATAACATCTATTTAAAAAGAGAAGACTTACAGCCCGTGTTCTCGTTCAAATTGCGAGGCGCTTATAACCGGGTCAGATTGTTGTCGGACGAGGACAAAGCGAAGGGGGTCATTGCGGCATCAGCAGGAAATCATGCTCAAGGTTTGGCTTTGGCGGCTCAAAAACTGGGTATAGAAGCGACCATTGTGATGCCTAAAACAACGCCCGAGATTAACTCAGTAAGAGCAAAAGGCGCGAAGGTGGTATTGGTAGGTGATGCATTTGATGAGGCTTCTGCATACGCGCTTGAACAGGTAAAAGAAAAGGGGCTGGTATATATTCCACCTTATGATGACGAAGATGTTATCGCGGGGCAGGGTACCGTGGGAATGGAGTTGTTGAAACAGCATACAGCGCCACTGCATGCGGTGTTTGTGCCGGTTGGCGGCGGCGGTTTGATCGCAGGAATCGCGGCATATATAAAGTATGTTCGCCCTGATACAAAAATTATAGGGGTAGAGCCTGAAGATTCCGCTTGCTTAAAAGCGGCTTTAGAAAAAGGCTATCGCGTCACCCTGGATGATGTGGGGCTTTTTGCCGAGGGTGTTGCGGTTAAGCAGATTGGTAAATTACCTTTTGAGATAGCAGAAAAATATGTCGATGAAGTGGTGACCGTTAGCACGGATGAAATTTGTGCCGGTATTAAAGATATATTTGATGATACGCGTGCAATAGCAGAGCCAGCAGGTGCTGTAGGTGTCGCAGGTTTGAAAAAATATGCTGAACGTGAAGGTTTGAAGGGCGAGAATCTAGTCACGATTGTGAGTGGTGCAAATGTGAATTTTGATCGCTTGCGTTATATCTCTGAGCGTACTGAAATTGGTGAAAAGCGAGAAGCGATTTTGGCTGTGACGCTTCCTGAAAAGGCAGGAAGCTACCAGAAATTTATAAAGGCCTTGCATAACCGGAATGTGACTGAATTTAACTATCGCTATGCTGATGGCTGTGATGCACAGATATTCGTGGGGGTTCAAATTTCTGCGGGTGGCGAGGGGCGTGAGCAAATAATATCTGAACTTGAAGCGCAGGGTTACCCTGTGCTTGACCTGACGGATAATGAAATTGCCAAGTTACACATCCGGCATATGGTCGGTGGGCGTTCTGCCGGGGTAGGAAATGAGCAGGTTTTTCGTTTTGAATTCCCGGAAAGGCCGGGTGCTTTAATGAAATTTCTTAATTCACTGGGTACGCGCTGGAATATTTCGATGTTTCATTATCGGAATCATGGCGCTGCCTATAGCCGGGTATTGATGGGGGTGCAAATAGAGCCTGAGGATGTGGCCGAGTTCAAAATAATGTTGGATCAGGTTGGTTTTCGGTATTGGGAAGAAACAGACAATAAAGCGTATCAATTATTCTTACGTAGCAAATAGTCTTAATAAATAGGCGCCTTAATAAATAGTTGAGGGATTAGCTAGCGGGAAATACTAAACAAAAAATAATAGTAAATACCAAAAGAAAAATAGTATTTATGGGCAGAAATCTTTAAAATCCGCGACTTAAAGCAAGGTTTTAATGGAAATTTTTGAAAGCTGTGCTATTTTTCTGATTAATATGAGTTTTTCCTGAGGAAAATATGAAACGTAAACCCGACGTTATGGTCGCTGTAATAGCTTTGTTTTTTATTGGATTGATTGTAAGTGGCTTTTCTTCTGCATTTACCGATACTAATAATGTAAGTTTTAATACGCGTAATAGTGCAACTGTTGAGACAAATGTAGAGTATTCAGCAAGTCGATATTAATACTTCTATTGGTAAGAACGCTTGATAAGCGCTATGACGTGCTTTTTTCAATGAAAGTGATTTAAGTGTAAAACTCTTTTTCAGTCATAATTCCATGCAATGGAATATCCCAAGGTTCCAAGGGAAGGGAAGCCTGTTTTTGAAAATCATGCGCTAGGCCGATAAGTGTTGGGCGAGCTTTTTTTTCATTAAGTTTAAATGCAAAGCTTCGGTCATAAAACCCTCCTCCCATACCCATTCGATTACCATTATCGTCAAATGCGACTAAAGGCATAAATACCAGCGATAAACACTTTGCTGATAGTCGTCGGCTAAATTTAAATACAGGCTCATCTATGCCATAGCAATTTTTTCGAAATTTAGTCGTCGATGTTATTTGGCAAAAAACCATTTGTTGTTTTTTTAAGGGATGAATAACAGGAAGGTAAACCTGCTTATTAAATTTATGAAGTTGTGGAATGAGTTCGTTTGGGCTGATTTCGCCATCATTTGCTAAATACAAAGCAATGTATTGGTGACGCTGTAACAGCCCGCTTATTTTTAAATGAGAGATTAGTTTTTTTGAGGCAGATTTTTGTTGCTGAATACTTAAGGCGCGTCGTTGTGTGCGGATTGTAGTCCTTAGGTTTTTTTTTGCCAGATTCAGGGGGGTTATTTGCTTGGTGTTTGAGGTGATGTTCAAGCATGGGCGCCGGGAGAATAAGTCGCTCATTTAGTGGTGCTCTGAGTTTTAGTTCTTTGAATCGTTCAGAAAATTAGGTGCGCCCGAAAATGCAGCTGCCAGATAAGGCCTTGAACCCGAAGATTCAAGGGGGTGATTACCTGGTGTAAATCAGGCTTTCCCATCTGGAATAAATTCCAGGGGACTTGCACACATTACACGAAATAACTACCTAAGTGTTATTATCGGCTCGAGGACGTATCTAGCTAGCTAGCACTCCAGAACGCAAAGCTATGATATAAAAAAAAATGATAAAAAACAGTGCTCTTTACGAAAAAAAACATAATTCGTTAAGCAAATAACTAAATAGTTTTTGCATTGCTTAAAATTTGATCCATTTTTTCTTCTAATGAATCAAGTATTGCTTGTTCACCTTCTTGTCCTCGACTACTTTCGAGTAATTCATAAGTAATATTAAGTGCTGCCATAACCGCTATACGCTCAATACCATGTACTTTTCCTGAACCACGAATTTCTCGCATTTTTTCATCGAGATGACCCGCAGCATTTTCGAGCGCGGCTCTTTTGTCATCAGGGCAGCTGACTAGATAGTCTTTTTCTAATATCCTGACTTCAAGTGTATTTACATCAGACATTAGTTTTGCTCCAGAGCTTTAAGGCGGCCGATCATCGATTCGATTTTGTTTTTGGCTAAGTCATTTTTTTGTAATAGTTTGGTTCTTTCAGATTGCCATTCATCTTGTGTTGTTTTGAGCGCAACATTATCTGTTTCGAGCTTTTGACAGTAAGCTAATAGTTCTTCGACTTTGCTGGAGAAAACTTTAATTTGTGAGGCTTCCATTTTTATACCTTGGTATTCAGGCTTAAGAAAACCTGAATTCGTGCTATTTAAGACGTAGAGAATACGCTCACTATAATTTGGCCTAGCTTAAGGGTCAACTCGCTTTCGCATTCCTGAGCAAGGTCTCGTATAATTCACTTATTATTTTTACTTGAAATTTATTAGATAGGTTTACGGATATGAAAGATTCTGACTTGCCCGATGACGACCAACTTGATGAACAACAATCTGATACCGACTTTGATTGGCTAGCTAATGTGTATAGTCGTCATGGCGCAATCAATCACCCAAGTGAGTTACATGGTTTGATGATTGGTGAAATTGTGGGCGCAATGCGAAGAACACCCGGCGATTTGATCGCGCAAATATTAGAACATATGGGTGTTGAGGCCTTGGACAGTGAACGCCAGGCCAATGTTGCAGAGGATTTAGTCGGTTTTTACCATAGTACCAGTGATGCAATGGATAAGGATTCAAGTAGTTTTAATTTATTGCTACCCGATGATGATTATGCTTTGCCAGAAAGGGTGGATTCATTAGTCGTCTGGGTGAGAGGCTTCTTGGAGGGTATTGCGATTGCAGCCAGTGATAAGTTAAGTCAGGCTGATGCTGATATACAAGAAATACTCAGAGATTTTGTTGATATTTGCCAGCTTGATTCACGTGTAGAGCAAGATGAAACAGGTGAAAAAGAATTTTTTGAAATTGCAGAGTATGTGAGAGTCGGGGTGCTAAATCTTTACGCCGAGCTGAATCAACCTGAAGGTGAGACAGAATCTGCCGATAAGGTTCAGGTACCACCGACATTGCACTAAATTGACATAACTCACTTTTTTACGATGCTGCTAACCTATTAAATAAGAATCAATATGAATAAAAAAGAATATGCCCGCAGACGACAATACCTCGCTGAGCAAATGGGGCCAAACTCCATAGCGATTTTACCCTCCTCGACCATAAAAAGCCGAAATCGTGATGTAGACTTTCACTTTCGTCAGGATAGTGATTTTTATTACTTAACCGGCTTTAACGAGCCGGAGTCTGTGCTGGTGATTATTCCAGGCAGAGAGCATGGTGAAAGTATTCTATTTTGTCGGGAGCGGGACCCAAGTAAAGAGATGTGGGACGGTTTTATTGCTGGGCCAGACCGAGTAACCGGCATAACCGGTTTGGACGATGCTTTTCCGGTTTCTGATATTGATGAAATTTTGCCCGGAATGATTGAAGGCACGGATAAGGTTTTTTATTCTATGGGGCTGGATGCTCAGTTCGATAGCCGTGTCATGGAATGGATTAATGTCATTCGCAGCAAGATTCGAAATGGTGCTCACCCGCCTGGTGAATTTGTTGCTTTGGAACATGCGCTTCATGAGCTTAGACTTTTTAAAAGTGCAGCTGAAATAAAGTGTATGGGAGAGGCTGCTGAAATCGCCGCGCAAGGCCATATTAAAGCGATGGAGATCTGTCGTCCTGACTTATTTGAATATCACCTTGAATCGGCCATTACGCATGTTTTTGCAAATAGTGGCGCACGCTTCACGGCTTACCCCTCTATTGTAGGTAGTGGTGATAATGCTTGTATTTTGCATTACATCGAGAACCAATCAAAGTTAAAAGATGGTGACCTGGTGTTGATTGATGCAGGGTGCGAACTTGACTGTTATGCCTCGGATATTACCCGAACCTTTCCCGTTAACGGTGTGTTTAGCCCTGAACAGAAAGCAATCTATCAAATAGTATTGGATTCGCAGCTAGCGGCCATAAAAGAGGTTAAGCCCGGTAATCATTGGAATCATCCTCACGAAGCCGCTGTACGTGTCATTTGTCAGGGATTGATTGAGCTGGGGATTCTGGACGGTGAGCTTGATGAGGTGATTGAAAGTCAAGCCTATAAGCCATTTTATATGCATCGTACCGGTCATTGGCTAGGGCTGGATGTACATGATGTGGGTGAGTACAAAGTAGAGGGTGAGTGGCGTTTACTTGAAGCGGGAATGGTGCTGACAGTTGAGCCAGGTATATATATAGCGCCAAGCTGTAAAGAGGTTGATAAAAAATGGCGAGGCATTGGTATTCGAATTGAAGATGATGTTGCCGTCACAAAAACATCGCACAAGGTTCTGTCAAAGTCGGCTCCAAAAACAGTTGCGGATATAGAGGCCTTGATGGCAAGAGGTTCTGAGTAAATGCGAATGACGCTTAGTGAGCTTAACGTTGTATCTGAGTATGACGTCGTTATTGTCGGCGCAGGCATGGTCGGCGCAAGTGCCGCTTTGGGGTTCTCTCATATAGGTTTGAAAGTATTGCTCTTGGATGCCTTTGCATTCCCCGCTGATATGCCTGAATACTCGCCTAGCTATGACGCCCGTTCGACGGCGCTTTCATGGGGGACGCGAGATATTCTCAATAGACTTGATGTCTGGCAGCAAATCGAAAAACATGCCAGCCCAATCATTGATATTCACGTTTCTGAAAAAGGCCGTTTAGGTACGACACGCATGAATGCCCATGAATATCAGCAGGAAGCGCTGGGTTATGTAGTGCCTAATCAGTGGCTGGGGCAGTGTTTATTGGCGCGAACTGATGAGGCTGATATTGATTTTTGTAGCCCCGTTAAAGTAACAGCAATAGAAAATCAGCATCTTGAAGGTAAAGAGGAGCAGTCTGGTCATCAGCTAATCAGCTTAAGCTCAGCACAGGGAGATGAAGTTATTAAGAAGCAAGTAAGAGCTCGCTTATTAGTGATAGCTGATGGCACAAAATCTGAGACGGCCAAACTCATAGGTATCGATTATTCAGAAGAGGCTTATGCGCAGCATGCACTCATTGCAAATGTCAGTACCGAGCTACCCAACCAGGGCATGGCATATGAGCGTTTTACGTCGAAGGGCCCCTTAGCGTTGTTGCCGCTTTCTGAGCATCAATCTGCTTTAGTCTGGACCCACGATGAAGCATCTATAGCGTCTTATCTTGAGATGGATGATGCTGCTTTTTGTCGCGCCTTAGAGGACGCATTTGGCCTACGACTTGGGCGAATTGAAATGTGTGGTAGGCGCAATAATTATCCTTTGAAATTAGTGAAGGCAAAAGAGCAGTTTCGGCCAGGGGTATTGTTATTAGGCAATGC
>Ga0209184_1002247_pt1 | contig 10231 bp, 8 predicted proteins | sample EN8Hudsemesocosm_2_FD_184627 | JGI IMG/M metagenome (GOLD analysis project Ga0209184, IMG submission 184627) | Methane-oxidizing microbial communities from mesocosms in the Hudson Canyon - EN8C Hudson Canyon (SPAdes) (version 2) | ecosystem: Environmental > Aquatic > Marine > Cold seeps | place... | reverse complement strand
GGCTTTTATGCGAGGAAGAACCTTGAATGATTCTTTTATTATCCTGGATGAGGCGCAAAATACTACCACTGAACAAATAAAAATGTTTTTAACCCGGGTAGGGTTTGGTTCGACAGCCGTGGTAACCGGTGATGTGACACAAATTGATTTGCCAAATGATAAGATGTCGGGCTTGAAGCATGTTTTAAAGGTGTTGAAAAAAACGGATGGTATTAGTTTTACTTTTTTTACTGCTAAAGATGTGGTCAGACATCCCTTAGTTCAGCGTATAGTACTTGCTTATGAGCAGTATGAAAAAGACCACGGCTGATGAATTATTTAGATTTTCAGATTGTGTCGATATCCAAATATTTGCCCGACGAGGCTCTGTTTAAGACCTGGGTAGATACCGTGCTGAAAGATCCGTCTCAGGATTCAGAGATAGTGATCCGTATTGTTGATAAAGAAGAAATGATTCAGTTTAATGAACAATACCGTAACAAAAAAGGCACTACCAATATATTAAGTTTTCCTTTTGAAGCCCCAGAAGGGGTAGAGAGTGATCTATTAGGTGACTTATTGGTCTGTGCGGCTGTGGTTGAAGCGGAGGCAGCAGAGCAGAATAAAGAATTAGAACACCATTGGGCGCATATGATTGTTCATGGTGTGCTTCATTTGATAGGTTATGACCATATCAATGATGAGGATGCTGAAGAAATGGAAGCATTAGAAATTAAAATACTAAAAACAATAAAAATAGATAATCCATATGAGGAGAAAAGAAACAAATGAATGACGAAAAACCACCAAGTAGCCAGCCCCAACAGAAAGGTTTAATTGATCGTATTGGTCAGTTTCTGTCTGGGGAGCCCAAGGATCAGGATGATTTGCTGGGTATGCTTAAAGATGCGCAAGAAAAGCATTTGCTGGATGCAGAAGCTTTGTCCATGATCGAGGGGGTTTTGCATTTTTCTGAAATGCGTGTCAGGGATGTCATGCTTCCGCGTGTGCAGATGCATGTGGTCTCTAAGGATTTGTCTTTAGACGCTGTGTTTCCATTGGCATTGGAATATGGTCACTCAAGGTTTCCTGTTATTGAAGATGATCGCAGTAAGGTGGTAGGGGTTTTGCTGGCAAAAGATTTGCTGGCTTATGCCTTGGATAATAAAAACCAGACTGTGGCTGACATAATGCGAGCGGTTAGTGTGGTGCCAGAAAGTAAGCGACTCAATGTTTTGTTAAAAGAGTTTAGGACTGAGCGTAATCACATGGCCATTGTTGTTGATGAATATGGTATGACAGCAGGTTTAATCACAATTGAGGATGTGTTGGAACAAATTGTTGGTGAAATCGAAGATGAGCATGATGGTTTGGAAGAAGAATATGTTCAAAAAGCAAGTGATAAGCGCTACACGGTGAAGGCTTTAATGCCCATTGATGAGTTTAATGAGTATTTCTCAGCAGATTTGCAAGATGATGAGCATGATACTGTTGGGGGCTTTGTGGTCCATCAGTTAGGCTATATGCCTAAAAAAGGCGACAAACTAGAGCATGGTCAATTCCGATTCGAAGTCATGCATGCTGATGATCGTCGCTTGTTCTTGTTAAAATTGAAGTTAATAGAGAAAGCTTAGAAGGGACGGTCTATTGCATTTTTTCGACTTTAATTAAAATTCTCATGCTTTTATTCTTTGTTGAGTAGGTGTGAGAAAATACCCTGTTTTTGGTGTGCTGGCTTTGCTGGTCTATACCGCCAATCTCTACCCACTGGCCTAGTTTAACTCTGATTGTAGAGTGGCCGCTTTGGGAGCTTAATACGCCATTTTTATTCATTTTATCTGACCAGGGTGAAACCTCTAAGGTGACTTGCTTGCCGGACAGTCTTGGTATTACCTGAAAGCCTGTTGATGCCTCGATTAAATGAGTATCGCTGGAAATTACCGGATAGCCATAAGGTGAGTTGTAAATACTGGTGTTTTGAATAGGGTAGGTCTTTCCTGTTTTTATGTAAGCAGGCTTTCCATTTAATGTCTGTATTTTTTGTCGGCTATCGGTATTACTGAAATCTTCGGTATTGGCATAGTGTCCGCGAATTCTGCCTGAGCCCTGCAGGGATTTGTTTCTTGCAAATTTTAGATTAACGCTGGCTGAGGCATTGAGTGCAGCAGCAGTTTTTGTTTTGCTCTGAATAACCGTAATAGATAGGTTGCTGAGTTGAGTATCTAGCTGTTTAATTAAGCTTTGTATTTCTCGTTGTCGCGAGGGTGTTGCTCTAATAATAAGATTGGAAGGGCCGGCAATAACGCGCTCTGAATCTTCAATTAGAGGCGTGATCAGTTGTTGAAGCTCTGACGCAGAGCGATTGTTGATAGGAATAACTTTTATCACTGACTCAGTAGCAAGGCCAAGAGTACAGGAAAAAACAGTAAAGAGTAAAAGTAGTGGTTTAAGCATTTTCTACTCCAAAAATTGTGTGGTTGGGCTGGGCTGTAAAAGAGCTCTTCCTTGAGCCTTTCACCTTTAGCCTTGTGCCTGCTCTTAATTAAATCTCTTCATATAATGCCAAATACTGCTTGGCGCTATGTTTCCATGAAAAGTCCTTTGTCATGGCTGCGGTCTGGATTTTTTTCCAGGTTTTTTTATCGTTGTAGAGTAGCATTGTTCTTTTAATGGCTTCCAATAAAGCTCCAGGGCTAGCCTGTTTAAAAGAAACGCCTGTGGCGGTGTTCTTTGCCAAACTTTTTGGTAAGGCATCTTCAATGGTGTCTGCCAGTCCACCCGTTTCTCTTACTATGGGAATAGTGCCATAGCGCTGACTATACATCTGGTTTAAACCACAAGGTTCAAATCGAGAAGGCATTAGAAATACATCGACGCCCGCTTCAATTTGATGAGCCAGGGCTTCATCGTAGCCAATTGTTACAGAGATTTTCTTGGGATACAGGCGAGCAAAATCAAGTAGCTTTTGCTCAACACTTTTGTCCCCGCTACCCAATAGCACTAATTGTAGTGGCATATCGACCATCTCTTTTAAGCAATCGAGAACAAGGTCAATTCCTTTTTGCTCTACCAGTCTGCTGATTAAGCCAAACAACGGTACAGACTTGTTTACAGGCAGGGAGGATCTAGCTTGTAGTGAAGTCTTGTTGATTATTTTGTTATCCAGCTTATCTACATTGTATGGCTCGCTAATACTAGTATCTGTTTCCGGGTTCCATTGATTAAGATCCATGCCATTGAGTATGCCGCTTAGCACCTCATGTTTATGGCTTAATAGGCCTTCTAAGCCATAACCGTATTCAGGTGTTTGAATTTCCAGCGCATAAGTCGGGCTGACGGTTGTGATACGGTCTGAATAGGATAGGCCGCCTTTAATAAAAGACAGCATCTTATGAAACTCAACGCCATTAGGATGCCATAGTTGGGTCGGTAAATTAAGGTCTGAAAATGTGTTTTCAGGGAACATGCCTTGATAAGCCATGTTATGAATGGTGAAAACAGTAGAGGGTTTATTACCTTCAATTGATAGTAGGGCCGGTACTAATCCAGTTTGCCAGTCGTTGCAATGCACAACATCTGCTGACCAGTCTAAATGGGCTCTATTCATTGCTACCTCAACAATGATGCGGCAAAATAAGGTAAATCTATCGGCAATGTTTGCCCAGCTATTACCATCTTCATCGACATAAGGGTTGCCTGGTGTATCGAAAAGTTCGGGACAATCTACTAACCAGACGATGACATCACTGTCGGGTAGTTTTGTTTCCAGGATGTTGGCATCCTGATTGTTTACGCGAACTGAACTAATAAAGCGGACATCCTCCGTTTTTTTAATGGATTGATAGTTAGGTAAAATAACGCGGATATCCTGAGACAGGTCTGCTAGTGCGCGAGGTAAACTACCCGCAACATCGGCTAAGCCGCCTGTTTTGATTAGTGGGTGAACTTCACTGGATGCAAAAAGTATTTTCTTCATAGTTTTAAAACAATACCGGCTAATGGTGGAAGCGTTAAATTAACGGAGTGAGGTAAATTCATCCAGGGTGTTGGTTCGGATGGGATGTTGCCGTTACCTTTGTTACTGCCGCTGTAATAGCTTGAGTCAGAATTGAAAATTTCAGTGTAGTGACCTTCAGTTGGAACGCCAATGCGGTAATTTTCTCTAACAACCGGGGTGAAATTTAAGATAACAATTAAATCTTCTTCAGCTGTTTTACGACGATAACTAATAATTGAATGGCTTACATCGTGGCAATCAATCCATTCAAAGCCGCTGTGTTCAAAGTCGTGCTGGAATAGGGCAGGGTGGCTGGTGTATACCTTGTTTAGGTCTTTAACCAGCGTTTTCAGTCCATTGTGGTGAGGGTACTCCAATGTATACCAGTCAAGAGCCTGATTAAAGTTCCACTCAGTACCTTGACCAAATTCACAGCCCATAAATAGCAGTTTTTTACCCGGGTAGGTAAACATAAATGTGTAAAGTAAGCGTAAATTGGCAAAACGTTGCCATTCGTCACCAGGCATTTTGGTGAGCATGGAGCCTTTACCGTGAACCACTTCATCATGTGAAAATGGCAGTACAAAATTTTCTGAAAATGCGTATAACATGCCAAAAGTCAGGTTGTCATGATGATGCATTCTATGGACAGGGTCTTGTTGCATATAAGAAAGTAAATCATGCATCCAGCCCATATTCCATTTCATGGAAAAGCCCAATCCACCAGTCCAGGGTGGGCGAGTTACTTGAGGCCATGAAGTAGATTCTTCGGCAATAACAACGGTGCCAGGGTGTTGTTCATGAGTAATGGAATTCATATGTTTCATGAAATCGATGGCTTCAAGGTTCTCGTTGCCACCATACATATTTGGAACCCAGTCATCAGCTTCACGGGAATAATCCAGATATAGCATGGATGCCACCGCATCAACCCTAAGGCCATCAAGGTGATACTCTTCTAGCCAGAAATTAGCGCTCGCTAATAAAAAGTTTTTGACTTCATTTCTGCTGTAATTATATATCAGTGTACCCCAGTCTCTGTGTTCACCTTTACGAGGGTCTTCATGTTCATAAAGCGCTGTGCCGTCAAAATTAGCTAAGGCAAATGCATCTTTTGGAAAGTGAGCAGGTACCCAATCGAGAATAATACCAATATGATTTTGATGGCAGACATCAACAAAATAACGGAAGTCATCCGGTGTGCCATGTCGACTGGTGGGTGCAAAATAGCCTGTGGTCTGGTAACCCCAGGAAGCATCAAGTGGGTGTTCTGTGATTGGTAAAAGTTCGATATGGGTGAAGCCCATTTCTTTTACATAATCAACCAGCTCAACAGCCAGTTCTCGGTAGTTGAGAAAACCACCCTCAGCATTTCGGCGCCACGAACCAATATGAACTTCATAGATAGACATGGCTTCGTGTATCCAGTCATGTTCTTTTCGATGATTCATCCAGTCAGTATCTAACCAGTTGTAGTGGTTTTCCTGGGCAACGATGGAGGCTGTTTGTGGGCGGTATTCAAACTGTTGACCGTAAGGGTCAGTTTTAACCATAATCTCACCAGTTTGAATATTTAAGATTTCAAACTTATATGCACAACCAATATCTAGATCAGGAATAAATATTTCCCAGATACCACTGCTGGATAAATTCCTCATTGGGGTGCAGCGACCATCCCAGTTATTAAAGTCACCCACCACACTGACTCGTTGAGCATTAGGCGCCCAGACAGCAAACTGAACACCTTTAATACCATCAATGGTATGTATGTGAGCACCTAAATGTCTGTATATATGCCAATGATTGCCTGAGGAGAAAAGGTGCTGGTCAAATTCTGGCAAGATAGAGCCAAAATTATAGGGGTCATAACTGAGCTTGCTATTACCTTCTTTATCAATTTGAGCGAGTTGATAATGCTCAGGGATGGTGTCCTGTGTGGTTTGGTATTGAAAGAAATCAGAGTCGGGTAGCCGATAAAAGGAGGGGCCTTTGGGGCCAAGCTTGATGCTTTCGGTGTAGGGGGCGTAAACAGTGATGGTGGTTAATTTATCTTTTTTATGACGACCTAGTACAGAAAAAACGTCGTGGTGTTTTGCTTCGGCAATACGCGCTAAATCATTATTTAGTTGTTTTGCTTCAGAAATTTGGCTTGAATCGGTGCTCACTTGATTCTTTTTTGTTGTTTTGTTCACTTTGCAATGCCCCATTGTTGTGGATTGTAGTAGAATAGCCGTTAACGAATGTTACCAAATTTCTGGGGCTAAGATTAAATAAATTAAACGAGCTTAATTAGTTTAATCAGAAATTTGTAATTTTCACTATTGAAAAAGATAATGCTTGTATTATAACTATAAGAGGTGTATATGTCAGATTCAAAAAATTCCCATCATGAACGTTTTGTCAGTCAATTAACGAGAAATACAGTTGCACTGATTCTTGCCGGTGGGCGGGGGACGCGACTGGAACAGATGACGGATTGGCGCGCTAAGCCCGCTGTTCCTTTTGGTGGTAAATTTAGAATTATTGACTTTCCGTTATCTAATTGCATTAACTCCGGGATTCGAAAAATCGGGATTTTGACGCAATATAAAGCAGACCCACTTATTAAACATATCCAGCAAGGCTGGGGGTTTTTAAGAGGTGAATTTGGCGAATTCGTCAATCTAATGCCGGCTCAACAAACTGCTCAAGGTGGTGGCTGGTATGAAGGCACAGCCGATGCTATTTTTCAAAACATTGATATGCTTCGTAGCCAGAATTCGGAGTTTGTTTTGGTATTGGCGGGTGATCATATTTACAAAATGGATTATGGCGCGATGTTGGCTGATCATGTGGAGAAAGGCGCTGATTTAACGATTGGTTGTCTTGAAGTTTCACTGGATGAAGCCAAAGAATTTGGTGTGATGCATGTTAATGAAGACCGTCAGGTTCAAGCCTTTGTTGAAAAGCCAGAGAATCCACCTTCAATTCCTGGGCGCTCAGATGTTGCATTGGCTTCAATGGGGATTTATATCTTTAATACTCAATTTTTAATTGAACAATTAATTAAAGATGCAGATACCACGGGTTCGACGCGTGATTTTGGTCATGACATTATTCCTTCAGTCATTGATAAATATGTTGTTAATGCCTACCCTTTCTTGAATTTGCAAGGTGAGCAAAGCTATTGGCGTGATGTAGGTACATTAGATGCTTATTGGTCAGCCAATATGGAATTGATTGGTGTTAATCCAGACCTGAATTTATATGATAAAACCTGGCCAATCTGGACCTATCAGGCACAGAACCCACCTGCAAAATTTATCTTTGATGATGAAGACAGAAGGGGGCAGGCGCTTGATTCAATGATCTCGGGAGGCTGTATTATTTCTGGGGCAACAGTGAAGCATTCTCTGGTGTTTTCTGATGTTAGGGTAAACTCTTATTCTGTCGTTGAAGACTCTGTGATTTTGCCAGAAGTTGTTATTGGTAGAAATTGTCGTATTTCTAAGGCTATTATAGAAAAGGGCTGTCATATTCCTGAAGGGACTGTGATCGGGGAAAACAAGGAAGATGATATGAAAAGATATCAGGTTAGCCGTGGTGGAGTGGTGTTGGTAACGCCTGATATGTTGGGTCAACAAAGGCATCATGTAAGATAATACACAACTTGATGTTGTGTGCTGATTTAGTTGGCTTCTGCTGAATAAGGCAGAAGCCAATTCTTGTTTATTTTATTCGTTAGTTAAAAGACTGAATAGATACCTTTAATAATAAATTAATGTTTAAAAATGAGTGATCCGTTAAGTCGTCGCAGAGCCGGTGTGTTGCTTCATATCTCCTCTTTGCCTAATACTGGAGGAGCTGGGGATTTAGGGCAAGAAGCCTATAATTTTGTTAACTTTCTGCATGATTCAGGCGTTACTGTCTGGCAAACGCTTCCTCTGGGTGCTCCTCATGGTGATGGTTCGCCTTATCAATGCTTGTCAGCCCATGCGGGTAATCCAGCCTTTATAGACATTTACTGGTTGGAGAAGAGGGGCTGGTTAAGAGTAGATGAGGAGTGTGGAAGCTGCTATGCGGGGGATGCCTTTGGCAAAAGCTGTTTGTTGGCCAAGGCTTTTTCTGGATTTAAATCACTCGCTATTAAAGAAGATAAGGATCGTTTCTATCAGTTTTGTCAGGATAATGCGGGTTGGCTGGATGATTTTGCGCTGTTCTACTCGCTAAGGCAGGAGCTTGGAAATCAATGCTGGAATCAATGGCCTGAAGATTTAAAAGATAGAAAGCCTGAAGCTATAAAAGAAGCTCACCATCGATTGAGTTCATTGGTTGAAGGCGTTAAGTTTGAACAGTTTGTGTTTTTTAGGCAGTGGCGTGAGTTAAAAGCCTTTGCTAAAGAGCGAAATGTTTTATTATTTGGCGATATTCCTATTTTTGTTTCTTATGACAGTTCTGATGTTTGGGCTAACAGAGAGGTCTTTAAGTTAGATAAAGACGGTGAAATGTCTGTTGTTGCTGGGGTGCCACCCGATTATTTTTCTGAAACAGGGCAGCGCTGGGGTAACCCTCATTATGACTGGAAGTATTTAAAGAAAACAGGCTTTAAATGGTGGGTTGATAGAATTAAAACTCAGGATGAGCTTTTTGATATTGTTAGAATTGATCATTTTAGAGGGCTGGAGTCTGCCTGGGAAATCCCTGCTGATGAAGAAACTGCAATTAATGGTCAGTGGGTTGTTGCGCCAGGTAGGGCCTTGTTAAAAGCTATAGCTAAAGAATGCGGATCTATTTCTCTGGTTGCAGAGGATCTTGGTATTATTACGGAAGAAGTCGATGCTTTGAGGTGTGAGTTTGGTCTTCCAGGTATGAAAATTCTGCAATTTGCTTTTGATGGTAGTTCTGATAATTTGTATCTACCTCATAATCATGAGAAAAATAGTGTGGTTTACACGGGGACTCATGATAATGACACCACCTTAGGCTGGTTTAATGCCTTGAATGATCATGATAAATATTATTTATATGAATATTTGGGGTTTTCTAAAACTTCAATGCCTTTTACCTTGATTGGAACGGCTTTATCTTCAGTCGCTAATCTGGCTATTATTCCTATGCAGGATATTCTGGAATTAGATTCTGATCATCGAATGAATGTACCAGGGACCTGTGAGGGGAATTGGACATGGAGTTTTAACTGGGGCCAGGTCACTGAAAATCGCTCAAGACATTTATCAGCTTTAATCAAGTTGTTTGCCCGTTAATTCATTGGCAGTAGCAGTAGAGACGTTGCATGCAACGTCTCTAGTTGGTATGACTGTCGACTAGTTTTCAGTCATCTTGTCTTTTTATTTGCTCAGGAATGGGTAGAAGAGGGATGTTGTATTCTGAAATGATGGCTTGAATCCTCTCGCTATTTTTATCAATTAGTTTTTCCAGTATTTGCTTTCTGTTGTTGTCTCCATAACGAATCCCCATTGCCATTGAAAAGTCAAATTTCATGCTGGGTGTTGAAGTCATAGGGAAAACGTTATAACTGTCTTTAGGGCTTTGTGATACCACATAGCCTGCCATGGGTCCCCAAAGAATGACCATGTCAATCTTGCCTGCCTTAAGGTCCTTTTCTATTTGCATGGCAACATTGTTTTTATCGTCGCCAGTCATTGTTTGATAAGGAATCCCCTGATCTAGTAAGCCATTTTTTTGTAACCAGCTTGTACCTGGTCCTCTATCAAACATCGCTATTTTTAATGACTCTTCACGCTGTAGTGTGAGATTGTTGAGTTGTGATGGGTGGCTGATATCATCCCAGCCGCGTCCTTTAGCAACGATTAAAGCATAAGTTGAATGGTAGTACGGTTTTGTTGTTTTTGCGAAGTCAAAGCCTACTGGCAGTCCTATAACAACATCGCATTTGTATTGTTCTGTATTATCAATTTGTGCTTTCAAAGTATTGCGTATAAAGCCTATACGTTGAGGGAACCAGTAATATTCAAGTTCTTGACCTAGTTCCTTGGCAAATAATTCGGCTATCTTGTTTTCAAAGCCATCTTTAGCCTTGCTTGAATAAGGCGGGTGAAGAGGGTCGGCGCAGACTCTGAATTTTTCTTCGGCGGATGAAGGTAAAGAAAGGCTTATTAGACATAGGCTAATAAGGCATTTTTTAAAGCGAGAGTGTACTTTCATTGAGAGGGTCGTGTAGTTGAATTTGATGAATAGTATAGCTTATTTACTGGAATATATTGTCAAGGTTTGTTTGTAAATAAAATGAATGCT
>Ga0209184_1002246_pt1 | contig 10232 bp, 11 predicted proteins | sample EN8Hudsemesocosm_2_FD_184627 | JGI IMG/M metagenome (GOLD analysis project Ga0209184, IMG submission 184627) | Methane-oxidizing microbial communities from mesocosms in the Hudson Canyon - EN8C Hudson Canyon (SPAdes) (version 2) | ecosystem: Environmental > Aquatic > Marine > Cold seeps | place... | reverse complement strand
ACTTAGCTTTTTATAACGGTAAGCGGACACACTCTAAATTAGGCTATAAATCGCCCTTAGAGTTTGAGCGTGAGTTCCATAAAAAACAGGTCTAAGAAAGTGTCCTGTTTTACTTGACCATTACAAACACTTGTTGATGAATTCGCAAGGGTTCGACAGTCGCGGTTCATCCCCACGGGTGTGGGGAACACTTCCTGTTGGGATGGTTCTTCGGTTGGTGATCCGGTTCATCCCCACGGGTGTGGGGAACACACACAACTTGCGCCTAACAATTAAGAGTCTTCCGGTTCATCCCCACGGGTGTGGGGAACACTCCATCATGATCACCATAGTCCGGTTTTAAAACGGTTCATCCCCACGGGTGTGGGGAACACACGCCATAAAAATCACGCATCCACTGAATGTGCGGTTCATCCCCACGGGTGTGGGGAACACCGTTAAGCCTAAGACTAAACCCTCTCAAATCGCGGTTCATCCCCACGGGTGTGGGGAACACTGGCACACTAATGCCCTGCTTTTTTAAAGCCGCGGTTCATCCCCACGGGTGTGGGGAACACGAGTCAATGACTATTACACGATAATGCAGCATCGGTTCATCCCCACGGGTGTGGGGAACACAGTACAGCAAAGCTGGGGAAAAGTGCAAAATCACGGTTCATCCCCACGGGTGTGGGGAACACATTATCGTCATCGGCCGTTAATCCATCCAAAACGGTTCATCCCCACGGGTGTGGGGAACACGATTAAAAGCGGTGGCGTTGCACTGCTTCCTGCGGTTCATCCCCACGGGTGTGGGGAACACGCGGGTGATCTGATAGCTCAAAAGCGTTTGATCGGTTCATCCCCACGGGTGTGGGGAACACAGGTTCTATTTCTTCTGTTTTTATTTCTCTATCGGTTCATCCCCACGGGTGTGGGGAACACTGGCGCTGTAGATCCACTTACTGGAAGCTCTCCGGTTCATCCCCACGGGTGTGGGGAACACATGGAAAAAATGGAGATATAGCTAACGAGCTACTGGTTCATCCCCACGGGTGTGGGGAACACTCTTCGCGTTCTGCTGTCCATTGTCCTAGTTGCGGTTCATCCCCACGGGTGTGGGGAACACACTTATCTTAACATATTGTTAATAAAGAGAAATAATCACTTCCGATTTTCTACCAACTATAATGACGTTTTTTAAGTCCAATTTTCTAAAGAGCGCTTTCATCCTTTTTGTCTTCAATAGGATAAAAAGAAACCAATTTCAAACCATCAATTTCCACGGGCAAGCGACGATTTTCACCTAAGGTTAGAAAATCAAACCCAGATTCCGTATTCGTACTCCAGGTCATAATAGCATTACCTTCTTCAATACCTGATTCGACATGCCGCCAGATCATTTCCCGCACTTTAGTGGATAAATCACCCACATAAACACCAGCACGGATCTCAATTAACCAGACGGCAAGACGACCGCGTAGTCGCGGCGGCACATTTTCAACTACGATGACCAACATCACCAATACTCTCAGGGTTAGGAATTGCAGGAGCAATATTTTCTTCGGCAGGCGGGGGAATGTCTAATTCTCCCGCGGCTAACACTTCTTCTATGGTCGGAATAATCTTTTTAAGAATTTTCGATTGTCTAAAGACATCCCGACACATTAAGCGCACTTCACGTTCTGGATTACCATAGTTTTTTGCAGCAATTTTAAATGCCTGCGGAATAATATCGTCAAACTTAAACAAGTCAGCAATATCATAAACAAAAGATAATGGCTTTCCGGTGTGGATAAAACCAATAGCAGGCGCATAACCTGCGGCCAAAATCGCCGCCTCACTAATTCCGTATAAACATGAGGTTGCGGAACTAATGCAGCGATTAGGTATATCACTATGCTCCCAGTCATTGCGATCATAATTACGACCGCTCCAAGTAACACCTGCTTGTTTAGCCAGTAATTGATAAGTTTTTTTGACTCTTGAGCCTTCAATGCCGCGCAATTGTTCAACACTACGCCTTTCTGGCGGCTTTTCACCAAAACGTATTTCATACATTTTACGCACGACTTTTAATCGTGCCGCATCATCCAGTGCTAATTTGGCTTGATACAGCAAGCGATCAGAACGCGCACCACCCGGTTGACCCGAGGCATATAAGCGTACGCCTGCTTCACCCACCCAAACCAGTAAAGTTCCAGCTCTGGCAGCTAAAGAAGCGGCATGATGAGATACGCGAGTACCGGGTTCGAGCATAATACAAGCAATACTACCGACGGGGATATGCGTACGTATGCCGGTTTCATCAATCACGACAAAGGCACCGTCTTTAACATCGACCTGGCCTTTCTGAATAAAAACCATGGAGACACGCTCTTTCATGGCAATGGGCTTAAGTGGTGGTAGCATTAGGAGTCCGTTAAAATTATTAAAATGGTTTAGGTTGTTTCCAACAGCACACACTAAGGGGTGAGCACTTATTAACTTCGATATTTGGTAAGAAGTGCAATGACTTTAGCTATTGCTGGGTCTGACGAAAAAGCTAAAGCTTTGTTACTCCTACTCAAAGTATTAAAATCTTATTCCTAAGGCCTTGATTCAGTGTCTTGTCGACTGTCAAAAATGGAATGTATCACTATTGCTTTATCTTCTATCGTATAAAAAATCAAAAAAGGAAATCGACGCACCACACAGCCATGAAAATTAGCATAGTAAAGCTGATATATCAGCGGATTTTCCATAATTGACTGTATTGCCGCTTCAATACAATTCAAAAATTCACCGCCTAAACCTTTGCGCTGCCTTTCGTACCAGACATAAGCCAATTCAAGATCATCTTTTGCCCTACTGGTATATTGCAGTTTCATTTGTATTTATCACGCAACCCTTCATGCACTGACTGCCAATCATGAAGTTCAAGATTTCCTTTTTGATAGGCCTGATACCGAGCATCCAGCTCTTGTTTTTGCCATTCTGTCATGGGTAACTCAGCATTGCTAAGCGCAATTGAGTCCCAAACATCTTCAACAAGTAATAGCTTCTCGGCTAGCTCTAACTGACTGATTTCAGCTTTGATTTCTTCTGGTCGCATTGGTTTCTCCTATACTGTGCCACATAATACTATCAAGTTTTTACTTTACTCACTGCCAACAATATTTTTTCACCTTTGACTAGAGCCTTAAACAAAGGCAAATCACTCTGATATTTATGCATTAACGCCTGATAAATATTTTTTGCTTCTGCTTTTAGTTTGTCTAACGCTTCTTTTCGTAAGACTCGGGCCTCTCTCTGGTCTACATCTAATAAAAGCTGTTGTACGATTTGTTGAGCATTAGATATATAGTGCTGCATTGCAGTATTTTTTATACCTGCTACAAAATTTTTATCGTATCCCGCGCCAAACATTTTATTTAATGCTTGAGCGAGCTTATCTTTTACATTTAATCCAACATCAATTACCTGCGTGACTCGCTCCAAATTACTGTCCCAATGTTCGGGCATGGCATACAGATCATAAACCCGTCCCGTAATTGAACCTTGGTCAGCGATATTTCCGCCAATTAATAAATTAACTTTACCCATAGCAATTTTTTGATATTGACTAACAATTAATGCCGGCGTGGATAAGCTTTTATCTGTTTCCTGACTGATCACATAAGATGAAAAATTTTGCCAGCTGTGCCAATGCTGATCTCGTGCGCACATGGGAAAAGTACCTTCTTCTTTTTGAGTAATCGGGGTGTAGGGGTGTGGCCACCATTGCGCGCCACCATCACGCCCTTTTTTAGTAGAACCATAACTTCCCGTATATTTCAGGCGTAAAAAGTATTTAATTGATTTATCAGGTTGATGACCACAAACATCGCATAAACAAGGCTCATCAAGCACTGAAAAGTCAATATGGTACGCCAATGCAAATAAGCCACGCTCCAAACCTATTTGATGAGCATAATAAATACTCCCTTGCAAAGGATCTTGCCACATCAGTTTATTATTCGGGTTTTTAATTTCACGAGCTTGATTAAAAAAATCCACCGCTATGGTATTCGCTAATACGGTTGTTTTTAAATCTTTACCTGCAATAAGTGTTGATATTGCTCCACCGCCACGAATACCGGTTGCACCAGTCGGCCCAAAACATTCGCCTTTAATATTCATGTGCAGGTTATAGTTCAAAACATGACTACAATCAGGACAAATTACTTCGGCATCTGAGGTTTCAGAAAACAACCCTAAAGCATTTGGTGATGTACCGCATTCAATGCCTGAAATCATTTTGGTAATGGGCGCATCAGCTGGGCTTGCATTAGCAGGCATAGCCGAACGCATAAAACACTTTTCATCAAACCACTGCAAATCAACTTTGCTTAATGCAAGATCATATTGTTCGGCGGTTAATCCATTTTTCAAATATCCTTTTAATTCATCTAAAGTCGGCTTTAATACCACGGTGCTTAATGAGCCTAATAACTGCAACATTGCCAACTGAATTTCATCAAAAGCATATTGCAACTGATAATCAGTTTCAGATATCAGCAGGGTTTTTAAAGAAATTTTCCCAATTGTGGTGGAAATAAAGTCATCGGTTAATAAGTTCATTCATTATCTCCATGGCTGGCACACACATAGACCATGCGCATAGCATTTTTTCTCGGTACGCTGGTGGTTAAGTCACGCACCTGAATCGTTGCAATTTGATTTTCTCCTGAAACATCACTAAAAATCTGTCCATTATTAGCCAATGACTCTAATGCATTGGCAGGATTATCATTGCTTATAATAGTTTCAAATAATGGTCGTGTTAATGGACACGATTTGCGCCCTTGAAACAGCGTAAAAACTGGTGTTTTAATTTTTGCTTGTAATAACTCAATAGTTTCGTTGTCGGCAGTTATCGCAAAAGAGTGTTCACTATCACACCAGTATTCCCTATATGTTGGTTTCGTGCCTTTTTGGATTTTCCCCATTGGGCTACGAAAATTCTGTACCGTGTGATAATCGACTATTTTCTGCCCGGTATTATTCACTTGCACAGCAATCTTTAACTGATTAGATAAGCGATACAATTGCTCATGCTGATCACGCGTAATGCCTAAAGCAGCGCCTAACAAACCAAGTACCGCTGAACGAGTCGGAAAGTGATTCACTCTGCGATACACATCAAAGGTCTGCAAGCCATAGGCTGACATACCTTCCGTTTTTAGAATTAAGGTTTTCATGCCCTGTCCTTAATTAAAGTTGATGTCGCTAAGTTTGTTGACTAATTGAATCTGTTCACTTTTAGCGGAATCAGTCATATCAAAGGCGATTGCTTTGGAGTCAAGTTCATAGCCTGCAACTAATTTTTCATAATGAGAAATAAGGCTGTTAATCGATGCTTCCATGACATCACTTTTATTTTTAATCGCACTTCTAAAGGCATTCGCTAAGGATAAAGGCTGATCCGATTGCGTCACCATGACAAAATCTGCATGATTATGGGCGGCAAATGTTTTTTGTTTAGCTGAGGGTGAAACTTGGGCAAAACAACGCACAACGGTATTAATGATGTCGTTTAATTCTTGTTTAGATTTTTGGGTATTTTCTGCAAGTAAATCCAGATTAATAGAGGCATAACGGTAAAACACGCCTGAGCTAAATTCTGTTGTGCCAATATGCCCTGAACCTTGTTCTGCTAAATCATCACACGCGGTAAACCAATCTACTTCTATATCGGCATTATGGGTGGTTAAGCTGTGTGCAACACTCATCGCGGCTTCTACATTTCGATCTGGACAACTGGCATCCATTCGACCCGATAAGGCAACATCAATAGTCGGAATGTGAGGGATGCTTTTTAATGCTTTTAGCTCAGTCCCTGCTTGCACCATGCTAATGGCTTCCTTAATAGCACCGAGCGCATAAGGTTGAACCGCATCAAATTCACGCTTGGTTTCACCCGTTTCTTTATTTTTTTCTTTTTTAACTTTTGAGCCAATATTTAACAACACGTCTTCAATTAATTTTGCATCCGTGTCGGGTAATTCCTTTATACACAAGGCCAACAGTTCATCGAATTTATTGGTACGAATTGAAACTTCGTCAACCGTTTTGCGGTAAATATCACTCTGCCGTATCGCTCTTTTTAAACATTGGCTAGAAATACGGCTGCGGGTCGTGCCACCAAAAATAGCCGTTTTTTGTAAGCCTGAATCATCCCGGTTCATCATTGAAGAAGGGTGAGAAATTAGGGTGTGGATATTAATAAATGTTGTCATGCGTCTATTCCTTGAAATGAATTAATCTTGTTCGGCTAAAATAAAATCTTTTAGTAAATTACGTCGCGCGTTATCGCCCCAGTATTGAGCGAGTTTGCCTACGCTGTTTAAATTAAGCTGTTTACAACGTATTAATTGCCGTTTCAGGTATTCGATACCATTTTCACCGCTACGACTGATTTGGATAATATGCTGCTCTTTAACGCCTGCATGAATTAATGCCTCAGCGACTGAACACGCTTGCTCTTCATCCTTGGCTATATCTACACCCACGAGCAAAAACAATATCCGTAGTGTTTGTTGGTTATCTTGTAATCCTGTCATTTTTAACACACGAAAGTAGGCAGGCGCATTGGCTAGGTTTTTCAGATTACAGCGTTTTAATTCCGCTTGATCGCCCTTTCCCAGCCGACAGTAGGCTTGATAAATTCTTTGATACATTGGTTTTCCTTTTATCGTGTTTTGGCAAGTGATAATAACCCTGCGCCTGCATGTTTCTTACGACCAATCCCCATGACAACTGCATTATAAATTTTATCGGCATCAGTTATTTGTAATACACCTTCAAAGGTCACAAAGCGGGATTTATAACTTTTTAGACTATCCACTAATGCAGAGTCTATCGAGGTCACTGTGACATTTGCCCCTGTTAATTTACGCTGTAACCACTGAATTTGTTCGGCTTGGTCATGGATTTCAATTACATTCCTTGCTTTACTTAGCCGTTTGGTTGGGTGTGCAACCAGTTTAAATTTACAATAATCACCATTGAGCAAATTCAACTGAAAGGCTTTGCTTTGCAACACCTCTGCCTTATCACTGCTTTTGGGTTCAGTGGATGATTGCAACAAAGTGACAATGTGCCCCTTGTTTTGGCTTTCAACTCGAAACAAATGATCACGTTTTCGTTCAGGCGTATTGGGAAATAAACTCCAAATCGCCTGATGCTGCTCATAACTGTCAGTGGACTTTAAAACCACTTGTGAGATATACATTCATTCAACTCCTTTTATGCGTTGTTGCACATCTTGTTGTAATCGTTCATCAAAGACACCTAATTCACTGTAAAAAATATCCGAACCCACTATTGCTTTTAGGCAATAATAATCGTCATCTTTTTTTCCTTTTGCCAGTTTTCTGGATAAAGACACGGTATTTTTCTCTCTATCTTGTTGTTCGACATATTCACCGCCATGCCATAAAATTCCTTTAGCTTTAAACAGAACAACGGTTTGGGATAACTCACCTTCTCGCGTTAATAAGGCTGAACGGGGGTCAACATCATTCAGCGGTCGTGAATATTGGTTACTGATCATTTTGGCAGAGTAATAGCTACCCTCTTGTTCATTATTAAATTTTTCAATAATTTCTTTCAGTACAGCCGGCTCATCACTGTAGCTTTCCTCACAGTGAATTAGATTAATTGCATCCCGATAACAATCTGGAAAAACAAGTTGCGGATGTGCTTGTAAATATTTTTGAGTTCGGTATAAAACTCGAATATTTTTATAAACATAGCCGCTACCAGCATAAGCGATTGAGAAGCTCGTCTCTACTTGTGATAACTCAGGGCATAAGGTAATAAATAACGGCTCTTTAATCACGTTTGCACGAGGGAATAGTCCAAACTTTGCATCTGCTCGTTCATGCCGCCACAAACGCCCCATGCGTTGCATTAAAAATTCAATCGGTGCGATTTGACTTACCAAGACATCAAAATCTAAATCCAGCGATTGCTCTATCACTTGTGTCGCAATCAATAACCCGCCTTTACGTGCAGCATCTTTACCGTATTTATTTAAAACATACTTTTCTATGCGTAGGCGATCTTCTATCGTGTATCGTGCGTGAAACAAGTCGATTTCAATAGCCGTTTGCTCAGCCAACATGGCATAAATTAATTGAGCATCATGTACGGTATTGCAAATAACACCCACCATTGCGCCCGCTTCTGCCCAATCAATTAATTGCTGACATTGCTGTTTATCGGGTATTTGATCAGAGCTTATCCAGACTTTATTTTGTACCTCTTTTTCTTCAGGCCTTACCTTTACTTCATGGCTTGTTGTTTGCCCTTGTAAATCAACATGCGTGATTAATGGATAGGCATCACTATTAGCTTCGCCTTGATAACTATCAAGCAACTGCCTTTTTAGATGTATTGGTAAGGTAGCAGATAATAAGATGACACTTGAATAGGCGTCATGCTGTCCTTTTAATACTTTTTCAATCAGCCCATACATATAAGCGTCAAAGCTGTGAATTTCATCCAGAATTAAGACCGATTTTCTCGTGCCAAAGGAACGAACAAACTGGTGTTTAATACCTAAAACGCCCATCAAAATCTGATCAACCGTCGCGACTGACATAGAACCTAAAAATGCACGCTTACTGGATTGATGTAAAAATCCATTTTCATCAGGAATTAGATATTTAGCTTTGCTGTGTGCAAGTGTTACGGAACTATCTGGAAATAATTTTTCAGCCGCATTACCAATACGGTCAAATAAGCCATTCGCCGTTGCCTGCGTTGGCAAACCAAAGACAACACCATCCGCTAAGCCGTTTTTTATTAATGCTGAAGCATAGGCTAAGGCAAATTCTGTTTTGCCTGAGCCCGTATCCGACTCAACAATCGTCAGTCCTGTTTCAATCGGTAAATCGGCTAATAAACATTGAATCCCTCTCGGCTTATATTGAGGAAATAAATAATCAAAACCTGCGCCCTGAATGAGCGCTAACATACCTGTTTCTTGCAATGCCTTTTCAGCTCGAGGCAGCGCCTCTTGATAGTAATGTTGCAGATCAGTCGTTTGACCTTGAGTAAAATTAGTGATGGATGAACCCACCCAATCAGAGACGCTACATAACCCCGCTAACATGCTTATTTCATTTACTTGCGGAATTTCATCCAGATTAAACCAATCCAAACAAAATGCTATCCATTGCTGACGAGCTTGCCTGTCCATTTCAACCAGTTCTTCATCGTCTGTATCTGGCTTCATAAAACGAATCGATTCATCACAAAATCCATGATGCCCTGCAACCGCTTTCATATTGTCAGAATCACAAAATTCTTCTGAAAAATAATAATAGCCGTATGAGCCATGTTGATAAGCCTCATCATCTACCTCATAGTCATCGCCTTGTAGCTTAATTCGCAATTCAGGAACAAAGTTTTGAAATCGCGCATCAAACTTGCCTAAGTCATGCAATGCAATAAAGAACAATACGATAGCTTTAGATTCCTCTTTACTTAATCCAGTTTGATGAGAGATTTGATTTAAAAGTACAGCTGATTTTTGCAGCCAAATATCTGCCACCGCCACCACATCCAGACAATGATAAGGCAGCAGATGATAAGCCGCGCCGTCGCCTTCATCGGCTTTGGCCTTGCCCCAATACCGGTAATATAATGCTTCTGTCATTTATCGTTCCCTGTAATAAATCTTGGTTAATTTTCATTATCCACACTCACTGCCTCATTTAGTGAGGCAGTGATAGTTTTTTTTCATTTTATTGATTTCTGCCACGACAGCTTCTCTTAAAAACACGGGTGCGATCACTTTTACTTCTGCGCCATGTTTGAGAATATCCATGATTAACTCGCGGCTATCACTAAAGGGAAAACTCAGTTGATAGTTGCCATTGTCTAGCCATTTACCTTGTTGTTCTGGATGCCAAAGTTCATCGGCGACCCAGTTAGCGCGATTTTTACTGAAGATTAATTCAGCTGTATGTTCGGCTTTGCCGGTGAAAATACCGTAGGCGGAGTGCAGGAAGTCTTGTAATTGATTTTCGGGGATTTGTAGTGCGGTTTTATCCAGTATTTTTGCTGAGTGGACACTATCAATAGAGAAGATACGTAGTGCCTGAACGAAAAAGCCATTTTTTCAAAAAACGGCCGTCAATAATTCCTCAAAATCTCTTTGGCTAACATCAAAATAAAGCCCAACATATCACCTTTCTACTTTTTATCGTTCAAGCACCCGT
>Ga0209184_1002243_pt1 | contig 10254 bp, 9 predicted proteins | sample EN8Hudsemesocosm_2_FD_184627 | JGI IMG/M metagenome (GOLD analysis project Ga0209184, IMG submission 184627) | Methane-oxidizing microbial communities from mesocosms in the Hudson Canyon - EN8C Hudson Canyon (SPAdes) (version 2) | ecosystem: Environmental > Aquatic > Marine > Cold seeps | place... | reverse complement strand
CATTTGATCAACAAAGTGGTGACCTACCATGCCGTTTCCGACTACAACTACTTTAAGTTTATTCATATTCGCCTCGTATGTCTGACTTACGTTGTTCTCGTGCGGTATTTCTTTTGTTAGAAATTTTGGCATTTTGCATTCAAATAAGATGCGGTGAGAAGCTATTGATCTGTTTAAAGCATTAGTCGTGCCAATGTTGGGTTGTAATGCCTAACGTACTGTTTTATATAAATTAAATCTGTTGATGTCGCAGGTGGTTCTATAAGTTTTATGTGTGTTTTATAAAATTCAGTGAATTAATCTGGTGCGCTTAAATTGCTGTGCTTAAATTTGGTGCTCAACGATGGTGCGTTATATCAATGTACTTTTTACGCACACTGTTATAGCGATTAACATAAATATATGGGGTGTAATAAGTATGTTGTCTGTTAGTAATAGTTTGTAGTGGAACCACTCCTCAAATTATTGACATTTGTACACATTTACGAAAAGGTGGAGAGGTTTTTGCTGACACATAATATATAACGCTCAGTGGCGAACAGCATAACAATAGCTATTAATTATCCTCAGGTATAAGAGTTCATGCATTTATCAAGTGGTTTACGTGTAACTATCGGGCAAGTTTCAAACAAGGGACTAAAGCCTCAAAATGAAGATTCTATTGGTTTTTATGTGCCTGACGAACCTGCTTTAACAGTAAAAGGAATGGTTGCTATTGTCGCCGACGGTGTTAGTAGTGCGGAAGCTGGGAAAGAAGCAAGTGAAACGTGCGTAAAGAATTTTTTGAGCGATTATTTTAGTACACCAGATTCATGGACGGTAAAAACTTCTGGCCAAAGAATTCTAACAGCCTTGAATAGATGGTTGTATGGTCAAGGTATGGGTTACCACTCTGCTGAACATGGTTATATTAGTACACTTTCTGCCATGGTCATTAAGTCACGCATCGCTCACATTTTTCATATTGGAGATAGCCGTGTTTATCGTTTCCGTCCAACCGAATTCGGCGGCGATTTTGAACAAATAACGCATGATCATGCTGCTAAGGTCAGTAAAAATTCAACGTATCTGACGCGTGCAATGGGAATGGATCTCATGCTGGATGTTGATTACTACACTGAAGAGGTTCGTGTCGGTGATCTATATTTTTTAAGTACGGACGGTATTCATGATTTTATTAAACGAAGTCACTTAAAAAATATTTTAATTGAATTAATGCAGCAAGAAAAACCGGACTATCAAGCCTGTTGTGAGTCTATGTTATCGTTAGCGTTATCGAATGACAGTGATGATAATTTAAGTTGTCAGCTTATTCATATTGATGAGTTACCTGATGCGAATGCTGATGATACATATATTAAATTGTCGGACCTTCCTTTTCCGCCATTTCTATCGCCTTCAATGGTAATTGATGGCTATAAAATAATTTCTGAGCTACATGCAAGTAACAGATCTCAAGTTTATTTGGTTGAAGATGTAAATACATGCATTAAATACGTGATGAAAACGCCTTCTGTTAACTATGATGACGACATTGCTTATAAAGAACGTTTTGTTATGGAGCCTTGGATAGCTGGTCGTATTTCGAGTAAGCATGTGGTGAAAATTCATAATGATGAGCGACCACAAAAATTTTTATATTATGTCTGTGAATATGTAGAGGGCGATGTATTAAGTGAATGGATGAAAAAAAATCCAAAGCCTAGTATTGATCGAGTCGTAAAGATCGTTAATCAGTTGATAAAAGGGACAAGAGCGTTACATCGTAAAGAGACTCTACATCAAGACATAAAACCAGATAATATAATTATAGGGAACGATGATCATGTTACGTTAATTGATTTTGGCTCTTGTTATATTTCCGGCGTCGCTGAAATTGAAGCAGCCTTTGAGCGCGAAATTGCATTAGGTACAGAAACCTACAGTGCGCCTGAATATAAGCTGCGTCGTCGTAGCTCCCTAAAGTCTGATATGTTTTCAATAGCATTTGTAATGTATGAAATGCTAACGGGTAGGTTTCCTTATGGCGGTAAGTTTGAAAGTTGCCAGTCGACAAATGACTTTTATAGACTGAATTATCATCCTGCGCATGATATAAATCCAATGGTCCCAAAATGGATGGATAGTGCCTTGCAAAAAGCACTGCAAATATCGGCGGACCTCCGTTATGATGCTATGTCAGAATTTGTGTATGACCTAGAGCACCCAAATGCCGAGTTTCGAGATAAATCACATATTCCAATTGCTCTAAGAAACCCATTGATGTTTTGGCAAGGTATTTCAGCAGTATTATTTGTATTACAAATTACCACTTTATGGTTATGGCTTGGTTAATCGAAGAAAAAATATAAAAACAGCATCAGTTTATTATAGATTGAACCTTTCGTAGGTATTTGAGTCATAGCGTTACGAATCATGAATTTAATATTTTCAAAATACTAATTGAACATCTAAAGTTGATAACTCATATGATCAGTAATACCTTAATTTTTAAAGGATTAGTATGCTAGATACCCGTCCATTGTTGATGACGTCGGATTTCCCTTCTTTGCGAAGAGCCAAGTTAGAAACTCTACAGTTGAATCTAGGCTATTTATGCAACTTAAGCTGCACACATTGTCATGTAAATGCGGGTCCGACTCGAAAAGAGTTAATGACTCGCGAGACGATAGATCTAGTGCTTGATTACGTTAGAAAGCATAATATAAAAACCATAGACCTCACAGGCGGTGCGCCTGAGATGAATCCAGAATTCAGGTATTTGGTCGAAGAAGCTAGAAGCATGGGTGTTCATGTGATGGATCGTTGTAACCTAACAATTTTACAGGAACCAGGGTATGAAGATTTAGCTGAATTTTTATCTTTGCATGAAGTAGAAATCGTCGCTTCCTTGCCTTGCTATACTCAGGACAATGTTGATAAACAACGAGGTAAAGGTGTTTTTGATGGCAGTATGCTAGCGCTACAAAAGCTTAATGAACTTGGGTATGGCAGAGGCCACGAGAATAGAAAACTAAGTCTTGTTTATAATCCAGTTGGTCCATACTTACCCCCACCCCAAGACCAACTTAAAGCAGATTATAAACGTGAATTAGCAGAGCACTTCGATATTTATTTTGACGATCTTTTTACGATCACTAATATGCCAATTAGTAGATTTGGAAGCGTACTGGTATCGAAAGGTGAGTTTGATAATTATATGGAGCTGCTCAAGACCGCTTATTCTGCAGAAAATTTGAAATCAGTCATGTGTCGAAGTATTTTAAGTGTGGACTGGGAAGGGTATGTTTATGATTGTGATTTTAATCAGATGCTAAATATACCAATGGTATTAAATGGCGCTCAAACCAAGCCTGAACACCTTATTGCGAGTGATGCTACAAGTAAAAAGCGTCATTTATCTGAAATACTAAGTGAAGACTTATTGGGTACTAATATCGCTGTTGCTGACCACTGTTATGGTTGCACCGCAGGGCAGGGAAGTAGTTGTGGTGGTGCATTGGATTAAATGGCGATCATGAGTGCTCCATTTTTAAGTGTAATTATCCCTACCTACAATGAAGGCGAAGGGCTAATCAGCTTTGTTCAGCAGCTCTTTGAACTCATCGGGCACGAAAATCAAATTATCGTTGTTGATGCTGTGAGTGATGACCAGAGTACTAATCAATTAAGATCACTTGCTAAGGTTGAGCAAAGCTTAACTGTGATTTCGGCACCAAAAAGTAGAGCTCTCCAAATGAATGCTGGGGCAAAACTAGCAAGGGCTGATTATTTATTATTCTTACATGCAGATACGTTATTACCAGAGAGCGCTATAACTGAATTAGTTCGCTTTTCAGTAAGTAAATATGCTTGGGGCCGATTTGATGTTCGGCTCGATAATAACGCTTTACAGTATAAAATAATTTCATGGTTTATAAATAAACGTTCAAGATTAACCTCGATAGCGACGGGTGATCAGGGTATTTTTGTGCGTCGTGAGATCTTTGAAAAGAATAATGGCTATGCTGAGCAGCCTTTAATGGAGGATATAGACTTAAGCTCAAGACTAAAAACAATTAGTCAACCATTTTGCATTAGTAAGGTCGTCACTACTTCCGCTAGAAAATGGGAGCAAGAAGGACTTCTAAAAACTGTTTGGCTTATGTGGAAACTAAGGGCCGCCTATGCAAGAGGCGCGAGTCCTGAAGCCTTAGTTAAAATCTATTATAAAGACTAATTATCTAGGTACTTATAAAACTAGACTGCATACTCTAAGTTTAATCTATATTATGTAGCTCCTAATTAATTCACTTTAAAGTGTTAACTAATCATGACAGTTCAAACCTTCGAAGACATATCCCTTTATGTTTGCATTACAGTTCTTATTTTATATATGGGATATATCGTGTGGGATCTTGCAAAAAAATCAAATGCAGGAAAGTTTGGTACAGCGATCTTATTCTTTGCACTTGGATTAGGCGTTCTTGGTTTTATTATTAAAACGGTCGTTGTTGAGTTTATGGGTGTATAAATGAACTACAAGAGCGACTACTAAAACTCTTTCACTTATTTAATGGTTTGTTATAGCTTACTTGCTTGGGATTGACCCCAAATTGATTCTGCAACATTAATAAAAGCCCTCGCAGCATTGCTTAAACTCTTCTTTTGATAACTGACAGCCCCTAGCTTCCTAGAAACGGGCTTATATTTAAGTGGTAGCACATAGAGCTCATCATCAATCATTGTATTAGGAAGTACAGACCAGCCCATACCCACTGAAGCCATCATTTTCATCGTTTCTAAATAATTGGTTGGGATATTAGCGGTTAATTTTAAATTATTATTTTTGAAAATAGACTCAACAACTCTATAAGTTAAGGTACTTTGTGAGGGCAGAATAGCATTGTGTTCGGCTAAGTTGTCTGGCGTAACAATTTTTAGTTTTGTTAAAGGGTGTCCTTGACCACAAATAAAACTCATAGGGTCTTGCCACATTAAGTGACAGTTATACTCTTTTTTAATAGTGTCCGAGATAGCTGTCTCTTCAGGAATAGTAATGAATGCAATGTCGGCAAGGTTATCTTTAAGCAAAGGGTAGGCGCTTTCAGAATCTAAAAAATTTAACTTTAGTTCCACTTCTGGAAAGCGTTTACTAAATTTTTTAAGAATTAATGGGAGCCGGTGTAAACCAATATGGTGGCTTGCCACTATACGTAAATTACCTGCTACTTTGTTGTCAATGTTTTGTATCGCTAACTTTGCGTTATCAATTTCATGTAGTACCGATAATGCATGAGGTAAAAGCACTTCACCTGCTTCTGTTAAAGTTATCTCTCTTTGCAAGCGTTCAAACAATTTCACGTCCAATTGTGATTCAAGGTTTTGAATTCGTTTGGAAATAGCAGGTTGAGTAAGGTGTAATTTGAGACCAGCCTTCGAGAATGACCGCTCATTAACTGTTGTTACAAAGGCTAACAAAGAATCAATATCCATTTAGGTTGTCTCTTTTAGTTGGCATTCCAAAAAGGAATAGTATAAATAAAAAATATGAATTTGTTTTATTTTACTCTGAAGCGTAGCATACCTTCTATAAATTCAAAGAAGTAATATGTTTCCTTATTAGTGTGCTCATTGGAGAAAGAAATGGCTGGAAAAACCTTATATGACAAGTTGTGGGATGCTCACTTAGTCAAAGAACGTGAAGATGGGTCTTCAATTATTTATATCGACCGCCAATTGCTACATGAAGTCACTTCACCTCAAGCATTTGAAGGTTTACGAGTAGCCGGAAGACAGCCTTGGCGTATAGATGCCAACCTTGCGACACCAGATCACAATGTGCAGACAACGGACCGTTCAGGTGGTGTAGCGTCTATTGTTGATAAAGTCTCACGTATCCAGGTGACAACCTTAGATGATAACTGTGATGATTTTGGCGTACTAGAGTTCAAAATGGGTGACCCACGCCAAGGTATCGTTCATGTTGTTGGACCAGAGCAAGGTGCAACGTTACCAGGAATGACTGTTGTTTGTGGTGACTCCCATACTTCTACACATGGCGCATTTGGCGCATTAGCTCATGGCATCGGTACATCTGAAGTTGAGCATGTATTAGCGACTCAAACATTAATACAGAAAAAAATGAAAAATATGCTGGTACGTGTAAACGGTATCGTTAAGCAAGGCATCACCGGTAAAGATATTGTTTTAGCCATTATAGGAAAAATGGGCACTGCTGGCGGAACCGGATGTGCCATAGAGTTTGGTGGCGATGCAATCAAAGCGCTTTCAATGGAAGGTCGAATGACCGTTTGTAATATGGCGATTGAAGCTGGTGCGCGTGCAGGCATGATTGCGGTTGATCAGACTACGATTGATTACGTGAAAGGACGGCCATTCTCTCCTAAAGGAGTGCAGTGGGATGCTGCTGTGGCGAATTGGGCAGAATTACACAGTGATGCTAACGCAGAATTTGATGAAATAATAGAAATAGATGGCGCTTCAATCATACCGCAAGTTACTTGGGGAACTTCTCCAGAAATGGTTTTACCCGTCGATGGTATATTGCCAGACCCTGCTAATGAGCAAGATGAAGTTAAAAGAGAAGGTATTGAACGAGCTTTAAGTTATATGGGCTTGAAATCAGGTATGTCGATCAAAGATATTCATATTGATAGTGTATTCATTGGCTCTTGCACCAATTCTCGTATTGAAGACCTTCGAGCTGCTGCTGCTGTGGTGAATGGTAAAACGATTGCAGATAGGATCTCACAAGCGCTCATCGTTCCTGGGTCTGGCTTGATAAAGCTTCAAGCAGAAAAAGAAGGCTTAGATAAAATATTTACCGATGCAGGCTTTGAGTGGCGTGAGCCAGGTTGCTCAATGTGCTTAGCAATGAATGCCGATAAACTTGAACCGGGTAAGCACTGTGCAGCGACATCAAATCGTAATTTTGAAAGTCGTCAGGGTTTTGGTGGACGAACGCACTTGGTTAGCCCTGCAATGGCGGCTGCCGCGGCATTAGCTGGGCACTTTGTAGATATTCGTGATGTTGAACTTACTAAAATAGCGCAGGCTTAGGATTTAATTATGAGAAAGTTTAACCAGTTAACAGGAATAGTCACGCCTTTGGATCGAGCGAATATCGATACAGATATGATTATTCCAAAACAGTTTCTAAAGTCGATTAAGCGTACCGGTTTTGGTAAGAATTTATTCGATGAATTACGTTATTTAGATGAGGGTGAGGCTGATCAAAGTTGTGAAGGTCGTCCTTTAAATAAAGATTTTGAGTTAAATCAAGCGCGTTATGTGGGCTCTAGTATTTTGTTGTCACGTAAAAACTTTGGTTGTGGTTCATCTCGTGAACATGCGCCCTGGGCACTTGAAGATTATGGTTTTCGCTGTGTAATTGCACCAAGTTTTGCTGATATATTCTTCAACAACTGCTTTAAGAATGGTCTTTTACCCATTGTTTTAAGTGAAGAAATTGTTGAACAGTTGTTTCAAGGTGTATTCGCAAATGAGGGTTATCAGTTAGAGATTGATCTAGCGTCTCAAACGATTAAAACACCAAACGGTGAAAGTTGCTCGTTTGATGTCGATGAGTTTAGAAAGCATTGTTTGTTGAATGGTTTGGATGAAATTGGTGTGACATTAGAAGATATCGATTCCATTAAATCATACGAAGTTAAGCGTCGTATACAAGCCCCTTGGTTGTTTGATGCAATTCCTACACTAGAATCTAAAAGCTAGAAATACATTATTAATATAGGTTAAAAGAAATGTCGAAAATACTATTACTTGCAGGTGATGGCATAGGGCCAGAAATTGTTGCAGAAGCAGAAAAAGTACTTGTTCTTTTAAATGAAAAGTTAAGCTTAGGTTTGGACTTTGAACATGCCAAAGTAGGCGGATCAGCCATTGATGAATTTGGCGTGCCATTACCTGACTCAACCCTAGACAAAGCGAAAGAAGCTGACGCTATTCTGTTAGGTGCCGTTGGAGGCCCTAAGTGGGATACGATTGATATGGCTATCCGACCAGAAAAAGGCTTGTTAGGTTTACGTTCTAATTTGGAACTTTTTGGAAACCTTCGTCCTGCAATTTTGTACCCACAGCTAGCGGATGCTTCAAGCCTAAAGCCTGAGATTGTTTCGGGTTTAGATATACTGATTGTGCGTGAATTAACAGGAGGGATCTACTTTGGTCAACCTCGTGGCATACGTGTTTTAGAAGGTGGTGAGCGACAAGGTTACAACACTTATGTTTATAGCGAATCTGAAATTAGACGTATTGGTAAAGTTGCCTTTGAAGCGGCTCAAAAACGTGGTGGCAAGCTATGTTCTGTCGACAAGGCGAATGTACTTGAAGTAACAGTATTATGGCGTGAAATTATGGACGAAATGGCGAAAGACTACCCAGATGTAGAGCTTAGTCATATGTATGTCGATAATGCAGCAATGCAGCTGGTTCGTGCGCCTAAGCAATTTGACGTCGTCGTAACGGGCAATATGTTTGGTGATATTTTATCTGATGCCGCGGCGATGTTAACGGGTTCAATTGGTATGTTGCCTTCAGCATCGTTAGATGTGAATAACAAAGGTATGTACGAGCCTTGCCATGGTTCTGCACCGGATATCGCTGGGCAAGGTATTGCTAATCCTCTAGCGACAATCTTATCGGTCGCAATGATGCTTCGATATAGCCTTAATGAAAATTCAGCGGCTGATTTGATCGAAAAAGCGGTCAGTAATGTGCTGGATAAAGGTTTGCGTACCGCTGACATCGTTTCTGAAGGCTCAACAAAAGTGTCTACTGTTGAAATGGGTGATGCAGTGATCGAAGCATTGTCTACGTTGTGCTAAAAACGTTAAAACAAATAGAATGATCTGGACGCAATAGAAGTATGTTATTTATCTGCCCATACATTCGTGTATGTATGAGTAGAGTCCAGATTAAGTAAATTTAGTTCTCTAGATGAAGTATGAAATTATGAAAAAGTTAGGAATGGTTGGTTGGAGAGGTATGGTGGGTTCCGTACTCATGCAGCGTATGCGTGAAGAACAGGATTTCGATCAGGTTGAGCCTGTATTCTTTACCACTTCACAGGCAGGTAAAGCTGCGCCGAATGTTGGTAAGGGCGAGTCTTTATTAAAAGACGCGAACGACATTAGTGAACTTGAAAAAATGGATATCATAATCACGTGCCAAGGTGGTGATTATACTAAATCTGTTTTTAGCAAATTACGTGACGCTGGCTGGGAAGGCTACTGGGTTGATGCAGCCTCATCATTACGCATGGACGATGACTCAGTTATCGTGCTTGATCCAGTTAACCGAGATGTGATTGATACCGCGTTAGAAGCGGGTACTAAAAATTACATCGGTGGTAATTGTACGGTTAGTTTAATGCTAATTGCATTAGGCGGATTATTTTCTGAAGGTTTGATTGAATGGGTTTCACCTATGACCTATCAAGCTGCATCGGGTTCAGGCGCAAAAAATATGCGTGAGCTAATCTTCCAGATGGGTGATATTTATAACACAGTAGAGGCGTCACTATCTGATCCTGCGAGTGCAATACTTGAAATTGATCGTAATATCGCAGAAAGATTAAGAAGTGACGAGTTTCCAACGGATCATTTTGGTGTACCTTTAGCAGGTAGTTTGATTCCCTGGATTGATACGCAGCTACCATCAGGGCAAAGCCGTGAAGAATGGAAAGCGGGTGCTGAAACAAATAAAATTTTAGGTATCGAGAATTCGCCTATAGCTATCGATGGTTTATGTGTACGTATTGGTGCAATGCGATGTCATAGTCAGGCTTTAACAATTAAGTTGACGAAAGATATTTCAGTTGAAGAAATTGAAGCGAAGCTTGCTGGTGCGAATGATTGGGTTAAAGTTATTCCTAATGATCGTGATCAATCCATTGAAGAATTAACGCCGACTAAAGTAACAGGCACGTTAAGCGTACCAATTGGACGTATTAGAAAGCTGACAATGGGGCCTGAATATATATCGGCCTTTACCGTTGGCGACCAACTATTGTGGGGGGCTGCAGAGCCACTACGTAGGATGTTGCGCATACTTTTAGAGCGTTAACACTTAAGATATTCAATAAAAAGCGATTCTTAAGAATCTGATCTTCCCCCGTTAAAACGGACACGCATCTTTTCAAGCCGCTAGCGCTTCGTATTCCACCGGAGAGTGATAACTAATGCCTGAGTGTAACCGCTTCTGATTATAGAAGTGGTTTATGTATTTCTT
>Ga0209184_1002241_pt1 | contig 10255 bp, 13 predicted proteins | sample EN8Hudsemesocosm_2_FD_184627 | JGI IMG/M metagenome (GOLD analysis project Ga0209184, IMG submission 184627) | Methane-oxidizing microbial communities from mesocosms in the Hudson Canyon - EN8C Hudson Canyon (SPAdes) (version 2) | ecosystem: Environmental > Aquatic > Marine > Cold seeps | place... | reverse complement strand
GTTTTAACTTGTATTTAGGCATGTTTTTCATACGTACTTGGGTCACGACTCCAAGGGCTCCCAGGTTAACGCGGGCGGCGTTAAAAATTTCGGGATTTTTTTGCGCGTCACAGTCTATAAGTTCGCCATTGGCGGTAACCAGCTGCAAACTTTCCACAAACGACGACATGCAACCTAAACTCGCGCCGGTGCCGTGGGTTGCGGTACCCAGCGCCCCTGCCAGAGTTTGTTGATCGATGTCCGGCATATTAATAAGCGCCTGCCCCATGTTAGCCAACGGCCCGCCAATGTCTCCCAAGCGAGTACCGGCCTGAATGATGGCGGTGTGGTTATTTGAGTCGGCCGATACCACCCCACTTAAGCGACTAATAGACACTATGGTGCCATCGGTGGGCACCAACGGCGTAAAGGAATGACCCGACCCCACGGGTCTAACCTTGCCCGTGGCATTTTTCACAATCCCTTGCAGCTCCTGAAGATTCGCCGGAGCTTTACGGGCACTGGGGTAGCAAATTTGTGATCCCGACCAGTTTTTCCAGGGAATTCTGCGTTTTTTAGCCAGCTCACTGTTAGGGTCTAGGGCCGCAAAGGTTACAGAGGGTACTAGGGTGGTGGCACTGGCAGCCAATAGACTGCTAAGTAAGTTGCGGCGAGTGAGCATAGTAATTCCGTTGTTTTATTTTTATTCTTTATCTAACCGTGTATTTTCGCCCAACGGTTTATTTAAACAAGAGTTGAATATGGCCACTTTTTTAAGCGGCCCTTTGTTTATGGGCGGTTAAATTTACAATTTTTATTATTTTTTGTTGTGATCTTGGGCCATAAATTCGATGAGTTTTTCGAAGTCTTCCGCGTCACAATCCATGCACATACCAAACGGTGGCATGCCGCCAAAACCATTAATCACGCTATCTAGCAGGGTATCCATGCCCTTCTCTAACCTGGGCTGCCAGGCATCCACATCACCGGTAAGCGGCGCCTTTGTTGCCGCCACGGTATGACAAGCATAACAACTGCGCTGATAGATGGCTGCCAGCTGTTCATTCGCCGGTGTAGCGGCTTTAGCATTGGCCTCCAACACGGTTTTGTCTGGAGCAAGATCACAGGCAGCTAGCAAGAAGAGTGTGCAAAAAATAGTACTTAACGAAAATAGCTTCATGGGGTGACGGTCCGTTTTTATTTTGGATACGACTGTACAGCATTTATCACCTAATCCAAGGGTATGGCGTCCGTTTTAAACATATAGCTGGGGCAGTTAATAACGGTAAACTGAGTGCAATTATAATAATGGAAGCAATCTTCGATGATTAATTCTTTAATACGTCCCTTATTAAAGTACTGTGTCATAAGTATCGCCGCCCTAGGCATGCTTTTGATATTGGCGGCCACCTTTTTGTGGTTTAAACCCCTGCCCAGTTTTCCCCACGATGCGCAGCGTGATTTGCCCTGGCAGCTGCCCGACTACAAAGCAGCCAACACCCACATGGAAATTTTAGATGATGGGCGCATTAAAATTGAGATTGAACATTTACCCTTGGTAAATATTGAGCCGAAAATGGTGGCGTATTTTTATCAGGTGCTGCCCATAAGTACAGTGCAATTAAATGGTGAACTCTACCCGCTTTACCATTTATTTCACCCCAGCGAACACGGCAAGATAGAAGTAAAACAAGCGGCCAGCGACGGTGCACCTGGCATGGCCGTGGGGGCTTTGGTTGGCCGCCAGGAATGGTTTGGTAAATTTAACAGTAAGGGTGCTGGCCGAGTCATCAGCATTGACGCACATGGCATGACCGTGAAGCCCGAGATGCTGGGTTTACACTTTGGCCAGATAGATCATATTTTTGAGAAAACGGAATACGGCACCCGCTACCGAGTGAAAAGTATCATTGGCTCTGAATTACCCATCATTGGCGGAGCCATTAATTACTACATTCGCCATAAGATGTTTAACCCTGAAATGTTAAAACAATGGTTGCGTCATCAGGTGGAAGAAGTGTCGAGCCTGCCGTTCTTTTTGGCCGAGCTCTATGGGCAAAAGGATCAGGTGCAAGATAATCATTATGTGCTGAACATAATGAACGATAATTAAACAACCCAGTTAACCCGAGTAAAAAAACAACTAACGTTTCTCTACTCCTTTATGAAAATCCTATATTAGCTTGGAATTCAGAGTAATTAATTGAGATGTGTGAGGCATGGATGCCGAGGCAAGCCCCCACGGATGGGTTCTCGGCGATCTCACATTAATTACTCTGTGTTCTAAGCCCCCCATGATCTAGCTATTGATTGGCCTCACTCACCAACGCCATCACCAAACCTTTCTCTACCCATAACGCCACCCGCTGGCCATCCACATACAACACCTTAGGTTCTTGGCCCTGCTCAATATTGGGCAACATACTAAAATCCTGCGCCTGGTAACGACTTTCAAACAAGGTAGAAATTCGTCCCTGGTTGTCCTCCATGCGTAACTGAGCCGCAATATTGCCCTGTATGGAACAATAACGCCCACCAATTAAGCTAGTGCTTAAAGCGGCCACCTGGGAGCTGGCCAAGGGATTAAAGTCCAGCCTGTTAAAGTAGCCGGTTACCTGGCTAAGGTTTGAATGGGCCACTTCCAGGGGTTTGAACTTTAAGTGGTTGTAAGATACCTCCATGGCAATGGCATGAAGTTGCTCATCACTGGTTAATTTTTTGTTTGCTCCTGCGCCCAAAAATTGCCCCATGAACAAACCCATTACTAAAAATGACGCCACTAGGGATAGCCACATTTTGGAGTGATTAATGTTTACCTGTTTGGTTTGCGGTTTGCTTTGCAGGCAGTCTTTTTCTAATTGCGCAAAGCTGGCGAGCTGCTCATCGCTTAATTCAAAATTATTAAGCAAGTCGTTAACGCTTTGGTTAATGGGTTTCTTCATGACAGTGCCCCCTGCGACCCATTAGTCTGAGCCATTTTTTCCAGATGTTTTTTCAATCTGTGTATTCTCGCCAAAACGGTGCCACGGGGGCAGTTTAATTCGTCACTGATCTCCTGGGCGGTGTATTCCAGTACGCAGTGTAAATACAGCAGTTCCCGCTGAGAGTCTTGCAAGCTGGACCAGTGTTTTTGCAATTCTTGCTGGTCAATCATTATGTCTTCCAGGCTTTGGCTGTGAATACTAATGATCTCTTGCTCAAATTGCGATGCTTCCACATGGTCACGGTGAGTTTTTAGTTTGCGTAATTCGTCATACCAGTAATTGCGCATAATAGTGCGAATGTAAGCCGCTTGCTGGTTAATTTTTTGCGGTTTGTTGCGTAAAAAACGCTCGATAGCGGTGTGTAATACGTCTTGGGAGTCTTGCTCATTGCCCGTTAAGGCGATGCCAAAACGGTATAGCTGATTAAGGGTGTCTTTATCCAGAAATGTCATGGCTCCCCCTATTCATCATTAACCAGCCATTATTGATAAAGGTGGGTAACATTTCAATTTGTGTTTCGCTTAATTGGCCAATTGGCTGCGCTTGCTGCAGCGTTTTAAATAACGTGAAGGCCGCTTTATCCACAGTGGTGATGTTCACCTTGCCCTCTTGGCGATAATGCATATAAAAATGATAGTCGGGGGATTCCACTATCCCCTGGCCGTTTATCTCTAACAGATTAAATTTGCTTTTTTGCAACAAGAGCCCTGCTTGTTTCATGACCTGGCAGTCCAGTTGCTGTTCGTCATCAAGCCCCATAAAAAACGCCAGAGGAAAGGCCTGATGATTGACGGCGTAATAACAGCCTTGCCTTAAAAAATCGTAATGGGCCACATCACTAATGAACTGGGGCGGATAACTTACATTGGTTGACGATACTTTCATGTGTAAAAAGATGGAAAAATCGGCACCATAGGCCACTAAATCTTCCGAGACGCAAGGGTACTGTTGAATATACTCCACGGCAAAATCATTAAAAATTTTCTCACCCAGCAATTGTTTACTGCAGACAAAACACTGCCGCAGGCATTTTAATAACACTTCCCGATAATGATCCTGATAGACAGGTAAACGTTTAATGGGTGTGACAAAACTTGGCAAATGGGCAGCATCAGAATTACCGGTCATACCCTGCATAAATTGCTGCTGAAATCGTTCAAGCGATAATGGCATGGTTGGATTCCGTGGTACTGAAACTCATGGCTTTTTGCTTTTCCTTCATTAACGTTTCAAATTCGGGTAAATCGTTATCCCATTCTATTAAAGTGGGAACGTGCTGGAATTTTTTCATGGCTTTTTCATACAGCGCCCACACCGGGTTACTCACTGGGTTATTATGGGCATCCAATAAAAAGTCACCCTTATCGGTATAACCTCCTAGATGAATTTCGCTTACATTCTCTGGGTTAATCTGGTGAATGAAATCCACGGCGCTGACACCCAAGTTCACCTGATTAACATGCAGGTTATTCACATCCAGTAAAATTTTACAGCCGCTGGCATCGGCCAACTCATTCATGAAGCTGGCCTCACTCAGGCTAGATTGAGCACAAGCCACATAGGCCGATATATTTTCGATACTGATCGTGTGCCCTAAAAAATCCTGAATAGTATTAATACGCTGAATGCAATGCGCCAGAGATTCCCCTGTTAACGGCATAGGCCCTAAGCCATGCAGTTGTTTACCATCCACCGCACTGAACGCCAGGTGGTCCGAGACCATGGCAATATTGCAACGTTTGGCTAACCGTTTGACCGCACCCAGATAGTTAAAGTTCAAGGGCTGAGTCCCCCCCACGTTCATACACACCCCATGCAGGGTTAACGGGTACCGTTCGCTCACCTCGTCCAATAGAAAACCGTCGATGCCAGCGGCATCCAACCAGTTATCTGTGAGCAGCTCAAACCAGGGCACATTTGGGTTATGCTTTAATATGTATTCGATGTGGGGGCTGCGCAAGCCCAGCCCCACCCCGCGCACACTGCCGCGATTTATCTCGGGAGCGTGTGCTTTTGACAAGGGTTGCGTCATTAAGATGCCTTGGCAGGTTTCACTTTTTTAACCATGCCACCCACAATTTTTTCACAGCTACCTTCAGGCACATACACCCACTCAGTATCTAGGTTATCCATAGTGGCCTGCCCTGAGCAGCCGTGAGAGCCGTCCAAGGCGCCACAATCATTTTTACCGGCCTTGGCGATGCCCGCGCATTTTTCCCAATTTTTAGGCTGGTCGGGTACCGCATTGGCGCCACCGGCCACCATCATGCTCAATGAACCCACAGCGGCCAATAGTGCCATCTTTTTTGTATTTGTCATGGTTTTACCCCATCGAGAAGTGTCATTGGCCAGTTATTGGCGAATGTATCTTATAGACGGGTGAGGGTTGGATTTGATTGCATTCGATGGAAAATAAATTGGAAGGGAGTTGGTCGAATAAAGGATAGGCTAACATGGGTCGGCCACGGGGTGGCCTGGGCAATTGCTCCGAGCATTACCCTCATAAGAGCCATCCATGGCTCGATCGTACGATCGCTACAGGGACGTAGCTTATTAGGCAATGCAGGGAGCAATTGCCGAGGGCAGCCCCTGCCCGACTGCTTGTAAGCAGGGCTGCCTGTGGGGGCTCTGTTTTTAAACCAGAGCTATAACAAAGGCTGCAGCAACGGCCAAATTTGATCGGCCAGGGTGCGTGACCCTTCAGCGGTGGGGTGAATGTCATCACTCAGCACATGCTCGGCCGGAACCAATCCACGTGAATCGATGAAGGTACAGTTGGCCACCGAGTTGGCGCAGGCTTCGCTCAGACGCTTGGCACCATAATTTCCCGCCTTAAGCAGGTTAGCATTGCTGCGTGGCACATCGTAATAACCTAGGTAAATGATATCTTCTACGCCATCGGCATCCATCTGATTTAGCAAGTTAACGCCCTTCACATAGGAGTTATCCACCAGGTTTCTACAGCTGCGGCTAATGTTCCAACGCCACCAGTGAGTGCGGCATCCATAAGGGTCCAGCAAGATGGCAGGAATCAGGATGTCGTTACCACCGCCGTTCATAACCACCGTGCTGATATCGCCGTTGGCGTTGTTAGCATCTGCGTATTGCTGATCCACGGCCGTGGCAATCACGCCGCCAGATAACATGGCACCACTTTGAGTGTAGTTACGGAACGTTTGACCGGCCTCTTGCTCCAGGTACGTTTGGATGTCACCGGAAAGATCAAAAATAGAATCTCCCAACGTGATCACATCATCACGGTCGGCATCATCTACGTAGGGGTTACCACCACAGGCCACCATGGAAGCTAAAACGGCTATACTGGCAAATAATTTTAACAGTTGCTTCGAACTGTTTATAAAGGAATGTTGGGATTGCATTGTGTGTCCTTGTTATTATTGTCAAATGACTCAAACAGTGTAGAAGCCACCCTGAAAATTGGTTAATTTAAATACGAACAATTTTCGACCTGGGTGCGCTTTTGGACAACTTCATGGAACTTTTTAAGTTCAATAAAATTAAGTGGTACAATTGTTTTAGACAAAAAATATTTGGGCATTTTTAGTTTTAAAAATGTCCAAGTATTTATAATTAGTTCTGGCCGTATAAGCGCGGGCGATTATATCGATAGAAACCTTGCTGCTCTTCTTTGGCGATGGTGGGCGCTTCGTGTTTAAAAAATTCAATGCGCAATTCATCCATGGCCGTGGATAACGCCTCCCCTTTAAGGCTAGAATTTATGGCGTCTCGTTTTTCCATATAACCATAACCATTTTTCCAGCGGGCCTCGTTTTTTGCGTCTTGTTTGGCCAGGTAGTTGATATCCTTTTCAGAAAACCCCAGTTGCCGCCGGCTAGTATCAATTTGTTCCTGGCGTTGCTTGGCATTTAATTCGTGTAGTTTTTTTTGAACGGATGCAAGGTTAAAGTACACACCTGAAATCATGCCCTTATCGACCAGTAAAGACTCGATATTATCCCCCAAGTTCTCTTGCATAGAGCTTTTTAACAAAAACAGTCGCTCATCCATGCTGATGTGCTCTGCCTTGTCGAGCATCTCAATGGTCTCCATTACCGCCTGTTGACGCTGTTGGGCTTCGGTTATTTCATCACTAAATATTTCCTGGGCTAGCTCCCCAAACAATTCATTTCGTTTTTTCCAAACACGGCCTTCACGCTCCAGCTCCATTAACTCACTTAAGGCCAGTTGATTATCGGCCAACCATTTTTCATAAACATCCATATTGGCAATCAAGGAAAGAATTTTTTCACTAAAATTAGGAAAGGCTTGATGAATAATATCTGAAAATAGTGCCGCCCCCTTTGCAGGGTAACGCTCTACGATAAAGTCCCTTAAATCCTGCAGGGCTAACATTGTCTTAATTTCATGAATATTTCCAGCATGCATCTGCCGCAGTTTAACCACCATGTCTTGAACAAACTGGTTTATGCTGTCACCTCCATCTTGCTGGTGAATGGCAAGTGTTGTCTGGGGTGATGGGCTACTATCACTATTATTATTGCTCACAAGCCTTGGTGCATTATGCACACCTGCCGGGCCTGATACTTTAAAAAGTACCAACGCGGCCAAGATAAGAGCCGTTACACACAGCAGTACCGTATGTTTGTTTATTATTTTTATCGTCATAACAACCGGTTTCTAAGGGTTAAAAACAGCGAAGACCGAGCGCAGTGCTCGGCCTTAGGTGATTAAACTAATTAAGGGTTTCTCAATTGAGTTATAACAAAGGTTGCAGGTGAGGCCAAATTAAATCGGCTAATTTTTGCGAACCACTGGTGGTGGGGTGAATGCCATCATCCAAAACATCCGAACTTAATACCGTGTCACGGCTTTCTATAAAGGTGCAATTGGCTGTGGTATTGGCACAGGCATCGCTTAAGCGATTCACGCCATAATCCACCGCCTGATTCAAATTGGCCCGGTTGCCCGTGGTGTGGTAATAACCTAAATAAATAATATCGTTAATGCCATCATTACCCATTTGGTTAAGTAAGTTAACGTCGGTTACGTATACATCTTCAATTAGACTTTTACACTTATCGCTAAGGTTTTTACGGTACCAAGTGGTTTTGCACTTGTAGGGGTCAAAAGACAAGATGGCTGGCAACAAGATATCGTTACCGCCGCCGTTCATCACCATAGTGGTAATGTTGGCATCTGTTGCTCTGGCATCGGCGTATTGCACATTTACCGCTGTGGCCAAAGAGCCGCCGGTTAGTTTTGCACCGGACTGAGTATAATTACGAAAGGTTTGACCGGCTTTTTGCTCAAGAAAAAGTTGAATCTCGCCAGATAAATCGTAAATAGAGTCACCCACAGTGACCACTTCATTTCGATCGGCCGACTCTACATAAGGATTGCCGCCACAGGCAACCATGGACGCCAACACCATAACACTGGCACATAATTTCAAAAGCTGCTGACTACTGCTTAATATGGATGGTAAAAACTGCATTGTATTTCCTGTTTTTGTTATTGATGGAATCACAAATACTAGCCCAGGGTCTTAAATTCTTAGCTATAGATATGCGTACAATACCCTAATAAGGGTTCGCATTTAGGGCACCCTGATTGGCTTAATACATTAAGGGTTTTTTACAATTGGGTAGACAGCCCTTGCCAGAAAAAACAAACCCGTTTCACTTTAAACGCCATTAAAGCGCTAAAACTGCGCACTGCTAGCCTAAACACACACTTGTTTTGTATTTATTACGTAATTCTCGCACTCATGAAAAATAAAATTAAAAAATAAATTACAATAAGCATTGCTCTTGTATTGCCTTTTAAGCTGTTGACCTGACACACGGAAAGATGAATTATGGAATCAGGTTTTTAGATAAAGCATTTTAGGTGTTGTTTCATCTTTAGACATTGAACGTCATAAAAATGGCAAGGAATAGCTAATTTAAATTAGCGCCACCTAAATAAAAATAAAAACTCTCATATGCTTGATGACATTTATTATCGGTTATTTCTTGAAGTCATTCCGCAAGATCCAAAGTTGCGCGGCATTGATATTAAAAGGTTAACTTATACAAGAAAACACCTGACAGAAGATGTTAAATACGGTCATTTAATCGATACCGTTTACCAAACTAACCCTGATTCTAATTTTGGATTGTTATACGGAAAGTATCTATGCCCTTCTATTTTGTGTGATTTTTCACGCATGTTACTCACCGCACAAAATTTTGGTGAGTGCCTAAAAATAATCCAGAGTCTAAACCATATTTTATACCCCAGATATTATCCGGTCATCACCCGTAACAAGGGAGTGGTTTCGGCGAGCATCACCTTTCCATTTGATCGTCAGGTGCCGGAATACTTACGACGTTTTTGTGCCGAATCTTTGTTTTCTTATACTTTAAATGGATTTCGTGAAATCAGTAATAATAACTTTAATTACCTGTCCATTAGTCTGGATTATCCACCGCCAATATACGCCAAAGAATATGAAGACTTGCTGGGTTGTGAGGTACGCTTTGATCAACCACTAAATGTGTTGAAGTTTAGCGAAGATTTACTGGATAAACCCTTAGTGACACGCAATGCCACCTTGCATGAAATATATTTAAAAAAATGCCTGGATGCTTGGCAGGCCATGGAGCGGGATCGTAACTTTGAATATCGGGCCATCTGCAATATGATGCGTCATCACCCCGACGCATTTAATAGCCAAAACCTGGCAGACAAACTCAACATTTCTATTCGTGGTTTGCAAAAACGACTAAATAAACATGGGGGCTCTTATTCCCACTTAGCCCTTTTAGCCCGTCGAGAATTGGCGAAGGTTTATTTGTATGAAGATGACCATAATCTGGATCATACCGCAGAGAAGCTGGGCTTTCAGACCAGTTCTGGATTTAGGAAGTTTTTCAAGAGCGAATTTTCACAAACGCCGGCCGAGTACATGGACAGCTTTACCAGGGAAAAGGCCTAACAAGCGAGCGTGCCTGGTAAAATACCAGGCGAATGACCCTAAGGATTATAGCGCAGCCATCTCTATGCTTTTTTGCTCTCGATCTAAAATCACATAACGAGACAAGTCTTGGCCGTCAGCCAGATCGTTGCTCATCTTGTTTAAATACGGATCACAGTCTTCCTGGCTAGGGGCAACACCATCGTGGCCACTTAAGCCGGCAATAAATACAAACTGCCATTCTTTATTAATGCTGTCGGCCTCTTTCACTAGGGCGTCAAAGGTGGTGAGCTCTTTGGGGAGTTTATCCACACACATAACCGGTTGAATTTGCCCCTTCATATGTTTTTTA
>Ga0209184_1002239_pt1 | contig 10265 bp, 4 predicted proteins | sample EN8Hudsemesocosm_2_FD_184627 | JGI IMG/M metagenome (GOLD analysis project Ga0209184, IMG submission 184627) | Methane-oxidizing microbial communities from mesocosms in the Hudson Canyon - EN8C Hudson Canyon (SPAdes) (version 2) | ecosystem: Environmental > Aquatic > Marine > Cold seeps | place... | reverse complement strand
GTGTGTTTTTACTTTCACTGTTCGCAGCGGTATTTGAATAATGTTTGTTCTCTAACGGTTGCAGGGTCTTAATCCACTTTCTAATTCGAAGTAAAGCATCATTATCGAGCTGGTCGCATTGGGCTTGATAATGACCAAAACAAAGGAGATTTATCTCCTGATCATTTAATGGGCTTTTTGGTATTTGAAGCAGGTTTTTCCATGCGGTGCCTGTCATGGCGAGCATGCTAGTATCCTGGTTAATACTTGCAGCACAGCGTTTTAATAAGCTAGAAATTTCTGTAAGAACATGCGTGGATGGCGTTTGTAGATAATTTTTCTGTAAAATCTTGCATGCTTTAAGTGCTTCTCGTCGCCAAGCATTGGCTCGATACCAACGAAAGCTAAACCAAAAAATAACGATTAAGGTGGTGCTAGTAAGTAATACCAGCAATATCCAGCCAATTGCTGGTGGCCATGCACCAATTGCATCAGGACTATGTACATCTCGAAGTTGTTCTAAAAGGCTAGTCGGATCCATTAAGAATTCCTCACAGAAAGCAGCATACGTTGTAGAGTATTGATCGGTGCTTCTTGTGTCGATACGTCATGATAACGCGCTTTTAAGCGTGCACATAGAGACGTTAGGTCTTCTTGTTGTTTATCAGCCCAGCGAGCATAATTTTGGCGCGCTTCTTTAGATTGAGAATCGATAACGAGGGTTTCACTGCCATTTGAAACAGGATAAAAACCAGGGGGTGGTAGTTGCTCTTCAATGGGGTCGGAAGTGCGCAGCATAAGCAGTTCGTTGTGCTTCGCTAGCTTGGTAAGGAGCTTCTCACTGTTTTCATTAATATGCCTGAAATCACTGATGATGACCAGCAAGGTACCGGGCTTAGCAAGGCGGATTGTTTCAACAAGTGCATCATTAAAGTGAAATGCAGATTCTGTCATCGGTTCAGTTATATTCAACGCCTGATTAAAGTCACTAATGCCCTTAAGTAGGCGCATGATACTTTTTCGATTTCTTGAAGGTTTGACCTCTTGATGACCTTTTTCTGAAAATACAATACCACCAACTCGGTCATTATGGTCTAGTGCTGTCCAAGCGAATAGAGCGGCTGTTTCTGCAGCACGCACCGATTTAAATGTTAAATGACTGCCAAAAAACTGTGACTGACTTTGGTCACATACGATTAGAAGAGGGCGTTCACGCTCTTCATTGAACAATTTTGTATGCGGCTTTTGACGTCTTGCTGTCACACGCCAGTCGATACTACGAACGTCATCACCAGGTTGGTACATTCTGACTTCAGAAAATTCCATACCCCGCCCACGAAACCGAGAATGATGTAAACCAGATTGAGGGCGACTTGCTCTTTTTGCTTTAGGTAAACTTAAATTCCGAACTGACCAGCGAAGTGCCATTAGTTGCTTTAAAGAGCAATAAGGACCGGTGCATCCAGTATTGAACACTTCAACGGGGTCGTTTTGAATTTGAGTGCTTGAGGTTTTACCTGCACTCAAAAAATCACTAACGCGTTTTAACATTAAATGAACTCGATAATTATAAAATTAGGCTACAGGTACGCGGTGAATTAATTCATTAATTACTTGGTCAGTTGTAATACCTTCGGCTTCAGCTTCGAAGGTTATAAGAATGCGGTGACGGTACACGTCATGCAGCACTGCACGGACGTCATCAGGGCTCACAAAGTCTTTTTGTTGAAGCCATGCATATGCTCTAGCGCAGCGGTCTAAAGATATGGTTCCTCGAGGGCTGACGCCAAAGTCAATCCACCTTGCTAAGTCATCACCATACTTTGCTGGTTGTCTTGTGGCCATCGTTAGGTGGACGATATAGTCCTCAACGGCAGAACTCATATGAAGTGTATTGAGTTCTTCACGACCTTCAAAAATGGCTTGTTGCGAAATTTGATTCAGTGTTTCTTTAATTTTATCATTTTGAGATTGTTCAGCACGTGCAAGTTTCAAAATGCTATGCTCAGACTCTTGATTTGGGTAATCAATTTTTACATGCATCAGAAAACGATCTAATTGAGCTTCTGGTAAGGGATAAGTACCTTCTTGTTCGATGGGGTTTTGTGTTGCCATGACTAAAAATAATTGATCTAAAGGGAAGGTCTCTTTACCGACACTCACTTGTCGCTCGCCCATTGCTTCGAGTAGTGCTGATTGGACTTTAGCTGGTGCTCGGTTAATTTCATCAGCAAGAATAAGGTTGTGAAATATAGGCCCTTTTTGGAAATGAAAAACACCATCTTCAACCCGATAGATTTCTGTACCGGTTACATCTGAGGGTAATAGGTCAGGCGTAAACTGGATACGTTGAAAATTTCCTTCGATACGGTCAGAAAGCTCTTTAATTGCTTTTGTTTTTGCTAAACCCGGAGCACCTTCAACTAATAAATGTCCATCAGCAAGCAATGCGATTAATAAACGTTCAACTAAATGTTGCTGACCAATAATTGTTTGGCTTAATGAATGATTTAATTCTTTAAATGCACTGCTTGAAGTCATGCCGATAAACTCGCTTATTTCTTTAGTAAAAGTGTCGTATAAATTTAAAACTTATTTGGTGATTACCCAAACGAGCGAAGTAAGTTAATCGATTGATTCTAAATAAGCAATTTCCTAACAATGAACTATTCTTAATTGAATGCAGTGGAGCACCATTTGAAGCAATAAAAATAACTTTCAATTTAGTGGGAATTAGCAATGAATTTAGTCGATACACAGGATAGAAAAAAATTTGATGCACAGATACAAAAAGCGATTAACGAAGCGCTGCCAAAAAAAGATGCTAGTTCCGTTATTCTTTTCGCAGAACAATTATTTACAAGTTTATTTCTAGACGAATTTAAAGGCCGAAGAGTCACTGATATTCTTGGATTGATCATTTCAGCATGGAAATTTGTGAGCAAGTTTGATGGCAAACATGCAAAAGTTGAAGTGTTTAATCCAAATTTGGAGGTATCTGGGTGGCAGTCTTCCCATACCGTATTGATGGTATTACAAAAAAGCGTTCCCTTTATTGTTGATTCAGTGCGCATGGAATTAAGCTCAAGAGAAATAAAAACTCACAGTATTCAGTACTCCACCATTCGATGTAATCGTAGCAAAAAAGGAGATGTCACCGCATTTGTTACGAAAAAAGAAGGCCAGCAAACAGAAGAAGAAACCCTCGTGTTTATAGAAGTTGATAAACATAGCGATAAAAAAGCATTAACCAGTCTTCGCAAGTCAATTGTGTCTATTATGGATGATGTAACGGTTACGGTTAATGACTACGAAAAAATGCTCTCACATACCGTTGCTAGCTCGAAAGAGCTGTCATCAACTAAAAGTAAAATCATTAGCTCGCCCGATATGAAAGAAGGCGTAGACTTTCTACATTGGATTGAAGGTGACCGCTTCACTTTCCTTGGCTATGTTGAATACGCATTATCAGGTACTGGAAAAAAACAAAAACTAGAACCAGTTTCAGGGACTGAACTTGGTATTCTTAGGAAACATACCGACCAACTAGATCAGATTGGCCTGAGTAGTGTTGCAAATAAAAATAAGCATCAGCTTTTATCCCAACAATTAATTACTTTTGCAAAATCTTCGAAACGATCAAGCGTACATCGACCTGCATACCCCGATTGCATCAGTATTAAAAAGTTTGATGCTAAAGGACATATAATTGGTGAACACTGCTTTCTTGGTCTATTTACCGCGCAAGCTTACCATGAAAATCCAAATTTGATTCCGTTATTAAGGCTGAAGACCCAGAGTGTCATGGAGCGATCAGGTTTAAATCCCCGCGATTATCGCGGCAAAGAGCTAGAAGAGCTACTTGCGGTATATCCACGGGATGAGCTATTTCAAGTAGGTACTGATGAGCTATATGACGTTGTCATGGGTACGCTGTTTATACAAGAAAGAAGACAGACACGTTTATTTATGCGTGAAGATAGTTATGGTCGTTTTGTTAGTTGTTTGGTTTACGTGCCTAGAGATATTTTTAATACAAATCTGCGTGTCAAAATTCAAGATATTTTGGTGGGTGATCTGAACGGTTTAGATGTCGACTTTAATACTTACATTTCAGAGTCCGTGCTAGCACGAACACAAATCACCATTAAAATTGATCCCGTTGAAGGGCATGCTTTTAACATTGAAAAGCTTGAACAAAAAATTATTGATGTCGCGCAATCTTGGGAGGATGACCTAGAAATTTCCTTGTTTGATGCCTATGGAGAAGAACACGCTAATCAGTACATTAACAAATACCGTACTGCATTTTCCTCCAGTTACCGTGAAGAATTCTCGCCTCGGCGTGCAGCGATTGATATCGAACATATTGAAAGTGTTACCAAAGGCGATCAACAACTAAGTATGAGTTTTTATCGCTCTTTAGATGAAGATGATCAGGTGGTTCACTTTAAATTGTTCCATGCAGATCAGCCGGTACCTTTGTCTGATGTAATGCCCATTTTCGAAAATATGGGCTTTAGAGTGATCGGTGAACGCCCTTATGAGGCGGTTGATCGAGATGGCCATACCGTTTGGTTGCATGATTTTATGTTAACGACCAATACGCGGCAGTCAATCGATATTGAAAAAATTCGCAAACCCTTTGAAGACCTATTTACCAAAGTTTGGTTAGGTGAAGCTGAAAATGACAGCTTCAATCGAATGGTGATTGCCTCCTATATGAATTGGCGTGAAATCGCAGTCATTCGCTCTTATTCTCGTTACATGCGTCAAATTCGTATTAGTAATTCGCAAGAGTTTATTTCTAACACGATTGTGACGAATGTTGAAATTTCTCAAATACTGATTCAACTCTTTGAGTCTAGATTCAACCCCGCGTTCAACGAACCGGGAGTCTCTACAGGCACGGAGCAACAATCTCAAGAAGAAAAATTCTTTGAAGCCTTGGATAAAGTCCAAAATTTGACGGAAGATAAAATACTACGGCTATATCTTGATTTAATAAAAGCAACAGTACGAACTAATTACTATCAGAGCGACAAAAATGGAGAAGATAAAAGCTATATTTCTTTTAAGCTTAAACCGCGTTTGATACCCAATGTGCCATTACCTGTCCCTATGTTTGAAATTTTTGTTTATTCACCCCGTATTGAAGGCGTACATTTAAGAGGTGGAAAGGTCGCACGGGGAGGCTTGCGCTGGTCTGATCGATATGAAGATTATCGCACTGAAGTATTAGGTTTGGTCAAAGCACAACAAGTTAAAAATGCCGTGATTGTACCTGTTGGAGCAAAAGGAGGTTTTGTTGCTAAAAAACTTCCGACCACAGGTAGAGAAGATTTCATGAAAGAGGGGATTTCATGTTATCAAATATTTATTAACGGTCTTTTAAATGTCACTGACAACTTGGTGGATGGTGAAGTTGTAAAGCCCGACAATGTCGTTTGTCATGACGAAGATGATTATTATTTAGTGGTAGCCGCAGATAAAGGTACAGCAACATTTTCAGATATCGCAAACGAAATTTCCTTAGAAAAAGGGCATTGGTTAGGTGATGCGTTTGCATCCGGTGGCAGCGTGGGTTACGACCACAAGAAAATGGGCATTACAGCAAAAGGCGCTTGGGTCTCGGTTGAACGTCACTTTAGAGAGATTGGGCTCAACACAAAAACCACATCATTTACGACGATAGGTATTGGTGATATGGCTGGCGACGTTTTTGGAAACGGGATGCTGCTTTCACCTCACACAAAGCTGGTCGCCGCGTTCAATCACATGCATATTTTCTTTGATCCAGACCCTGATACCACAAAAAGTTTTGCAGAACGCCAACGTATCTTCAACTTACCCCGATCCAGTTGGGAGGATTACAATAAAGACCTTATCAGTAAAGGAGGGGGCATATATTCGCGGAATGCAAAATCAATTTCATTAAATGCGGAGTTGCAAAAGTTTTTAGGTACCACGATAAAGAAAATGGCACCCAATCAGCTGATTAATTCGATACTAAAAGCCCAAGCTGATTTATTATGGATTGGCGGGATTGGTACTTACGTGATGGGCAGTACAGAAACACATGCTGAGGTAGGCGATAAAGCCAATGACGCCTTACGAATTACGGGTAGCGAATTAAATGTGAAGGTTGTTGGTGAGGGTGGAAACCTGGGCATGACACAATTGTCACGTATAGAATATTGTCAACATGGCGGCAGGCTTAATACCGATTTTATTGATAACGCTGCCGGAGTAGATTGTTCAGATCATGAAGTTAATATAAAAATTTTATTGAATGAAATACTTATGAACGGTGATTTAACTGAGAAACAGCGAAATAGCCTTCTAGTCAGTATGACAGAAGATGTTGCCGACTTAGTACTAAAAAATAACTACCGCCAAACACAAGCCATTAGTATCGCAACTGAAGAAGCGCTATATAGAACTGAAGAATATCGCCGACTTGTTAACTCAATGGAGGCAGCAGGAAAGCTGAATAGAGAGTTAGAGTTTATACCGGCGGATGACATTATCACCGAACGAAAAGCAAAAGGGGGGGGATTTACACGGCCAGAACTTTCAGTATTAATTTCTTATGTAAAAGGAGACTTGAAAGAAGAACTTATTAACTCGGAGTTACCTGATAACGCTAGTTTAATAACTGAAATAGAATGCGTGTTTCCTTCGATATTAGTCAAAAAATATAAAAAAGAGCTACATGGACATCGCCTTCGTAGAGAGATAATTTCGACTCAAATTGCCAATGACCTAGTTAACCATATGGGCATCAGTTTTGTCGAGCGGCTAAAACAATCTACGGGCGCCTCGATATCGGCAATCGCTCTTTCTTATATTATTGCCAGAGATGTGTTCCGTTTGGATCATTGGTGGGACGTTATTGAATCATTGGACTATCAAGTTACAAGCGAATTACAAATTAGCATGATGTCGGAATTAATGAGTTTAATGAGACGCGCTTGTCGTTGGCTTATCAGAAATAGACGTAGCGAGTTAAATGTTGCAGGCAACATGGAGGCTTTCGAAAAAGGGATTGCTCAAATTTCAAAAGAACTGCCAAATTATTTAAATGGTGGTACGAAAGACGTCTGGCAAAACAAGTATGATGCTTTAATGAAACAAGGTGTACCAGAAGAATTAGCCGCGATGGTCGCTGGTTCAAGACACTTATATGCAGCATTGGGCATTATTGAAGCGCATGAATCAAGCGAAAGCACGCTCGATAACGTGGCTAATGTATATTATGTAATTGGGAATCGACTAGAGCTAACCTGGTTTGGGCAACAAATTAATTCACTAGCACCATTAACGCACTGGCAAGCACTGGCTCGAGAAGCGTTTCGTGAAGATCTTGATTGGCAGCAACGAGCTTTAACGGTTGGCCTGCTAAATCTTAAAGACGCGCCTAAAGATATTGAACAAAGGATCGACCTATGGATGGAGCAACATAAAGATCTTGTTTTAAGGTGGACACAAACGCTAACAGAATTCAAAGCAACTGAAGATGCAGAATTTTCTATGTACTCTGTCGCTCTGCGGGAGCTATTAGACCTTGCTCAAAGCACCGTGCATGCAAGCGCATAAATAAACAAAGCACCTGAGTTATTTAACGATGATTCAGGTGTTTATGTTTTATAGCGATTACCAAAAATAGAATAAATGATCATTTTTTGTGGTGCCGTCTTAGCTTACCTGTAAGAGGGTCAGAAGAGTACAGGGTTTGGGTTTGACCACATGCCTGCTGTATGATTAGTTATATGGGCTACAGAAAGTCAAGGGGGCTTGATGTTTTTCCTTTTGAAAAGTTTGCAGTATGTGTATAAATCATTGTGGTTGATACATCGCTGTGACCTAACAATAGTTGAAGTGTACGAATATCCATTCCTCGTTCAAGATTATGTGTCGCATAGCTGTGGCGAAAAGTGTGGCACGAAACGCGCTTGGGTATATTTGTTTTTCGAGCAGTATTTCTAACAACCTTTTGAAGTGTAGACTCATGTAAATGGTGGCGACGAATAATTTTCGATTTAGGGTCTACAGAAAGTTTAGTGCTGGGGAAAATATACTGCCAAACCCACTGCTTATCGCTTTTACCAAATTTTTTTGAGAGTTCGGATGGCATATAAACGCTACCAAAACCATTTTGTAAATCTGTTTCATGTTGAGCTCTAACATTAGAGATTTGTTGCTTCAAACTATCTGCTATTTTTACGGGTAGTGGCACGACACGCTCTTTGTTGCCTTTCGCATTTCTTATTATGATCTGTTGATAGCCAAAATCGATATCCTGAATCCGTAATCTCACGGCCTCCATTAATCTCAATCCACCACCATATAATATAGATACAAGCAAAAGTTGAATGCCAGATAAATTACTAAGCATTAAAGAGACTTCGTCCGTTGTCATCACTATCGGCAGTTTAAGCCGTTTTTTTGCGTTTACGAATTCACTGACGTCCCCAAGCTCAACCGCTAGTACAGATTTAAAGTAAAAAGAAATGGCATTTAACGCGAGCGCTTGTGTTGCTGACGCCACGCCTTTTTCAACGGCGAGGTAAGATAGATATTTGATCACACTGTCAGTATTAACCTCCCCAGATTTGAGGTTAGCATTAAATTTTAAGAATCGATTAATCCAATGAACATAGGTTTTCTCCGTTCTAATGCTATAGCCTTTTGCTCTAATAACGTAAATAAGCTTTTCAATCTCTGGGCCGTTGTGAAAATCACCCTTAAGGTCCAAGTCTGTACCTAATTGGCTTTTGACTGGCGAGTTGTTTCTGGCTAATGTCGTATGGTCTTGTTCAAGCTCTTTATAGGACATCTTCCAGTACTCCCAGTCAATTTTAGAAAATATTGGCGAACGAATACTTAAAAAAAGAAACTTGAGCGCATCAAAAGCCTGACGTTTTTGCCAAGACTTCAAATGAGCACTCTCTAATATATCCGAAAGGTATTGAGATAGGGTTTCTTGCGTGTGGCTCTTCAGGCGAATTTCCGTATAACACCGAATGAACTGTTCGCAATGCTGGATATACCAGCGATAAGTGGTAGGTTTAACTTCATGCTCTGCTAGCAGTGCTATGTAATTGTTCCAAAAGCGTTTTTCACTCTTCTCTGTAGAGTTCGACATACTAAAATCCTTATAGTAAAGTTACAATCCATTGTAAAATATTGAAAAGATTATACGGATTCCGTCTAGTACAGTAAAATACGGAATCCGTCTAATAAAACTGTTATGCGTTAAAATAAATTTTGTGAGTTATAAGTGTTTTGTAACCTGCCCTTGGGCTTGGTTTCAAAGCAAATGAACGTGTTAATATATTCGGCAGCAATAATAGCCAGAGTTTAAATTAGTACCTTAAACGTAATTGTAAAAAACAGGGATTGTTAGCTCGGCTTTTATACCGCAGCCGCACAGTCAAACATTAAAATTAAAGCGCACAGTCTGCACGCTTAACAAGAAGCACCAGCCTCGCTCAACAAGTTGGGCTGGACTCGCTTCGCTCGCCGCTGTGCTTGGCGTTAGGTGTTGTATTCGTGCGTGAATTAATTGTATTTATTTCAAGCTGGGCCACTGTCACAACTATTTTCGTTATTGCTGTTACCTTCGATGGGCTTGAGCTATCTACATACAACGTATTAGAAATATGGGGGCTTTTTGGTGTTTTTTCAGGTATCTATTTTTTAGTAATTGGCATTCCAATTTGTTATTTTCTTTGTAAATTTAAAAAAGTTGCAAGGAGCACGTTTATTTATTCTGGTTTGGTGGCAAGCTTACCGATCCTTGTGTTATCAATTATATCTAAAGAGCCTGAGTGGGTTATCGCATCTATCTTGGGTGGTTTTGTGGGAGGGTTAGTTTTTGCGTTATTATTGCCATTCAAAAAATACACCTAACAAGTGCAGCTTACGGAACTCCGTGTGCTGTCACGTTTTGTGCGGAGCACAAAAAGCGCCACCACACTCCGTCCGCAACTGCAGGCGTTAGGCAATTAAAACTATGTTACGCGTAACGGATTTCATGTTTAATGATCATGCTCTGGAAACGGCTGCAGAGTATGATTCTTGGCAACCTGAAGACCCCTGCTATTTAGACGAGTGGGTCAAAGTTCTTGTAGGTCAGGAGGATGGTGAAGGGCATTGGTTTCAAGTTCATTTATGTACACATGCTTCCATTTCACGCATAGACAAAAAAGAATATCTATTTCCAGTTTCATATTGGGAAAGTATTGACGATTTGATAGTGAAATTAGATAAATATATATTTG
>Ga0209184_1002234_pt1 | contig 10274 bp, 7 predicted proteins | sample EN8Hudsemesocosm_2_FD_184627 | JGI IMG/M metagenome (GOLD analysis project Ga0209184, IMG submission 184627) | Methane-oxidizing microbial communities from mesocosms in the Hudson Canyon - EN8C Hudson Canyon (SPAdes) (version 2) | ecosystem: Environmental > Aquatic > Marine > Cold seeps | place... | reverse complement strand
TATCAATATTCAACTTATTAAAAATAATGGAAAGCTCATTAATTAAAGCTATATTCACGTCACGCTGAGTATTTTCAATCACTTTGGCTGCCTCAGCCACTTTGATAGAACTAGCTTTATGTGTTCCAGCCACAATGATAGAGCGATATAGCTGATCAACTATTTCAGCAATCTCAGGCGTTGAACCTGAAGTGACTTTTTTAATCGTTGTGACGCGATGCTCTTTATCTCCGGGGTTTATTCTTTCGGGAGAGTATCCAGCAAAAAAGTCCTTATTGAATGTCAAACCAGAAACACGCTCAACAACGGGAATACAATCCTCTTCTGTTGCCCCAGGATAAACTGTTGATTCATAGATAATGATGTCACCTTGACTGATAACCTCACCTAGCATTTCACTAGCTTTGATAAGCGGCGTTAAGTCTGGCTGTTTGTGCTTATCAATTGGTGTTGGAACTGTGACGATATAAGTATCACAGTGCTTTAGTTCCTCAACATTCGTAGAAAATCTCAAGAACTCTGCTGAGGCTAGCTCTAACTCATCAACCTCTAGGGTTGCATCCCTACCCTCTATTAACTCATTAATCCTAGACTGATTAATGTCAAAACCTAAGGTTTGGTTTTTTTTCCCAAATTCAACAGCTAAAGGTAGCCCCACATAACCCAAACCAATAACTGCTATTTTTTTATCTGAAGTATCCATAAACTACACAAAATCTCTAAAGAATTAAATTCTACCTAATACTTTTTCTTAAAGTGGACTAAAAATACAATCAATACAGCAAGTATTCCACCCAATAAAGTTCCAAATATCACCAGTAACGCTCTTTTTGGGTTTGACTTTACCTCAGCTACTTTGGCCTGACTTAAAGTTTTAAAAACATACTCTTCACTTACCTCAGCCAACATTAACGTCTTAGTTTGTTCTTCTATTAACTGATAGAAAACTGATTGCATATCGGACACATGCGTTTCTTGTATTTTTTCTTGAAGGTACTGAATACTTTTCGTCGCTTCATCTCTATCTCTTTTTTTAAGGTTAGTATTAATTTCTTTAACCAAGCTCTCTACCCATTGCTTAGCCAACTCAGGCGAGTAATATTCAATCGTCAAACTGATCAAACCAGTTTTTTTATCTTTACTAATACTAATTCTATCTTTTAATATTTTATACAATTCCCAACTACTAGGCTCCGCTTTTGTACCCTTTTCAAGGCTAAATTCCCGCTCCCATTTTTCATTTACTTGATCATACACTTCAGGGTCAATAATTAACTTATTACTAGTACGATCCCATCCTGTTACAGCAAACAAAGCAACCTGCATATTATTCTGCTCTATGAAGCTTTCTAAAAAACCCCAGGTTTTTATTATTGCCATCGCAATGGCGACTTTATCATCTCCTCCGGAACCGCCGCCTAAATTAATACCTGCCAAAGAAGCTAGACCTCCATATTGACCAGCTAGTTTAGACAACCCTGAACCACCCGAGGATGCCGGCGCTAATAAAACAGTTGATTGATATTCGTCAGGAACTGACAATGCATAAAAAACTGAAGCGACAGAAAAAATGGCCGTTATACAGAGAATTAGCCACTTGCCTTGCCAGATGATAGAGGCAAGTTCACGTAGATCTATTTCGTCATCTTGAGGGGCGTAAGATGGAGGCGCTGCAAGTGCACTAGCCTGTAGCTTTTGTTGTGCTTCTACATCCATTTTTAGATTATCTTTTGACACGTTCTATTTCTCAACTCTGATTTCTCAATTCGGGTAATTTCAACTAAAACTCATATTTTTTATAAAGACTAGAAGCTGTTTACAGCCGCTGCACCTAAGGCAATCTGATAGAAAATTTGACTCAAATCACTCCACAGCTCCACTTGGTCAAGCTTCTCCGCATCTAGAGGGACGACAATGGTATCACCTGGTGCTATTTGTTGGTGGTTACTTGCAAACCAGCTTGAGCTTTCAGGTATCTGTACTCCACCATTTGCCTTGATGATATACACCCGATCTTCATCGGCTTTGTCTGTTGTACCGCCGCTTCGGTTAATATACTCCCAATAATCTAACTGAGACTCATATATTTGTGATATCGGTAACTGCACTTCACCAATAATTGTGACAGAATTCTTTTTAATTGGGATATGCAAGGCATCACCTTTTTGTAAGGGGATTGTGTATTCAGAATCTCCAGCGATTACCTTTGCAAGATCAATGACTAAACGCCCTTTCGCGGAAGTGTTTTTTAATTGCGATAATAACTTTTCCGCCTGCCCCACATCACTTGATTTACCTTTATTATTCATCGTAGCCAGTTCAGCTTTAGCAATATCGGCTGCGAGACGTTCTTGCATTTCTTTTAACTGCTGGGTTTGTTGCTCTTTTAGCTCTACACGAGTAAACATCGCCCCTGGCGCATATGCATACGCTGTTAAGCCTCCTGCTCTCTCAAGTAAAAGTGCCAAGTTATCATTTTTATACACGGGATACGTACCCGGAAACCTCACCTCACCACTCAGCGTCACCTTCTCGGATTCTGCCCACTCAGGAATTGTTTTAATTTGTAGTTCATCCCGCGACTTTAACCCCATAGCTAATGAGTCAGAGCTTGTTAAATTCAAATCTACACGAGATTGATTTCGTTCTTGCTGATCATTAAATTCAGTTCGACTTAGCTCTGCACGTAATTGAAACGCTTTTTCTGTTAAGCCACCGGCCGCATTGATTAAATCATTTACATTCATGTTCGCTACCTGCGGATAAACACCTGGGTACCGAACATCACCACTAATTGCGACTTCTCTTGAGGGGCTATTAAGGGTTGACTGCGCCCTGAGTTGCTCAATTATTTTCGCTACAGATTCTTGCCTTTTCGAATCAAACTTATCTTCCAGCCCTAGATCAAATATATTTTGCTGATCTTGCTCACTCACATCATTTCGGAATGTCGAACCATACGCTTTCGTTTGGCTAGCTAATGAATTCTTTCCGGTTTTCTCATTTTGCTCTTCGTATTCATACAGACCAAAAAAAAGAATCTCGTCTTGGCTTTGTAACAACACATCACTTTCAGACCCTGGCTGATTTAAAGCGACGTCAAGACTAAAAGCTAACACCTCTAACTTTTGATGAGGCGCTCGATACCGTTTTATCAGGCCATAATTTAAATCAGGGTTTGGCTTCAAACGTCTGATTTCAGGCATCACATCACTTAAACGCAAACCCTTACTCCAATTAAGCTTTTGATCACGATAGATATGCCCTGAAAGTTTGACAATATTTTCTATTTTTTCTAATACTTTAGGAATAAAAACCATATCACCGTTTTGCATATTCGTTTGTAAGGAGGCTTTATCTTTTAGGTTCAAGCTTAATAAAGTACGTTCGTTATTTGGATTAATTCTTTCAAGCGTAGCCGTTTGGGGGTAGGCCGATGATAATAAACCACCAGCATATTGAATAAGCGTTTTTGTTGTTTCTTTTCCTGCAAGCTCATATCTCGCAGCACGCCTTACTTCACCTTGAATGCCTACAGTAGCTCCAACGATTGGTATAAAAACAACATCACCAGATTTTAGTTGCGCATCATTGCTTGTGTCGCCATTTAGCAGTAAATCGTATACATCTAAGGTTTGAATTAGCTTACCTTTTCGTTTTAGCTGTATATTCCGCAGTGAACCACCTTCAGATATACCACCACTTAATACCAGTGCATTGGTAATGGTTGAAAGCGAACTCACCACATACGAGCCCGGCATGTGCGCTTCACCCAGTATAAATACTCGAATTGAACGTAACTGCCCCATCATGACACTGACTTTCACACCAATCATTCTTTGATTAACGATATCAGTAACATACTGTTTTGCTTCTGCAAAAGTTTGACCTGCAAACAAAACTGGCCCTAGCTTAGGAATGTATGCTGAACCATTCTGATCAATCACCAATTCATAAGATTGAGTTGTTTTACCAAATGTATTAATTTTTAGTGAATCACCTGGCCCAAGCACGTAGTCTGAAGAAACAGGCACATCCGTTATGGGGGTATAAGTTGTCGGCGTACCTGCAAACAGGTCATACCCGAATGGTTTTAATTCAGATAGTTTTAATGGTTCTTCATTACCTTTAGCGTCGGCATTAAGCGCTTCATCCAGCTCCGCCATCTTCTTTTCTTGCAAAAGGTCTCGAGATAAAACCGTTGTTTCCTGCACCACATCAGGCATCGTTGCGCCACCACCATCAAATTGTGAAGCATCGATACCAAACTGTTTAGCAATACGGCTCTGTTCTGCCGGCGACATAAGTTTGAATTGTTCTAACTGCTCAGGTGTTGGCTGTAACGCTAGCGCAGAGAAGCTATAGATGGCGAAAAATAGTGTAAATAAATGACGTGCTATTTTATGCTTTGATGATTGCTTAATATTTACTAGTGCCATGCTGCCTTTTCTTTAATCAGATCATGTGATTTTAGGGGGCGTAATTTAACATTTATTGTTTTTGGTGGCTAGGTGTTTTTAGACTGGAATCGGTGCTTGTTTTTATTGGTAAGCTTTGGTCTAGAAATAAAACATTAAAGATAAGAGCATTCTACCACCGAGAAAAAATGAGGCGCTGCGCTACACCGAGAAGTGATTAGATACATTAGGACAAATTTTATGGGGAAGTATTATTTAGCATGAATATTTAAGAGCCCCCCACACTTTCATCAACTTAAAACAATGGACTCCGACCGAGAGCTTTAAGACTAAAAACCAAACCTTAAAGATAAGGGCATTCTACCACCGAGAAAAGATGAGGCGCTGCGCGCTACACCGAGGAGTGATTAGATACCTTAGGACAAGCTTTATAGCGAAGTATTATTTAGCATGAATATTTAAGAACACCTATTCATACCATCATCAACTTAAAACAATGGACTCCGACTGAGAGCTTTTAGACTAAAAACCAAACCTTAAAGATAAGGGTATCCTACCACCGAGAAAAGATGAGGCGCTGCGCGCTACACCGAGGAGTGATTAATAACTTTAAGACAAGTTATTATGGGGAAAAATATCGTATAGCATGAATATTTACACCACTCCCATCACACTGTTTAAAACTTAAAACAGTGGATACCGGTCTAAAAGCGCATCGGCAGGGCTAGGTTTGTGCATAGATGGCGATATTACAAGGTGTGCAACATATTGAGTGATAATTTTTCACCTATAAATTTTGACCACTGTTTACGCGGAGCGAATCTTTAAGTCCTTCTCGGTGTAGCGAAGCGCCTCGGCTTTTCTCGGTGGTGAATTTTACTTGTCCTTGTTATTGATTTAGATACTTATTCGCCTTAGCCCATTCGTTAGCTTTTCTACATTAAAGTTAATCAGCAAACCGGTTTTGATTTTACTAAGCTTCAGGTAGGTTATTAGCTGTGCTGTGTGGATTGGCGCTAGCCTGTCTACTGATTTTAGTTCAATGATTAATTGATCTGGTAGCAATATATCAAGCCGGTATCCGGCATCGATTTGTATACCTTTATAGTTGATTGGTTGTACTATTTGTCTTTGCGCGGTCAGGCCCGCCTGTTGAAATTCATACATCAAACAGCTTTCGTAGCTTGATTCTAGCAGGCCAGGCCCTAGATTTTTATGTACTTCTATTGCACATCCAATCACTTTTTGCGTTAGGAAATCCGTCTCCATAGCTATTCCTTTTACATTAGTCCTTTAGAAATTTTGCGGCGTACTCTGTATAGTTTTTTGACGTTTCGACTAATAACGGCACTAATGCGATTGCTCGGTTTATTGCACTGGCAAATTCTTCATGGCCTTCAACGTATTCATGTACCAGCCTATTACGTAAATTACGCGCTTCTACCCAACCTAGCATTGAGCTTAACAAGCCCAGTTTTTCCATTTTATTCAGGTTATCAATTGCCGAACGTGGAACCTCTAACATTTGCTTCAATAACTCGGGCGTTAGCTTGTCACCTAAATGGTCTTGTAATCGGCCAAACCTTGCGACAAAGGCATCAATACGTTCTGCGAGATCAGGATTTTTATCCAGCTGTTCAACCCACCCCTGGTTTATATTTTCTTGCGATAAGCGTTTTGTTGTACCAAGTAAATATATTGTTTATTTATCAGCTACCTTTAATAAAAAGCGTAAACGCTCGACATTAGCGTTAGTCATAACATAATACCTTCTTGTTGCGCTTTGATATGAACAGGTTGAATCATCGTATTTGGGTCAACCAACAATATATCTACTTTTCGATCACCAAGACTTATTTGTATACTTGCAGCTATACGACTTGCTATTGAGGCTCTATTTTCTTGTACATGGTCGGTTTCAATATAAAGGTCGATGTCTCCGCCTTTTTCTTCGTCATTTATTCTTGAACCAAATAGCATAATTTTTTTAGCAGGCCCTAATACGGATGCTATTTTATTTTTTATGATGTCGATTTGCTGATGACTTAAACGCATTTAGCACCGTCCACTACGAGTTTATCTTTGAATAATACCACATCGTTTACAAAAGCTTGCGCTGGGTATTTAAATTATGAGCCTTTCATTAGAAAGAACCAAACATTAAAAATAAAAGCATTCTACCACCGAGAAAAACCAAGGCGCTGCGCGCTACACCGAGGAGTGATTAAAAACTTTAAGACAAGTTATTATGGGTTGTACATAGATGGCGACACTACAAGACACACAACACATGGAGCGCTAATATTTTCACATATAACTTTTGACCACTGTTTACGCGAAGCGAATCTTTAAATCACTTCTCGGTGTAGCGAAGCGCCTCAGCTTTTCTCGGTGGTAGATTTCTTTTGACCTTGCTCTTATTCGAAACGATATTCCCAAGAGGTGAAAACACTTGTTTGATCAATATCTTCTTGCTGTGTATTGAGCTCTTCTGATTGATATGAAACACCTAACTTCAGCTTCCCTCCCAGTAGAACTCTCTGATGGTGCGCTTCAATGTAATATAAGGCCTGCGACCCACTTGAAACGGTATTCCCTCCAGGAAGGCCGTCATCATTTAACTCCATATAACTTAATGAGAGCTTTGATAACTGGCCTTCAGACTGTTGATACGCACCACCCAAGGTAAATACCGTCGCATCATTATCAAACGTTGCCGCTAAAACACGCCCCCTGTATCGATAGCCTGTTTTGAATACTGAATGCTCATAAGCAACATTAGGTATCTCAGTTCCTAGCGCATCGGAGGTCGTGTTTGTATATTCTGCAAAGCCCTTTAAGCTATCACCACTCGCTAATGCGTAAGTAGACTCCCCTCCAACCTGAATCACAAACTTAGCAGGCAAATACCCTGCTTCATCTTCGCCAATATATTGCGCATAAACTGCTGAAGGGAGTGATTCAGTTAAGTTGAAATTAAAGCGTGCATCAAAGCCCGCAATTTGATTTCCTGCTCCATCGCCGTCATTCTCACCCTGTGACGAGAGTGAGTCCCAAAAAGCATTTAAATTCTCCTCTCGCCCTTCTCCGCCCCACTGCATCGCGCGTGACATGCCGACTTCTAAGTTTGAGAATGGTTTAAACGTAAAACGCATACCTGTCAGCTTCGCTTCAGGTATCTCACGGTTACTTTCCATTTGCCCCAGAAAAGAAACGAAATGCCAATTTCCTAGCCACGACAGCCAGACATTATCAAAATGCTGCGCTTGCTTGGTTTGAAAAATAAGCGCAGGCACGGGTCGCGCATTATTGGTTAGCATTAAATTTGATTGCGTTCCCGGCCCCCACCAACGGTCGATCGCTCCAACACCTAGAACAAATTGCCCTAGCGTTCCTGCGATATACGAGCCATCAAGCTGCGCTTCTATGTCGTCATCACCTGGATCTGTCGTTACATTTGATTGTAGTTTTATAGCGAGATCTTCACCGTCCCAGTCAAATGTTTTGTGTATTTCACCTTTTTCACGATGATCCGATGAAAAGTCTCTGAACATTGCTCTTGAAGAGGCGGCACTGAACTCGATGCTTCGTTTCATTCCTTGATGGGTCTGATGTCGAAGTTCAAACTCTAGCTCTCGTACTGCATTTTTTTGGCTTAAGTTAAGCGTTTTATGGTCCACCTGTTTTAACGCTGTTTTTACATCTGCCCACATAATAGGCCATGTGGTGAGTGAGATTGGCATGACGCCTGAGTCATTTAGCATGTGTAGATTGTTGCGCAAACGGTCATCACCTACATCTATCCATGGGCTAGCATAACTTAATGAAGCGCTAAGTAATAAACAGCAAGCTAAAAGTAACTTAAATGCTTTAGTTTGAGCGCGCAAAGATATGATAAAAACAGGTACTGACATTAAGGACAACAAAGTAACTCACTATTTCGATATGTTCATGAAAAATATTTTGGGCATTATATGGGCTTTTACAAGAAAGGTAAGCTGTTTAATCGTTTTACCACGAAAAACACTAAACAATTATAAATATTTCTACCACTGAGAAGGGCCGAGAACGCTACGCGTTTACACCGAGAAGTAATTAGTTCCCATTCTGAAACGATGTAGATCGAGTTTTAACCCTACATTGAAGTCTACCAACATACTGATTTATCGGAATAAATTCCGACCTACAAAATTAGCTATGGCTCAAATAATTAGTTTCAGGGTATACACTAATTAGTCACTTTATAAATAGGTAAGTGAAATTCCTTGTGAAAGATAAGGCCTCTTTGACACATTCACTATTTTAAAAACTAACCGACATCACTTTACTTAAAAAACAGTTTTTAGTCTTTTCCGCGAAGCGCTGTTTTAAAGTGTCTTCTCGGTGTAGCGCGTAGCGCCTCAGCCTTTCTCGGTGGTAGATAGGTTGACCTATGTTTAGTTTATTTGATGGGTGATTTGAATGCGTATCGAGGCATTCGCATTTACATCCACCCCATCATGGCGCCCTTCATAATCGCCTGTTTGCGCTATAGGCTGACCTGATTTTGAGATTCTCGCGACAACATTTGCGTGTGAAACTTGCGAGAGTTTAGCCATTGGCCCCATTGCACTTTGATCATTCAATTCAATGGTAATGGGTAAATCACTTACTTTCAGTTTTCTTGCTGCCAACGGCATTGCTGGGCCCGTACCCGCTGCTGCTTTTGCAAAAATAAAGACAGTATCATTCGCATTAACTTGCGCTAGTACTTCTGCTGCAATGTTAACTTCAACTTGAATACGTGCTACAGCATCATTACTTTCTGTATTATTAGCCTTCTGTTTATTAGCGACATTAGAAGTCTGAGCAGTAGCCTGTTTAATATTCATAGGCGTTTCACCTAGAGCTATTTGCGCGCGTTGAATTCCGGCTTCTATTGAAATCTTTGATGGGTGGTCGGGAACAGCAACCAAAATTCTTTGCCAAAACTCTATAGCAACGGAATAGTTTTCGTTTGAAAAAGCGTTAATCGCCATTAACCCCAGAGAATTCACCTCATTAGGGTTTTCTTTAAAAGCTTGATCCAGCGCTCCTTGCACTGCTGAATTAAACTGCCCTTGGTTTTGATAATAATGCGCTTGAGCTAATAAACCATATACTGAAGCGGTGCTTTCATCGGTTGCATCAAATATTCGAATAATATGCGTATAGGATTCTACCGCTAAATCATAATATTCGGTATTCATAGCCGAACGCGCTAGCAAACGCCAGCCTTCAATATTCTCAGGTGATTGTTGTAATTTTTGGTGAAGCTGCTCTAGCAAGGCTGTCATATCACCCTGATCAGCCGAGGCTTTTGCTTGCTTTATTTCTTGGTCATCAAAGCGCATTGCACTTGCTTGGCTTACGTCATCATAAGCACCTAACTTAAAGTAACTACCATAACTAAGCGCGATAATTAAAACAGCACTTAAGCCGATAATGATCATATTTTTAAAGCCTAGCGTTGCAACACTTGCTGCTGAGCTCTTGGTATTTTCAGTTCGTTCGGCATCAATTAACAGTCCTGCTTCTAACTCAGACTTTAATTGAACAAACGTTTCTTCCTTATGTTTTCCTTGCGCGTATTCCGCCTCAAGTTCCGCTAATCGCTCCTTAAAGATCAGTACATTTTGTCGTTGGCGTTCATGCTCAAGCGTATCAGCCAACTCATTTGATTGATTCGCCTCATTAATGCGAACAAGAACGCCTTCTTTTTTTACATACCTAAACACTGGTACAAAAATGAATGATAATGCGAGTACTAATAAAGCAAGTGATAGAAGCCAAAAGTCGGTCATTCAGTAATCTCTTTTCTTAATAATTTAAATCATG
>Ga0209184_1002233_pt1 | contig 10274 bp, 7 predicted proteins | sample EN8Hudsemesocosm_2_FD_184627 | JGI IMG/M metagenome (GOLD analysis project Ga0209184, IMG submission 184627) | Methane-oxidizing microbial communities from mesocosms in the Hudson Canyon - EN8C Hudson Canyon (SPAdes) (version 2) | ecosystem: Environmental > Aquatic > Marine > Cold seeps | place... | reverse complement strand
AATACCCAGTTCATCACGGATAACATCCACATCATATTCAGCGGCTTTATCTAAAAAGGGTTTTAATTCCGGAAGACTTGGTAAGGTAAAGAAGCCAATGGCAAAACTGGCCACTGTGATTAGAGCAAGTAGCTTGAAGAGGGGCTTTATTAGTTTCATGAGCATTCTTATTTTTATAGGGATGCTTCATTTGAACACAAAAGGGGAGCGCGCTTAACAGGGAAATTGAGCCAAAATAATGTTGTTGTGGGCCACCTTTAAATAATCACGTACTTCCTGTACAAATTCGCTCTTTGCCTTCCATGGCATCGCGCTATACCGTACCTCCTGTACATACCCTAAAAATTTGCTCCTGCAATTTTAGGATACTGCCCATCCCTGTACATAAAAAAACCCAAGTGTCTCCACTTGGGTTTTTATTTGCTATCGACCCACAAAGGGCCGACGAACCACCAATACTTAGATGTCTGAAACAGACTTAAGTGGGTAGTTAGCTGGTAGTGGCAAAGTTGCTACACCAGTGTCGATCGCTGCTTGAGCTACCGCGTTAGATACGATACCCAACAAACGAGAATCGGTTGCCTTAGGAATGATGTACTCACGACCAAACTCCATTGAAGTTACCTCGTAAGCATCCAATACTTCCTGAGTTACAGGCTCTTTGGCTAGCTTGGCGATGGCGTAAGCCGCGGCCAATTTCATTTCTTCGTTGATGGCAGTTGAACGAACGTCAAGAGCACCACGGAAGATGAATGGGAAACCAAGAACGTTGTTTACCTGGTTAGGGAAATCAGAACGGCCAGTAGACATGATCAAGTCATCACGAACTTCGTGTGCAAGCGCAGGTGCAATTTCTGGATCAGGGTTAGAACATGCAAATACAATTGGGTTTGGCGCCATTGTCTTAAGCAATTCTGCTGGCAACAAGTTAGGACCAGAAAGACCCAAGAAGATGTCAGCACCTTCCATAGCATCAGCCAAGGTACGCTTTTCAGTTTCAACAGCGAACATTGCTTTGTACTGGTTAAGATCTTCACGACCAGAATGGATCACGCCTTTACGGTCAAGCATGTAGATATTTTCAGGCTTCATGCCTGCGCTGATCAAAAGCTTAGAACAAGAGATGGCGGCAGCACCGGCACCTAGAACAACCATGCTGGCTTCATCGATCTTTTTGCCTTGAATTTCAAGGGCGTTGATCATGCCGGCTACGGTTACGATCGCAGTACCGTGTTGGTCATCGTGGAAAACTGGGATGTTACACTGTTCAATAAGTGTACGTTCAATTTCAAAACACTCAGGTGCTTTGATGTCTTCAAGGTTAATACCACCGAAGGTATTAGCGATGCGACGTACTGTATCGATGAACGCCTGTGGGCTTTCAGATTCAACTTCGATATCGATTGAATCAACACCTGCGAAACGTTTGAAAAGAAGAGACTTACCTTCCATTACTGGCTTAGACGCCAAAGGACCCAGGTTACCAAGACCCAAGATAGCGGTACCATCGGTAATAACCGCTACCAAGTTACCTTTAGCTGTATATTTGTATGCATCTTCTGGGTTTTCAGCAATGGCTTTAACTGGCTCAGCAACACCTGGGCTATAAGCAAGAGAAAGGTCGCGAGCTGAGTTAGCATCTGTTGTTAATTCGACGCTGATTTTACCCGGCTTTGGAAACTCGTGATAATCTAGTGCGTCTTGCTTAAAATCTGACATTCGATAAATTCCGCAATTAGTTTTTTGTACCGCTTGAAACCGCCAAGCTGCTACTGTCATGAGACGGTGCCGCATTATTGCGCAGATTAATGCACTGTAACAACCCGCAAATCAATAAAAAGTCGCTATATCGAGAATAGTTTCAGTTGATACCCCTTTAATAGCAGAAACAGCGGAGTTTTGGCCTTTTTATAGGGAATTACACAGGGGTTTGGCGCACAATTTTGGGGCGCAGTCCATGACCCTACAGGGAAAATATTCTACTTTAGGGCAAAGAAACGGGGGATTTGAATAGAAGGGAATAGCGAGCAATATTTAGTAACCAAATACAACAAAGGCGCTCAATGAGCGCCTTTGAAGTTTAAAACGTTTAACGGGGTAATTACTTACCGCGACCGCCAAAACGTTTCTTGAAGCGATCGATACGACCACCGGTATCAAGCATTTTCTGCTTACCAGTGTAGAAAGGGTGACATGCAGAACATACGTCTAGGTGCATTTCACCAGTCTTAGTAGAACGGGTTTGAACCACGTTGCCACAAGAACAAGTTGCCGTTAGAGCTTCGTACGTAGGGTGGATACCTTCGCGCATAATAAAATCCTCTTTTTACCGTTGCCGCCACTTATTCTCTGGTGCGAAATACACCCGAGCCTCATAAGTACCGCATGACTAGAGACTATACAGACCTCTAGGGGGCGCGCATAATACCAGAACGGCCCAACACGTGCCAGATCAATTCGTTTTAAGCCCCAAGCAAACGTGGCAACTTAATAATAAGAGACTGAATGACGTCGCCTTTTTTTCTTAGTGTGGCCATTGCGGCGCCTATCCCCAAGCTGTTTGACTACCTGCCTTTGGCAGAAACAGACATGAGCCATTACCAAGCGGGCCTGCGAGTGAGCGTGCCCTTTGGCTCAAGGGTGCTAACTGGGGTGATAGTAAGTATTCACCAAAACCCCCAATACGACCCAGCCAAGCTTAAACCCATTAGTGAATTATTAGACGCCACCCCCCTGCTTCCCAGCGACATTTACCAACTGGGACACTGGTTAAGCGAGTATTACCACCAGCCCATTGGTGAGTGCCTATCATTATTGTGGCCTGTATTACTGCGCAAGGGAGAAAAAGCCCAGGCCAGCAAACAAACCTTTTACGCACCCATGCCTCACCAGCCCGACCCCAGTACCATAAAACGCGCGCCCCGGCAGGTGGACTTGCTGGAGCATATGAAGCAAGCAAGCCAGCAAACAGGCCAATGGCAAAAAGACTTAGTAAAGGCAGGGTTCACGCCCACTATTATCAATGGGCTTGTGGATAAGGGCTTTTTAGAGAAACAGGAGCGGGACAGTTTTCAGCCTATTAAAGGTGAGTGTTCACATACTCCATTAACGCTGAACCAAGAGCAGCAGCAAGCCCTTACCAGCATTGAACAAAACCAGGGGTTTAAAAGTTTCCTTATTGACGGCATCACTGGCAGCGGCAAGACCGAGATTTACCTGCAAGCCATCGCCCCCCATTTAGAGCAAGGCAAGCAAGTATTAATACTGGTGCCCGAAATTGGCCTCACGCCGCAAACCGTACAACGCTTTGCCCAGCGCTTCGACGCCGACGTATTACTGCTGCACAGCAAACTTAACGACCGTGAACGCCTTGATGCCTGGTTAATGGCCAGTAAACATAGCTCAAACACAGGTCGCGGCCAGATTGTCATAGGTACCCGTAGCGCCATTTTTACCCCGCTGCCCAATCTGGCCATGATCATCATAGATGAAGAACATGATCAGTCATTTAAGCAGCAAGACGGGGTGCGTTATCACGGCCGCGACGTGGCGGTGGTACGAGCCAAAACCTTAGATATTCCCATTATTTTAGGCAGCGCCACCCCCAGCCTTGAATGCCTGCACAACGGCTTAAGTGGCAAGTACCAGTATTTACGGCTCACCCAACGAGCGGGCTCGGCCAGCATGCCCGAGCTGCAAATTTTAAATATTAAAAAGCAGGCGGTGCACCATGGCCTGGCTGACTCGCTAATACAGCCCATACAAAACACGCTGGATAAGGGCCAACAGGTTTTGGTATTTGTGAACCGCCGTGGTTATGCCCCCACGCTTTATTGCCCGGATTGCGCCTGGATAGCCGAATGTAGACGCTGCGATGCCAAGATGACCCTGCATCAAAAGCCGGCGCACCTACACTGCCATCACTGCGACAGTAAACTAAACATACCAAGACAATGCCCGGAATGTTTAAGCCACAAAATACAAGCCATGGGCGCGGGAACAGAGCGCTTAGAGACTCACCTGCAATATCAATTTCGAAATACGCCTGTGATTCGTATTGACCGTGACAGCACCCAAAACAAACACGCCATGGAAGAGCTGTTAGAGCCGGTGCATAAGGGTGAGCCCTGCATTATTGTGGGCACACAAATGTTGGCCAAGGGTCATCACTTCCCCAAGGTGACCTTAGTGATCATGATTAATGTGGACAGCGGATTTTTTAGTGCCGACTACCGCGCCATGGAAAAAACCGCACAACTTATTTTGCAAGTGGCGGGCCGGGCGGGGCGAGAAAAAGATAAAGGAGTGGCGGTGATTCAAACGGAGTTTGCCGACCACCCTATGTTGCACTTGTTAAAAGAAGAAAGTTTTCACGCATTGTCTTTGGCGTTATTGGATGAGCGTAAACATCAGCACCTGCCGCCTTATGGATTTCAGGTGTTGTTACGTGCCGATTGCCATCAGCCTAAAGAGGCCGAAATGTTTTTGCACCGAGTGCGACAGTTACTTAATCAGCATCAGCAGGGGTTGAACCTGCCGCAGATTAGTATGATTGGGCCGTTGCCTGCTCCCATGGAATTACGGGCTGGACGCTTTAGAAGCCAGCTGTGGATATCAGCCCATCAGCGTAAAGTGTTGCATTACTTTATAGGGGTGGTGTTGAAGGATATTTATGAGGTGAAGGGGTTTCATAAGGTGCGGTGGGGGTTGGATATTGATCCTGTGGACAATATTTAAATACGCCAGCGCTTTTTGTCAGTTAACCACATCATATTAGTTACTTATTCCTTCTGGTTATTCTCCTTCAATACAACTTCATTAGTGCAAATAGATGCACCTATTTGCCCATCAAGATAATAGTAATTAGCTATCACAGTAAAAGAAACAATCAATTATATTAATCAATAGCAAGCCCCTATCCTAGCTAGGTAATGACCCACAGCAATGCAGCTGTGAGCCCCTAATAGGAATTACCATGAAAATAAAAGCCCTGACCATTATGGCTGGCCTCGCGCTTGCCACCACTAGCCTTGCTAGCACTACCCTAACCCGTGACAACGGTGCCGCTGTGGGTGACAACCAAAACTCCTATACCGCAGGGGAAAATGGCAGTGTTTTGCTGCAAGACGTTCAACTAATTCAAAAGCTGCAACGCTTTGCCCGAGAGCGTATTCCAGAGCGCGTGGTTCACGCCCGTGGTACAGGTATGCACGGTGAGTTTGTTGCCACCGAAGATATCAGTGATTTAACCAAGGCCTCATTATTTACCAAAGGTAAAAGCACCCCAGTATTTGTACGCATCTCTACCGTTATTCATTCAAAGGGCTCCCCGGAAACGCTGCGAGACCCTCGTGGCTTTGCCACAAAATTTTATACCGATGAAGGCAACTGGGATCTAGTGGGTAATAACCTGCCGGTATTTTTCATTCGAGACGCCATTAAGTTTCCAGATATGGTTCACTCCCTGAAACCCTCTCCGGTCACCAACAAACAAGATCCAAACCGTGTGTTTGATTTCTTTAGCCATGTGCCAGAAGCCACCCACATGTTTACCTGGGTTTATTCCGATTACGGCACACCTGCCAGCTTGCGTGAGATGGATGGCTTTGGTGTACACGCCTACAAATTCATCAACGATGAAAACCGCGTGAAATACGTTAAGTTCCAGTGGAAATCACAGCAAGGCATTAACAACCTAACCGCCAAGCAAGCATCTACGGTACAGGCAAAAGACTTTAGCCATGCCACCAACGATATGTACACCAACATTGCTAATGGCAATTACCCTAAGTGGGATTTGTACATAAAGGTAATGGATCCAAAAAATCTGGGTAACCACAGCTATAACCCACTGGACGCCACTAAGGTATGGGACGATGTGAAGGACCAAAAAGTGGGCACCATGACACTTAACCGTATGCCTAATAACTTTTTTCAGGAAACAGAACAGGCTGCTTTTGCACCCGCCAATATCGTGCCTGGCATAGAGCCTTCTGAAGATCGCTTGTTGCAAGGACGTGTATTTTCATACGCCGATACACAAATGTATCGTTTAGGCGCTAACCACCAGCAACTCCCTATTAACCGTGCTCGCGTAGACGTTAATAACTGGAATCAGGATGGCAAAGGCAATATCGGATCGCAAACATCCGAAGTAAATTATCAGCCAAGCCGCAAAGATAATCGTATTGAAACTACTACAGGTCACTACAGCAAGGCGGCGCTTGTGGGTAACACTCAACAAATGAAAATCAGCAAGGAAAATAATTTCACCCAAGCAGGAAGTCTTTATAGAAGCTTTAGCAAATCCCAGAAAAGTAATTTAATCAGCAATCTTGCCGGTGACCTGGGCGGGGTAAAAGATAGTGAAACCAAACACATTATGCTGAGCTACTTCTACCAGGCCGACCAAGACTTTGGCATGCGCTTAACCAAGGCTGTTAATGGCGACATTAAAAAAGTCAAAGCATTAGCAAAAAAATAACTCACTAAATAGAGCCGCTTAGGCGGCTCAGCGGAGGAGAGTCATGAAGCATTTAAATAAAAAGTCCTTGAGCATTGTAAGCCTGATACTCACATTTTTTATCAGCGCCCACGCCAAAGGCAATGATCAACTTATTAACTACTATTTCTCGGCTGCTAAAACCGGTCAAACCGAGGTCATTGAAGAATTTATTGTTAACGGCTTTCCCGTTAACCAGCAAAATAATATGAGCTACACAGCCTTAATGATGGCCACTTACTACGGTCATGCGAAAACGGTTGATCGTTTGGTGGCACTAGGAGCCGATGCTTGCCTAAGAGATAAGCGAGGCAATACTGCCATGATGGGGGCCATTATTAAGGCGGAGTGGGGCATCGCCAAAAAGCTCTATAACCATACCTGTAATGAGCAGCAGAACAATCAAAAAACGGTTGAGCAGTTTGCCGCTGTGTTTGGTCAAACCGAAAAACTACAAGCGTTAGCTGCCGAATTAGACGCTAAATAAATCTATTCAGATACACCTGGAGGTTATCGCGATGTTTAACTCCAGCTCGGAAGAGGTGAAGCGATGTTCCTATTTGACACTAATGGCAGGTGAAACACACCTGGTATGGAAGGGACACCAGCGATCACATGCCCTTGGAGCAGGTTAACCGCTTTATTAATGGGGCGTAATCCTAAATAACCCAGTTATTTATTTTTTCGGCGACTGAAAGCCTAGTAGAGTTCAGTTAAGTATAGGGTGCAGCGGCTTTTACAGATGGGACTCTGTGTCGCCGCTGCACCCTATACTTAGCTGGACTTGGCTTAATCCTAGTAGCATTCACGATCATTACTTTTGACTTTTTATTGCGGCTTTCATATCGCGAGCAAGCTCGACTCCTACAAAAGACTCAACAAACCAGACTCCATACCCGAGCCCAGATACAGCCCCTCTTGGCACGCGAAAAACAAACCAATCGGTCAAGTATCTTAATTTCACCTCCAATTGCTGCTAAACTAACCAGCTTAAAATGCAGTTTAGTGGGCACCGCCCAACTAATGGAGAGACGATGGAACACACGGTTGAAGTATTAATTTCTGAAGAAGTGGTACAACAAAGGGTGAAATCCCTGGGGGCACTCATCACTGAGCATTACGGAGACTGCGAAAACCTGGTGATGGTTGGCCTGCTTAAAGGTTCATTCATCTTCATGGCCGATCTGGCCCGTGTGATTCAAACCCCACACCAAATCGACTTCATGACCGCCTCCAGTTATGGCGACGCCATGACCACCTCTCACGATGTGCGCATTTTGAAAGACCTGGATGACGACATACAGGGCAAAGACGTATTGCTGGTGGAGGACATCATAGATACCGGTAATACCCTTAATAAGGTGTGTGAAATCCTCAGCTTAAGGGAGCCTAACTCCATTGAGATTTGTACCCTGCTAGACAAGCCATCCCGGCGCGAAGTAAAGGTAGATGTGAAATGGGTAGGCTTTGAAATTCCCGATGAATTTGTAGTGGGCGTAGGCATTGATTACGCGCAAAATTACCGACACTTGCCCTATATTGGCAAGGTGGTGCCTACCGAAGAATAGACAGTGAAATAACCCTCTAGGCACTTGAGGCACACTTAGTTACAAGAGAAAATGTCTCTTGTAACTAACTTAAATTTTTAAACCCCATTTATTTTTTACTGCAAACCCGATTAATCACTTCAAGTAATTTTTCATTATCAAAGGGCTTATGCAATACCCCTTGCATGCCAACGGCTATACATTCCTGATTCACATCACTCATGGCATCAGCCGTTAAGGCATAAATACTAGGCTGAATTATATTAGGTAAGGTGCGAATGCTCTTAGTGGCATTAATCCCACTTAATTTTGGCATATGCAAATCCATAAAAATTAAATCGTATTCGTCTCTTTCACATGCCTTAACGGCTTCCTCGCCATTTTCAACAATAGAGAACTGGGCATTAATTTCTTCCAAGAACTCACTAATAATCAATTGATTAATGGTGTTATCTTCGGCAATTAAAATATTTAAATTTGATATGGCCTTACTGGCAGTAGCTTTACTTTCTGGCTCATTTGGTGCTTTCAGTGATATTTCTACGGGCAAGGTAATCACAAACTCAGACCCCTTGCCTGGCTGGCTGTTTACGGTAATGCTACCGGCCATTAATTCCATTAGTTCCTTGGATATGGTTAAACCAAGACCCGTGCCGCCATAATGACTTGCCACTGAATCGTCATCCTGCTCAAAACTATTCCATACTCGGGATAGGTTAGCGATGCCACAGCCGCTATCACTAATTCTAACTTCCAGCGACACCACATTACCTTTATTTTTAATATAATTGGTAGACAGCTTTACAAATCCCTTCTCTGTGAACTTAATGGCATTGGATATTATATTCCCCATGACCTGGCGCAGGCGATTAGAGTCAGCAACAACAGAACCCTGTGTATTGCTAATATCCACAATAAATTCCAAGCCTTTTCGCAGCGCCTGGTCTTTAAATAATTGACAAGAATGCAACATGACCTTTGGCACCTCAAAAATATGGGGGCTAAAGGTCATTTTTCCGGTTTCAAGTTTTGATAAATCCAAAATATCATTTAGGGTTGAAAGCAAACCCTCACTGCACTCACAAACAATCTCGGTAAACTCAAGTTGGCGTTCATCTAATTTGGTTTTTTTTAAAAGCTCAACCACCCCTAAAATACCTGTGAGTGGCGTTCTGATTTCATGGGACATATTAGCCAAAAATTGACTCTTGGCTTTGGCGGACTTTAAAGCGGCTTCTTCTGCTATTTTCTGCTTGGACACATCTGTATGAGTGCCGGTAAAACGAACAGGATTTTGATTCTCATCCCACTCCACTATTTTGCCCCTATCAAGTATATACACCCAGTGCCCGTCACGGTGTTTCATGCGATGTACATTCTCGTAGAAGTCAGTCTTGCCCTCCATATGAGCCTGAATATCTGCATAACAGCCTGCAATATCATCCGGGTGTACCCGGCTCTCCCATTCCTCCAGGGCAGGGGTTATGTCCGATAGTTCATGGCCCAGCATCTGCGCCCAGATATCATTAAAGGCCACCTCGTTGGTTTGCGGATTCCAGTCCCACATGCCCAGCCGAGTCCCCTCAATAACAAGTTCTAGGCGCTTACGTTGCTGCTCAGGGCTAAGCTTTGCAGCATTCATCTCCATAGTTAACTCTCACTGAATGGCCAATTAGGATAAGTTCCACAGCATAGAAGTAATGATAGTTAAAAATATCAGGCTTGCCATGGTGAATAGCAAAGAGGAAAGAGGAAAGGCCACAGCACAGAAACTGCAGCCTATAGAAGTGGATAACTAGTGTTTAAACCAATGCTCGGTTCGATTCACAAACGCCACTAACGAGAGCATTACTGGCACTTCCACCAATACACCCACCACCGTGGCTAGCGCCGCACCCGAATGTAAACCAAATAAACTAATGGCCACCGCCACCGCCAGTTCAAAAAAGTTACTGGTGCCAATCATGCTGGCTGGGCCCGCTATATTGTGTGACAGCTTTAAGTACTTGGCTAAACCATAAGCGATAAAGAAAATACCGTAGGTTTGAATAATCAACGGAATTGCAATCAACAAGATAGCTTGTGGCTTATCGATAATAGTTTGCGCTTGAAAACCAAACAGCAACACGACAGTGCCGATTAAACCCAACATGGAAAATGGGTTCACCCTAGCTAAAAAGTTATTTAGTTTGTGGTGATCGTCTTTTTTGTCCAACGCCTTACGG
>Ga0209184_1002228_pt1 | contig 10296 bp, 4 predicted proteins | sample EN8Hudsemesocosm_2_FD_184627 | JGI IMG/M metagenome (GOLD analysis project Ga0209184, IMG submission 184627) | Methane-oxidizing microbial communities from mesocosms in the Hudson Canyon - EN8C Hudson Canyon (SPAdes) (version 2) | ecosystem: Environmental > Aquatic > Marine > Cold seeps | place... | reverse complement strand
TATGTACTCTAGGGATTGTAAATACCGGTGCTCATATATTATATGCCCGGTGAACCAGGAGTTAAAGCCAATGGCTATCAATCTTGATGACAAAAAAGCAATTGTTGCTGAAGTTCAAGAAGCTGCTAGTGGCGCTCAATCAGCTGTTGTCGCGGACGCCCGCGGTGTAACAGTTGAAGCAATTACTGTATTGCGTAAGCAAGCACGTGAAAATGGTGTATGGATGAAGGTTGTCCGTAACACATTAGCACGTCGTGCAGTAGCTGGTACGGAATTTGAGTGTGTTAATGACACGTTCAAAGGCCCTACATTAATTGCATTTTCAAACGAACATCCAGGTGCAGCTGCACGTTTATTCACTGACTTCGCTAAAACTAACGAAGCTTTTGAATTAAAAGCAGCAGCATTTGAAGGTAACGTTGTAGACGTAAACATGTTAGCTAAGCTACCAACTTACGACGAAGCGATTGCCCGTTTAATGAGCGCTATGAAAGAAGCATCTGCCGGCAAATTATGCCGTACGATTGCTGCAGTTCGCGATCAGAAAGAACAAGAAGCTGCTTAATTTTCTTACTTTATGTAAGGGTTATACTGCAAATTATGCAGTTAACGTTAAGTATACTTTTTGAAATTATAGTTATTCAAACAATGAATTATGCGACTTTCAATAAAGAAAGCGTAAATAAAAATTGTTTATTAAAAAACAGGAAATTAAACCATGTCTCTATCTAAAGACGATATCCTAAACGCAATTGCTGAAATGTCAGTAATGGACGTTGTAGAACTTATTGAAGCAATGGAAGAAAAATTCGGCGTATCAGCTGCTGCAGCTGTTGCTGTTGCTGGCGGTGACGCTGGTGCTGCTGCTGAAGAACAAACTGAATTTGATGTTGTTATGACTAGCTTCGGTGAGAAGAAAGTTGCAGTAATCAAAGCAGTTCGTGGCGCTACAGGTTTAGGCCTTAAAGAAGCTAAAGATTTAGTTGAATCTGCACCTAAAGCGATCAAAGAAGGCGTAGAAAAAGCTGAAGCTGAAGAGCTTAAGAAAACTCTTGAAGAAGCTGGTGCTTCTGTTGAGATCAAATAGTCTGTTAATAAACAGATTATTTGCCTGAAAAGGCATGGCTGGTGATTTAAACGTCACCGGCCTTTTTGCGCTTTTTATTGCAAGAAAACAAAAGTTGTTTTTTTAAATGAAAACAGTGCATTATTAAGTGTTAGATGATTTTTATAATCATCTAGTAATGTTTAGACGTAAACATTACCTAAATAACCTGTCTATGTAGGGATAACCTACTAGACAGATTTGGCCATAACCAGCAAGCTGAGGAACCCCATGGCTTACTCATACTTTGAGAAAAAGCGAATTAGAAAGGACTTTGGTAAAAGCGTACAAGTAATGGAATATCCATTCTTGTTGTCCATCCAACTCGACTCTTTCCGCAAGTTTATTGATATTGATCCAACAGGTGAAACCGGTCTAGAGGCTGCTTTCCGTTCTATTTTCCCAATTAAAGCTTATTCAGGTAGCTCAGAATTACAATATGTAAGCTACCGTTTAGGTGAACCGTTATTTGACGTAAAAGAATGTCAAATACGTGGTGTTACTTATTCTGCACCATTACGCGTAAAATTACGCTTAGTGGTTTACGATAAAGAAGCTCCGGCAGGTACTGTAAAAGATATCAAAGAACAAGAAGTGTACATGGGTGAAATCCCGTTGATGACGGATAATGGTACTTTTGTAATCAATGGTACTGAGCGTGTTATCGTTTCACAATTACACCGTTCTCCTGGTGTATTCTTTGATCATGATAAAGGTAAAACGCATTCATCAGGTAAGGTATTATATAACGCACGCGTTATTCCTTACCGTGGTTCATGGTTAGACTTTGAATTTGATCCAAAAGATAACTTATTTGTTCGTATCGATAGACGTCGTAAATTACCTGCGTCAATCATGTTACGTGCATTAGAGTTTTCTACCGAAGAAATTTTAGATGTTTTCTACGATACAACTAGCTTTGAAATAAAAGGCGATAAGTTGGTCATGGATCTTATCCCTGAGCGTCTTCGTGGTGAGACAGCTACTTTCGAAATTTCAATTAAGAAAGGTGAAGTATTAGTTGAAGCCGGTCGTCGTATTACCGCTCGTCATATTCGTGCATTAAGTAAAGCGAAAATTGATAAACTAGAAGTACCAGCAGAATATATCGTTGGTAAAGTTTTATCTAAAGCTTACATCGATAAATCGACTGGTGAAGTGGTTGCTGAAGCAAATGCTGAATTAACGTTAGAATTATTAGCAGAGCTTAGCCAAGCAGGTCATAAAACGTTATCTACTTTATATATGAATGAATTCGATGTTGGTTCATATATGTCTGATACTTTGCGTGTTGATAATTCAACTAATCGTTTAGAAGCGCTTGTTGAAATATATCGCATGATGCGCCCAGGCGAGCCACCAACAAAAGATGCAGCGGATACTTTATTTAATAACTTATTTTTTGCTTCTGAACGTTATGATTTATCGACCGTTGGTCGCATGAAGTTCAACCGCCGTGTTGGTAACGCCGATGATGTTGGTTCAGGTATATTGTCGAAAGAAGACATTATCTCGGTAATGCAAACCTTAATCGGCATACGTGACGGTAAAGGTGAAGTTGATGATATTGACCATTTAGGTAACCGTCGTATTCGCTCTGTTGGCGAAATGGCTGAAAACCAATTTCGTGTTGGTCTAGTTCGTGTTGAGCGAGCAGTACGTGAGCGCTTAAGTCTTGGTGACTTAGATGCAATCATGCCACAAGATCTAATCAACGCTAAGCCTATTTCTGCGGCAGTGAAAGAGTTCTTTGGCTCTTCACAATTGTCACAATTTATGGATCAAAATAATCCATTATCAGAAGTAACGCATAAACGTCGTATCTCTGCTTTAGGCCCTGGTGGTTTAACGCGTGAACGTGCTGGCTTTGAAGTACGTGATGTACATCCAACGCATTACGGTCGTGTTTGTCCAATCGAAACGCCAGAGGGTCCAAACATTGGTTTGATCAACTCGCTTTCTTGTTACGCTCGTACTAATGACTTTGGTTTCTTAGAAACACCTTATCGTAAAGTTGTTGACGGTTTAGTAACGGATGATATTGATTATTTATCAGCAATTGAAGAAGGTAACTTTGTTATCGCTCAAGCGAATGCTGTACATGATGATAGCAACAAGTTAACAGAAGAATTAGTTAACTGTCGTTTCAAAAATGAATTTACGCTGAAATCTTCTGCTGAAGTTCAATATATGGATGTATCACCACAACAAATTATCTCTGTTGCTGCGTCACTTATTCCATTCCTAGAGCACGATGATGCTAACAGAGCCTTGATGGGCTCGAACATGCAACGTCAAGCCGTACCAACACTTATCGTTGATAAGCCTTTAGTTGGAACAGGTATGGAAAAAGTTGTTGCCGTTGATTCAGGTGTAACAGCAGTTGCTAAACGTGGCGGTGTAGTTAGTTATGTAGATGCATCACGTATTGTTGTAAAAGTTAATGAAAATGAAATGCATGCTGGTGAAGCCGGTATTGATATTTATAACTTAACTAAATACACACGTTCAAACCAAAATACTTGTATCAACCAACGCCCAGTGTGTCGTATGGGTGAACCAGTTGTTCGTGGTGATGTATTAGCTGATGGCCCTTCAACTGATATGGGTGAATTGGCTTTAGGTCAAAACATGCGTATTGCTTTCATGCCTTGGAATGGTTACAACTTTGAAGATTCAATGTTGTTATCTGAACGTGTAGCAATTGAAGATAGATTTACAACTATTCATATTCAAGAGCTTACTTGTATCGCTCGTGATACTAAGCTTGGTAGTGAAGAAATTACTGCTGATATTCCAAATGTAGGTGAGTCAGCTTTATCAAAATTAGATGAAGCCGGTGTTGTTTATATTGGTGCTGAAGTTAATGGTGGTGACATCTTAGTGGGTAAAGTTACTCCTAAAGGTGAAACACAATTAACACCAGAAGAAAAACTTTTACGCGCAATTTTTGGTGAAAAAGCAGCGGATGTTAAAGACAGCTCTTTACGTGTACCAAACTCAGTAAAAGGTACTATCATCGATGTTCAAATCTTCACTCGTGACGGCGTAGAAAAAGATGCTCGAGCAGTTGAAATTGAAGAAATGCAACTTAAAGAAGTTAAGAAAGATCTTGGCGATGAATTAAGCATTTTAGAAGATGGTATTTATGCTCGAACTAAGAAGTTATTGTTATCTGCTGGTTTAAACGAGTCAGATTTAACTTCAATGTCTCGTGATAAGTGGTTAACACAAAACTTATCAAACGAAGAACAGCAAGCTGAATTAGAACAAATCGCTGAGCAATATGACAATATAAAAGAAGACTTCGACAAGAAGTATGAAATTAAACGTCGTAAGATAACTCAAGGTGATGATTTACAACCAGGCGTATTAAAAATAGTTAAAGTTTATTTAGCTGTTAAACGTCGCATTCAGCCAGGTGATAAAATGGCTGGTCGTCATGGTAACAAGGGTGTTATTTCAAACGTAGTACCTGTTGAAGATATGCCATACGATGAACACGGTGTGCCGGTAGATGTTGTATTGAACCCGTTAGGTGTTCCGTCACGTATGAACATTGGTCAAATCTTAGAAACTCACTTAGGTATGGCTTGTCGCGGTATCGGTGAAAAGATTAACCGTATGTTAGAAGCGCAACAAGAAATTCATAAACTGCGTAACTTTATTCAAGAAGTTTACAATGTAGGTGAATCTCGTCAAGAAGTTGATGTTGCTAGTTTCTCTGATGATGAAGTAATGCGTTTAGCTGCTAACTTACGTGCCGGTTTGCCAATTGCAACACCTGCATTTGATGGCGCTGCTGAAAAAGAAATCAAAGAGTTATTTAGTCTTGCAGATATGCCGCAAAGTGGTCAGTTTACATTGACTGACGGTCGTACTGGTCGTGAATTTGAACGTCCAGTAACGGTTGGTTATATGTATATGTTAAAACTAAACCATTTAGTTGATGACAAAATGCATGCGCGTTCTACAGGTTCTTATAGTTTGGTTACGCAACAACCACTTGGTGGTAAAGCACAATTTGGTGGTCAGCGTTTCGGTGAGATGGAAGTATGGGCACTTGAAGCATATGGTGCTGCTTATACCTTACAAGAAATGCTAACGGTTAAGTCTGATGATGTTGCTGGTCGTACTAAGATGTATAAAAACTTAGTTGACGGTGATCACAGAATGGATCCAGGTATTCCTGAGTCATTCAATGTATTACTTAAAGAAATTCGTTCTTTAGGTATTAATATTGAATTAGACCTAGACTAAGATCTAAGCAATAAGTAGCTGAACACTGATTTCTTTTATGAATTCAGTGATGCAGTAAGGGAAGAAGGTGAATGATTCACCTTCTTCTAAAGATTTAACTCCGACAGGAGAAGAGTGTGAAAGATTTACTTAAGTTTCTTAAGCAACAAAATCAAACAGAAGATTTCGATGGTATTCGAATTGGTTTAGCGTCACCTGACTTAGTACGTTCTTGGTCATTTGGTGAAGTTAAAAAGCCAGAAACCATTAATTACCGTACTTTTAAACCAGAGCGTGACGGTTTGTTTTGTGCACGTATTTTTGGGCCAGTAAAAGACTACGAATGTCTTTGTGGTAAATACAAGCGTTTAAAGCATCGCGGTGTTATCTGTGAAAAATGTGGCGTTGAAGTGACATTGACTAAAGTTCGTCGTGAACGTATGGGTCATATCGAACTAGCTAGCCCTGTTGCGCATATTTGGTTCTTAAAATCGTTACCATCACGTATTGGTTTATTACTTGATATGACATTGCGTGATATTGAGCGCGTGCTTTATTTTGAATCTTATGTTGTTACCGAACCAGGTATGACAACATTAGAGAAAAGCCAAATTCTAACGGAAGAAGAATATCTTGATGCGTTAGAAGAGCACGGTGATGAATTTGACGCCTTAATGGGTGCTGAAGCTGTTTTAGCTTTACTACAACAAATCGATTTAGACGGTGAAGTAGCGCAAATGCGTGAAGAATTACCTGAAATTGGTAGTGAAACTAAGCGTAAAAAAATCACTAAGCGTTTAAAATTAATGGAAGCATTCGCTGCTTCAGGCAACAAGCCTGAGTGGATGATTATGAATGTTCTACCAATTTTACCGCCTGATTTACGTCCATTAGTACCGCTAGATGGTGGTCGTTTTGCGACGTCAGATCTTAACGATCTATACCGTCGTGTAATTAACCGTAACAACCGTCTAAAACGTCTTCTCGACTTAGTTGCTCCAGATATTATCGTACGTAACGAAAAACGTATGTTACAAGAATCTGTTGATGCACTTTTAGATAATGGTCGTCGTGGTCGTGCTATAACGGGTTCTAACAAACGTCCTCTTAAATCACTTGCCGATATGATTAAAGGTAAGCAAGGTCGTTTCCGTCAAAACTTACTTGGTAAGCGTGTTGATTATTCCGGTCGTTCTGTAATTACCGTTGGTCCAACATTAAAATTACATCAATGTGGTTTACCAAAGAAAATGGCATTGGAATTATTCAAGCCATTTATATACGGTCTATTAGAGCGTCGTGGTTTAGCCACAACGATTAAAGCAGCTAAGAAATTAGTCGAGCGTGAAGGCGCGGAAGTTTGGGATGTACTTGATGAAGTAATTCGTGAACATCCAGTAATGCTTAACCGTGCACCAACATTGCATAGATTAGGTATTCAAGCGTTTGAACCAGTGCTAATTGAAGGTAAAGCAATTCACCTTCATCCATTAGTTTGTGCGGCATACAATGCCGATTTCGATGGTGACCAAATGGCGGTACACGTACCGTTAACAATCGAAGCACAAATGGAAGCACGTACGTTGATGATGTCAACAAATAACGTGTTAGCTCCTGCAAACGGTGAACCTATTATCGTTCCATCACAAGATGTTGTATTAGGTCTTTATTACCTAACACGTGATTGTGTAAACGGTTTAGGCGAAGGTATGGTCTTTGTTGACACTAAAGAAGCAGAAAAGGCATACCGTACCGGTGTTGCTGAGCTTCATGCCCGCGTGAAAATTCGTATTACTGAGCATGTTAAAAATGCAGATGGTGAATATGAAGCTAAAACCAGTTTACGTGACACCACTGTAGGTCGTGCTATCTTATGGCAAGTTTGTCCTAAAGGTTTACCGTACGACGTTATTGATCAGCCACTAGCTAAAAAAGCTATTTCTAAATTGATTAACCATGCTTATCGTAACCTTGGTTTAAAAGATACGGTTATCTTTGCCGATCACATTATGTACACAGGTTTCCATTATGCAATGATCGCTGGTGCTTCTGTTGGTATCGACGATATGGTTATTCCTGATGCTAAGTACACTATCATTGAAGATTCAGAAGCAGAAGTTGCTGAAATTCAAGCGCAGTTTGACCAAGGTCTTGTAACTGCAGGTGAGAAGTACAACAAAGTTATTGATATTTGGTCGTCTGCGAACGAAAAAGTATCGAAAGCGATGATGGATAACTTATCGAAAGAAACAATTATTAACCGTGATGGCAAACCAGAAGAGCAAGATTCATTCAACTCTATCTTTATGATGGCTGACTCGGGTGCTCGTGGTAGTGCTGCTCAGATTCGTCAGTTAGCAGGTATGCGTGGCTTGATGGCTAAACCAGATGGTTCAATCATCGAAACACCTATCAAAGCAAACTTCCGTGAAGGTTTGAACGTATCAGAATACTTCATCTCAACTCATGGTGCGCGTAAAGGTTTGGCCGATACCGCATTGAAAACAGCTAACTCGGGTTACCTAACTCGTCGTTTAGTTGATGTTGCACAAGATTTAGTAGTAACAGAACATGATTGTGGCACCGAAGATGGCTTACTAATGACGCCATTGATTGAAGGTGGTGATGTTGTTGAGCCGTTACGTGAACGTGTACTTGGTCGTGTAGTTTGTGAAGATGTATTGATTCCAAACACTGATGAAGTATTACTTCCACGTAATACATTAATTGATGAAGCTTTATGTGATGTCATAGAAGAAAACTCTGTGGATCAAATAAAAGTACGTTCAATTATTACCTGTAAAACAGACTTTGGTATTTGTGCTTATTGTTACGGTCGTGATTTGGCTCGTGGCCATATGATCAACCAAGGTGAAGCTATTGGTGTAGTTGCTGCACAATCAATTGGTGAACCAGGTACTCAGCTTACCATGCGTACGTTCCACATTGGTGGTGCCGCATCGCGTGCTTCTGCAGAAAATAGTGTTCAAGTTAATAATTCAGGTACATTGAAGTTACAGAATGCTAAATTTGTTACTAACTCTGACAAACATCTTGTTATTACTTCTCGTTCATCAGAATTAACTGTTATTGATGAAATGGGTCGTGTAACTGAAAACTATAAAGTACCTTACGGTGCTGTACTTTCTAAACAAGATGGCAAAGCTGTTACTGCTGGCGATACTATTGCTAACTGGGACCCGCATACACATCCAATCATTACTGAAGTAAAAGGTAAAGTTCAGTTTGTTGATTTAATTGATGGCGTAACTATGGTTCGTCAAACAGATGAACTAACAGGTCTTTCAAGCATCGTTATTACTGAAGCTGCACAACGTAGTGCCAGTGGTAAAGAAATGCGTCCAGCATTGAAGTTAGTTGATGCTAAAGGTAAAGATGTAATGATTGCTGGTACTGAAATTCCTGCACTTTACTACTTACCAGGTAATGCTATTGTTAACCTTGAAGATGGTGCCGATGTAAGTATTGGTGATGCGTTAGCTCGTATACCACAAGCTAGTTCAAAAACTCGCGATATTACTGGTGGTCTTCCTCGTGTTGCTGACTTATTCGAAGCACGTAAACCTAAATTACCTGCAATTCTTGCTGAAAAGACTGGTGTTATCGGCTTTGGTAAAGAAACTAAAGGTAAAGTGCGTTTATTAATCACTCAACCGAGTGGTGATGTGTACGAAGAGATGATTCCTAAAACGCGTCAATTAAACGTGTTTGAAGGTGAACAAGTGGCAAAAGGTGAAGTTATTGCTGATGGTCCTGAGTCTCCGCACGACATTCTACGTTTACGTGGTGTAGCGCCAGTAGCGAACTATATTGTCAACGAAGTACAAGAAGTTTACCGCTTACAAGGTGTTAAGATTAACGATAAACATATTGAAGTTATTGTTCGTCAAATGATCCGCAAGTGTGAAATTCTTGATGCAGGTGATTCTGATTTCCTTAAAGGTGAACAAGTTGAAGTGGCACGCGTTAACATCGCTAACCGTGATCTTGAAGCTGCCGGCAAGCAACCAGCTGAATATGAAATGCAGATGATGGGTATTACAAAAGCATCACTTGCTACAGAATCATTTATTTCAGCAGCATCTTTCCAAGAAACGACTCGTGTACTTACTGAAGCAGCAGTTGCTGGTAAGAAAGACGGTCTTCGTGGCTTGAAAGAAAATGTTATTGTTGGTCGATTAATTCCTGCAGGTACTGGTTATGCATACCATCAGGAACGTGCTAAAGCAAAAGCTGCTTTTGATGCTCATGAAGATACTACCGTATCGGCTGATGAAGCTGAACAAGCATTAGCTGATGCGTTAAGTGCAGACCTAGGTTCAGAATAGGCTAACTTTTTAAAGGTTAATCTATTGATTTATCTTTAACGTGACATAGCAAAGCTAAGATATAAAAACCGTGCCCTGAAAAGAGCGCGGTTTTTTTATGCTCTTGTTACATGAAAGCTCACTAATAACTTGACAGTGGACTCATTGGCCTATAGAATTTCGCGACCTTATATTCTGTGCCTAGTAGACACTGGATTTTAAGGGACGATTTTTCACGTTTATAAGCGGGTAATTTGACAAACTTAGTCAATAAAAATTACCCAATGTTTTAACTAATCAGGAGCTATAATGGCAACTATTAACCAACTAGTACGTAAACCACGTGTTAGACAGGTAACTAAAAGTAACGTTCCAGCGTTACAAGCCTGCCCACAACGTCGTGGCGTATGTACTCGTGTGTATACAACTACACCAAAAAAACCTAACTCAGCATTACGTAAAGTTGCTCGTGTTCGTTTAACTAACGGCTACGAAGTTACTTCATACATTGGTGGTGAAGGTCATAACTTACAAGAGCATAGCGTGATTTTAATCCGTGGTGGTCGTGTTAAAGATTTACCAGGTGTGCGTTATCACACCGTTCGTGGCGCACTAGATTGTTCT
>Ga0209184_1002223_pt1 | contig 10312 bp, 7 predicted proteins | sample EN8Hudsemesocosm_2_FD_184627 | JGI IMG/M metagenome (GOLD analysis project Ga0209184, IMG submission 184627) | Methane-oxidizing microbial communities from mesocosms in the Hudson Canyon - EN8C Hudson Canyon (SPAdes) (version 2) | ecosystem: Environmental > Aquatic > Marine > Cold seeps | place... | reverse complement strand
GCGAATTAAAATATCGTCTTCAACATACAGAATTGAGAAATCATCTAATATTGTCAGGTTATCCATGTTAATTTCTTTTACATTCCAGGTGATTAATTAATGCGATTTTTAGGCTAAACTTTTTAAGTTAATATTATTAGCTAACTAATTTTTAAGCATACTCTATTTATACTGAGTTTTCTGCCAAGGTTCAATAATTTGTGCACTAATGCATAAACCCCGCGGTTATAAAAAATTAAGTACATATGCCGTGAGAATCAATGTTACTGCTCGCGATAGTTTACATTTGTAGTTTTAAATATTCTTTTCCATAGCTGAAAATAGTGGATGATTTTTAGTGGGTGGTTGATGAAGAGGGGGGCTAGTTCTAAGTGAACTGTCTGTTTGCTTAGAAGGAAAAAAGAACATGGGAACGGATGAGTTGGCCAACGAATGTATCGCGGCGGTATCAGGGGAAACGCATACAAATAATTACCTAAACAAGAGCTTATGTCTATACTGACCATTCAAGGTGGTGGTGTATTATTTCTTTTTAATGCGCTTCTTTGGTGGTTACCGTTTAAATAAATTTAAGGCCAATTACATAATAGAACCTATAGTTTCTGGGGCTCTTCCTGAGATAATGCGATTTTAATGAAAAATAATGCGCCACTATCATGAATAGCGCATCATCGTTTTTCCTATTAATTCGTACAGTGACTAATTAAGTAATTGCTCAATAAATGCCTGCGCTTGAGGGCTTATTTTATGGTCAGGTAGAGTAATAATGGCGTAGTTGGTTTTAAAGTTAGGGACTTCTAGCGGGATAAGAGCGAGTGTATCGGGGAATGTTTTATAGATAGACGGGGTGGTAATTGAAATGACATCGCTGTGTTGAACAATGGTTTCGATAGTATCTAAATTGTCACACTCAATATCGCAACTAGAAGAAAAGCGTTCGGATTTAATATTGCCAAGCTTAAAGCGTTTAATTAAGGCTTGCTTGTAATGCGAAGCCATATAAGGCGTGGCAAAAGGAAACTTGAAAATATCCGCTAAAGTAACGCTATTTAGCTGGAGAATAGGGTGGTTTTGACGACAAAAGAAATAAATTGGTTGTTGAGGAAGCGCCTGAATATCTAATGATTGATGTCCATCAATGTATAAAGGGTCGCCAACAATAAATTCTATTTTTCTTTGTAGAAGCTGGTCATGAAGGGCTGGAATATCATTTAGTTTTATATTGATATCGATATTAGGGTGTTTCGAATTAAACTTCCCCACGCTTGCGCCTAAGAGTGTTCTTGCTACTGCTGGCCCTGCGCCTAAATTAAGTGTGCCTGATCGCATGCCTTGCATATCTTGCATGTCACGCTCTAATTGTATTATTTGATTACTAATAACTTCGCCGTGTTCCAGTAATTTTATGCCGAATTGAGTCGGTTTTGTTCCTTTGCGCTCACGAAGAAAGAGCTGCACGCCTAACTCCTCTTCAAGGCTTTGAATACTTCGAGTCAATGCTGACTGAGAAAGTGTTAATTCTTTAGCAGCTAAAGCAAAGTTTTGGCATCGGGCTAAAGTGCGTGCATGGTGTAAACGTTTTAAATCAATCATTATGCATTAAACACATGGGAGGTATGAATAAAATGCATTATACACATAATGAGAACTAGTCTACACTTGCGTTAATCTATTGCTTAACGATAGGTGTGACCACTTTTACCTCTTTAAGTGGCGTATTGCTTCAGCTTATCGGGCTGATTATTTGTAACTTATAAGGAAATCAAATGAAACTTAAAACACTCGCTGTTAGTGTGCTAGGTATGGGGATGCTTTTCGCTAACCCTGCTAATGCCGCTAATAAACCGAATATTCTCGTTATCTGGGGTGATGATATTGGCCAATCCAATATCAGTGCTTATACGCGCGGCATGATGGGTTATCAAACACCTAATATTGATCGTATTGCCAAAGAAGGCATGATGTTTACCGATTATTATGCTGAGCAAAGCTGTACAGCGGGGCGGGCTGCTTTTATTTTAGGGCAGAGTGTTTTTCGTACTGGCTTAAGTAAAGTGGGTATGCCAGGTGCAAAAGAAGGGATTAATAAAAAAGATCCGACGATTGCGGAACTTTTAAAACAAGAAGGCTATGTAACCGGTCAGTTTGGCAAAAACCATTTAGGCGACAGAGATGAAATGTTACCCACGAATCATGGTTTTGATGAGTTCTTAGGTAATTTATATCACCTGAATGCGGAAGAAGAGCCAGAAAATGAAGATTATCCGAAAGACCCTGCATTTAGAAAAAAATTCGGGCCGCGCGGCGTTATTCACTCTTATGCAGGTGGAAAAATTACCGATACAGGCCCATTAACTAAAAAGCGTATGGAAACCATTGATGATGAAACCAGTGCGGCGGCATTAGATTTTATCGATCGTAAACATAAAGCAGGCAAGCCTTGGTTTGTTTGGTGGAGTGGTACACGCATGCATTTTCGTACCCATGTAAAAGCGGAGTTAAGAGGTATTTCAGGGCAGGATGAATACAGTGATGGCATGGTTGAGCATGACCGCCATATTGGGTTATTCCTGAAAAAACTCGATGATTTGAAAATTGCAGATAACACGCTAGTTTTCTACTCTACTGATAATGGCCCGCATATGAATTCTTGGCCAGATGCAGGGATGACACCTTTCCGTGGCGAGAAAAACACTAATTGGGAAGGCGGATGGCGTGTTCCTGCAATGGTGCGCTGGCCAGGAAAAATCAAAGCCGATACGGTTTCTAATGAAATTGTGCACCATATGGATTGGATGCCGACTTTATTAGCCGCAGCCGGTAATACTGAGGTTAAGAAAAAGCTACTAAAAGGTTATAGAGCAAACGGCAGAAAGTATAAAGTGCATCTTGATGGCTATAATGTTTTGCCGATGTTAACCGGTGAGACAGATAAAAGCCCGCGTCAAGAAGTTTTCTATTTCTCAGATGATGGTGATTTAACGGCTCTGCGTTATGGTGATTGGAAAGCGGTCTTTTTAGAGCAGCGTGTAGAAGGTACTTTGCAGGCTTGGGCAGAACCGTTTGTTCCTTTGCGTGTTCCATTATTGTTCAATTTACGCCGTGACCCTTATGAGCGCGCTCAGAAAACATCTAATACTTATTATGACTGGCTGTTAGATCGCGTATATCTGCTTTTACCAGCAGCGGATTATGTAGGGAAATTTATGGCGACGTTTAAGGACTATCCACCGCGTATGAAGCCAGGTAGTTTTACGCTTGGTGATGCGGTAGAAAAAATACAAAGCCAAGCTGGCGGCTCACATTAAACGGGGTTAATTGATACAAAGTAGTCAGGCCAAGTTGTTTTATGCAACTTGGCTTTTTTATTGATTGCTCTTTTTCCTAGTTCCCACGGTCTCCGTGAGAATTCATATGGGAACGCTCTACGTTCCGTGACGCAGCGCGTCACAAACTGCATTCCCACGCAGAGCATGGGAACGAGACTAATGATGAATTTATTTTTTTTACTTATAGCGCTCTTTTTTGGTAGCACTGCTTCTTATGCAACCCCTCATTATGTCGGTGAGCAAGCTTGTCAATCCTGTCATCTAAAAGAACACAAGCAGTGGCAAGGCTCACACCATGATTTAGCCATGCAAGAGGCAAATGCAAAAACGGTCTTAGGTGACTTCAAAAATGCTAAATTTAGCAAACAAGGCATCAACAGTACTTTTTTTATGCGTGATGGTTTGTTTATGGTCAATACCGATGGTCCAGATAATAAACTGCATGATTATCAAATCAGCTATACCTTTGGCATCTATCCTTTACAGCAATATATGGTGAAATTTCCACAAGGCAAAGTTCAGGTATTAGATATTTCCTGGGATAGTCGAACTAAAGAGCAAGGTGGGCAGCGCTGGTTTAGCCTGCACCCTGACGAAAAAATTAAAGCAGATGATGTTTTGCACTGGACAGGTCCGAATCTAAACTGGAACTATATGTGTGCGGATTGTCATAGCACCAATTTGAAAAAAAATTATAACGCGACGACTCAAAGCTACGATACCCAATGGGATGCGATTAACGTGTCTTGTGAGGCTTGTCATGGGCCCGCTTCAGAACATATAGCATGGTCAAAAACCGCTAAAAAATCGGCCTCCATAAAGCATAAAGGCTTAACCATTGATTTATCTGGCTCAAGCAAAAGGCACTGGAAAATTAATGCTCAAACACATAAGCCTGAATTATCAACTGATCCCAATGCGAGCAAACAAACAATAGAACTTTGTGCCAAATGCCATTCGCGTCGTTCTCAGTTAGGTGATGACTTTGTGCCGGGCGATAATTTCCGCGATCATTATTTACCCGCGTTATTGACCGATGCCCTGTATTACCCTGATGGCAAGATTAAAGGTGAAGTGTATGTTTATGGGTCTTTTGTGCAAAGCAAAATGTATCAAGCAGGGGTGACTTGTAGTGACTGCCATAACCCACATAGTTTAGAGCGCAAAGCGACGGGCGATAAAGTCTGCGCGCAATGCCATTTAGAACCTGATTACGCTAGCACTAAACATCATTTCCATAAAACTGAATCAACGGGGGCAAGCTGTATTGCCTGCCATATGCCAGCAAAAACTTATATGGGTGTTGATGAGCGTAACGATCATAGTTTTCGTATACCACGTCCTGATTTGGCTGAGCAATTAGCCATGCCTGATGCGTGTACCAACTGTCATAAAGATAAAAAAAGCTCTTGGGCTGCTGATGCGATTAAAAAATGGTTTGGTAAAACGCCGCAAGGATATCAGAATTTTGCCCCTGCATTGCATGCGATAGACCAGCAAAGCGATCAGGCATTAAGTTTAGCTTACAAAGTCTTACTGGATGAAGCGCCGAGCATTGCCAAAGCGACAGCTTTAGGCTATTTAGGTAATTACCCTTCAAGACAAACTTTAATGACGGCTTTGCAAATGTTGCGCTCAAAAGAGCCCGATATACGCAGACAAGCCCTAGTCGCACTGCAAGGCTTTCCTTTGCAACATACCGTCGCACAGATTTTTCCTTTATTAAAAGATCCCGTTAAAAGTGTGCGTTTGGAAGTGGCGCGTATATTATCTGCCGTGCCAAAAGGGGCAATGGATAAACAGCAGGCGGATTTATTAGCTAAAGTAACCGAAGAATATCATCAGGGTTTATTGTTTTCAGCGGATAGACCGGAATCTCAAGTCGCTTTAGCGCAATTTTATAGTGAGAAAAGTTTGTTACAAAAAGCTGAGTCTGCCTATAAGCAAGCGTTAGTTTTACAGCCGCAATATGTACCTGCTTATATTAATTATGCGCACTTTTTACAGCAAAGCCATCGAGAAAAACAAGCGTTCACTATTATACAGAGCGGTTTGAAAGCAACGAATGATGCCAGTTTATATCATGCTCTAGGGCTTTGGTATGTACGCAATAATGACCAACAGCAAGGGCTGGGAAATCTACAGAAAGCGGCTAAGTTCAATGCTGATAATGCCCGATTTCAATATGTCTACGCAATAGCAATGGCCGAAAAACAGCCTAAACAGGCGATCGCTATACTCGAAGCCTCTTTGCAAAAACATAGTGGGCATATTGAAACACTCGGCGCATTAGCTAGTTATTATCATAAATTAGGTGATGATGTTAACGCTATGCGTTATCAGAAAAAAGCGCAGGCGGTGATGCAATACCAATTAGAACAATAAACCCGTGGTAATTTACTATTTTTAAGAATGGAGATTTAATAATGATGAAAAAAACCAGAGTAATTTTTTTTATACTACTGTACGTTTTTGTTTTAAGCGGGTGTGCAACGCTCAGTTCTAAACAAGACCCTTTGCCATCGTGGAATGAAGGCGCGGCAAAGAATAATATTATTGAATTTGTCAACGCTGTCACTGATAAATCCAGTCCTGATTATGTGCCGCCTGCCGAGCGTATTGCCACCTTTGATAATGATGGCACTTTATGGTCTGAGCGTCCGGTGTATTTCCAATTATTATTCGCTATCGATCAAGTGAAGGAATTAGCACCGCAGCATCCTGAGTGGCAGACAACGCAACCTTTTCAGGCGGTTTTAGAAAATGATATGCAAGCCCTCGCAGCCTCTGGCGAGCACGGACTGCTTGAGTTAGTTATGGCAACGCACGCAGGGAATACCACCGAAAAATTTGCGCAGATTGTCAAAGATTGGTTGGCAACAGCGAAACATCCCAAATTTAAACGCCCGTACACAGAATTAGTTTACCAACCGATGCTGGAATTATTGGTTTATCTGCGAGCCCATGACTTTAAAACCTATATTGTATCGGGCGGAGGTATTGAGTTCATGCGTCCGTGGACAGAGCAGGTTTATGGAATTCCTCCCGAGCAAGTGATCGGCAGTAGTATCAAAACGAAATTTTCAATGCGTGATGGCAAACCTGTATTGGTCAGATTGCCAGAAATCAATTTTATTGATGATAAAGCAGGTAAACCTGTCGGTATTAACCAGCATATAGGCCGCCGTCCTATCGCTGCTTTTGGTAACTCTGATGGTGATTTACAAATGCTGCAATGGACTGTTGCGGGTGCAGGTAAGCGTTTTGCGCTACTAGTTCAGCATACCGATGAAGCGCGTGAATATGCCTACGATAGAGATTCACATATCGGTAAATTAGATAAAGCCTTAGATATTGCACAGCAAAAAGGCTGGACAGTGGTGGATATGAAAAATGACTGGAAAGTGATTTATCCAGCTAAATAACTTAGCTCGTAGGGTGGGCTTCGCAAGCTCTTTCGTTTCTGGCGATGTTATATAACTTTTTGATAATTATTTGCTTATACAATTAATAACAGGTTTTTGGTATTAAAAATAGAGCAACACACTCCTCCTACCCTATGAAACAGAATTTAGAAAAAAACAGCTTTAAATTTTTAAGGCTACTTGCATCACCGACATCGACCGATGAGGCAAAAGAAATTGGCCCTAACTGGTTTGCATCTGTGATGGGCACAGGTATTATCGCGAATGCTTCAGCCAGTTTGCCGCTTATTTCTGAGTATCTACAAAGCTTTGCTTTGCTGGTTTGGATTATTTCGGCTGTCATGCTTTTTGGACTCAGTTTTGCTATGCTCATACAAGCAATTGCTCGGCCTCATATAACGCGCAAACATTATAATGATCCCGTTATGGCTCAATTTTATGGTGCGCCACCGATGGCTTTTATGACCGTGGGAGGAGGAGCGCTACTTATTGGCGATCAGGTGTTAGGTACAGAACTTTCCGTGCAAGTTTCCTGGATTCTTTGGTCAATCGGAACGATAGGGGGCTTAGCAACCGCCGTTATTATTCCTTATTTCTTGTTTACGCGGTATCAGGTGCGTCATGATGCTGCCTTTGGTGGCTGGCTGATGCCGATTGTTCCGCCGATGGTTTCGGCTGCCATGGGTGCGTTACTCGTACCTTATGCGCCCGCAGGTGTTATGCGTGAAACGATGCTTTATGGTTGCTATAGCCTATTTGGTCTGAGTTTGGTGGCCGCTTTTATCATTATTACCCTGATCTGGAGCAGGCTTGCACATCATGGATCATCTGGCACAGTACGTGTGCCAACGCTATGGATTGTCTTAGGGCCACTGGGGCAATCTATTACGGCGGTCGGCTTATTGGGTGGCGTATCTTTCAGTGCGGTAAATCCAACGTTAGCCAGTGCATTTGATATTTTTGCTATTCTTTTTGGTGTACCTGTGTGGGGCTTTGCCATGCTCTGGGGCGTATTGGCGATGTTACTCACTCTACGCGCATGGCGACTTAAAATGCCATTTGCACTGACTTGGTGGGCGTTTACTTTTCCTGTTGGCACAGTGGTAACAGGCACGAATCAATTAGCAAAGCATACAGGGTTGCCTGTATTTGAATGGGCAACGCTCTTATTGTATTGTCTGCTGCTCATCGCATGGCTCGCTGCCGCTTTTGGAACAGCCAGAGGATTGCGGCACGGGAAATTATTGAAACCAGTTTCAGCAGGAGCGCCTGTTGAGGCGCGTAAGAAACCGTAATTAAGTGATATTCATTCTTTGCTTATATAGGGTGGAGATGCCATTAGTTTATGCGCCTTATGGCAACAAGATTAAATGGCTGCGTAAATTTTTAAAATAACTATTAAATGAGATATCTATTATGATGATAAAAAAATACTTTCTGATTTTTGCTTTTTCAGCGGTTGCTATTATTGCCTTGCTGTATGGCGTATCGCCACAGTGGTTTATGCAAACCTTGCTGGAGGTAAATGAACCTAGTTTAGATATTGCTCATATTTTGCGAGCGGTAATGGGGCTTTATTTAGCTTTAGGATTATTTTGGCTATATGCCGCTTTCAATGACACGTATAGAAACTTTGCAGTCTTAACAGCAATGCTATTTTCCGGTGGATTAGTCTCTGGGCGAATTATTAGCTTGATCACTGACGGCGTGCCGTCGGGTATTTTAATTTTATATGTCGTGATGGAGCTTGCCTTGGTACCTGTCGCGTATTGGGTATTCAAATTGCCGGATGAATAGATTTGTAAGTAGGCGAGGCAAAACAGCATACACTGAAAATCAATTTGATTCTTCTTTTGAAGTCATTGGAACAGCCAACTCAGAAAATGTCATTGCTGCCTCTTGGGCAAATGCTGCGACAGTTGGTTTACAGTGGTAGAAAGTGGAATTTATATAATGTTGTTACTGATTCATCTGAAATACACCTGCTGGAACAAGAACATCCAGAAAAATTAAAAAGTATGATTGCGTTATATGAACCGTATACGGCTAAAAATAATATTCTGGGAGTAGATAAGACTGGCCCCCGTTCTAAGAGGCTAGTGAATAATAAGCAAATATTGAGTTTCAGGTAATTCCTAAAAGAAAAAAGCCGCTAAGATAGTAAGGCCCTCTGATTAAGTTTACTTTTTTAACTGATGTTACGTAGTCTTACTTAAATTATCATTAAGTTAAGCATATCGAGTGGGCACATTTCACCGATGCTAAAAACAAAGTAACCGTAGCCATAGTAGCCCGTATGGAGGTACGGAATACGGGATAAATAGTGCGTCGAATCCCCGTATTGCGCAAGCTTCATACGGGCTACTTGATGTTATATATAATTAATCGTAAGTCGTTATATAGTCAAGACTGAAAAAATAGGGGTTCTGCGTAACATCAGTTTTTTAAGTCAAAAGAATCACGATGAGCAACTAAGATGGGACAATCCACCTATCTCAAAGAACTCAGGCGGTTTCAATCGATAGTATTTATCCTCCACGTCCTTCGACTGCTCTGCATATGGCTGTGTCATCACCTCCTGCAGCTCTCGAATTAGAGAGTAATTTTCCGCAGTTGCTTGCTGATAAGCCGGCATAACAAACCACTCGCGCAAAATGTATTTTGGGTTGACGAGCTTCATCTGTCTAGATATTTCCTCACTGTATCGAGGCGAAGTAGCATTCGCATCACTGCAGCTGTTGAGCAGCGTTTTCCATTTTGCAAGCCACTTTGCCCAGCGCTTATCCATCTCTTTGGGCTCTGTCTCATGCGCTGAGTTAGTGTAGAAGCTTTTCTTGAGTGGGCTAATGTCGTCGGGTATCGACGAGAGCTCGCGGAAGAAAATAGTGTAATCGACAGGCGTTTGCACCATGAGTGTTCCTAGCTCGTTGAGCAGTGCGTTGCAAAGTGCCTTGTCAGATGCCGTGTTTAAAGTGCTAAGCCCTAGCTTGGCAGCCCACATCTTTTGCATTTGCGTGTGCATTACTTTCGAAAATCCACTTTGAATCTCGTCGAGCTCTAGCAAATAGTCCTGATGCGACGCCAGCAAAGGTCGTAACGCCGAACAAAACATGTCGAAGTTGCTTTGCGCTGCGCTGGGTTGATTCATGAACGAGAAGTGATGACCGCCACCTGTCCAAGGCTGATAATGCGGGTTAAACACATCGCAAAATCCGAAGGGACCATAATCAAGGGTAAAGCCACCGACTGCGCAGTTGTCGCTGTTGAAGTTACCCTGGCAGAAACCTACGCGGATCCAGTTCGCCACCAGTGACGTGAGGCGGCTACGAAACTCGCGCGCCAGCAACACCACTTTTTCTGGGGTGGTGAGTTGCTTATCGACAAGGTCAGCGTATTCACGATCAATCAAGTGCAGCGCAATCTTCTCGAGCTCTTCCATCGCTTTCGGGTGTTCGTTTTTACGGCTACGGCGAGCGAAAAGTTCGAGTTGGCCGATGCGGATGAACGACGGTGCGACACGTGTCGAGATGGCGACGGCCTCAGATATAAGTATGTCGG
>Ga0209184_1002221_pt1 | contig 10314 bp, 4 predicted proteins | sample EN8Hudsemesocosm_2_FD_184627 | JGI IMG/M metagenome (GOLD analysis project Ga0209184, IMG submission 184627) | Methane-oxidizing microbial communities from mesocosms in the Hudson Canyon - EN8C Hudson Canyon (SPAdes) (version 2) | ecosystem: Environmental > Aquatic > Marine > Cold seeps | place... | reverse complement strand
TAGCCGCTTTGGTTGCTGCAATGGCTGTTGATTTTAAAAGCCCAGGCCCACATTTCTTTGCGTTTTCCCATGCTTTCTTAGCGGTAGACTGGTCATCGACAGCTGCAAACAAAGTATCAAAAGTAGACAACAGCGCCAACAAAGGGTCTTCTGAGAAATCGCTTTCCCAGGCATTGAGATAGAGGCTGACTTTTTGCTGTGATTCATGCGCTAAGTAATGCCGCCATAGTTTGATGAAGGTGGTTTTACCTCCACCCCATGGCGCATCTAGGGCAAAGACCAGTGGCGCTTGCGCATTAAGTAATACCGGCGAGAGGTTTTCGATTTCTTTGTCTCGTCCCAGTTTATCTTCTGGGCAGGGCCAAGACCCTGCGCCGATGTTTAGCTCTGCCACGCGTAGCGGAAAGGATTGAGATTCGGGTACGGTCAGCGCTGCGTCGGTCATGGGTCTAATCCTTTAGAGTTGGCCTGCAAAGGCTTTTTGGCTCAGTGAGTAAAATAAAGGCGTATCGGCCGCATCTTTATTAGTGTCAACTAACTTGTTAACTTTATTACATATTTCTTCAAACTTAGTCTGCAAAACAAGTTTTGGAACTCTTACTTTGAACTTTTTACACTCGGGCACCGATAAGTGCTTTACCGTTGACCCACTGCTCATTTTATCCATTTGTCTTTTGATTCCGCCTCCCATCATTTCATAGAGAAGGTAGGTAGAATTTACTCTTTTATAGTTGGGTCTAAATTGCATAGTCCTTTGACCTAGAAACACAAGATCGTCAGTATCAACGATACCCGCTTCACCAGCAGGAGCCTCACGAGTAAATACAATATCTCCTTTCTCAGGAATCAACCGACTTACCCACTTTTCGTACACTTCTAATTCTGCGAAACGAACACTACTCACATCAATTTTATAGTCACGAACATTAGTAGTACGTATCATTTTATAGGGAGTTTCATAATTAACCGTTTTAGCGGTTTTATTAATACAGTCCACAATATCTGTACATACTTCTTCAATTTCTACTACCTTCCACCCCTTCGGGTTCGTAACCGGATCACCAAACATATCCAGAAACACGGAGCGGAGGAATTCGTCGGCGAGTTTGATGGCTTGTTGGCGTTTGCGGCGCAGGTTGTCGGCTTTGTCGAGGATGGCAGCGATGCGTTTTTGTTCGGCTAGGGGTGGGAGAGGGATAAGCTCTCCATGCACCAAGTTTCTGTTTAAGGTAGGTACACCCGCCCCTTCAACAAACCTATCTAACTTGAATGCCTGAAGCATATAAAAGACCCACTTTGGATCATTATCATGAAAATCTGTTACGTAGAGCGAAGTATTTAGTGGCCAATAATCACTCTCAACGTAATGCACTTTTCCGATCGTACCTGAACGACCGGTAACAACACCTGGACCACTTTTTTTAACTTCATCATGCATTCCATTTTGGCCATTGGCTGCATAGATTGGTACCTGCCCTGGATTTCGTTGTTGAACAGGGAGGTCATATCCTCTTTTCAAAGTTGCAACATCTTCGAGCGGCACAAGTGGCCATGAGCTCTCGTTTCGAAAGAAACTCACAGCATCCCCTCCAGCGCTTTCAATTCCTGTTGAATCTCGCTTTCCAAGTCCATCAAGCGCTTTAAGATTTCTTTTGGTGGATCATAATTCTCTTCTTCATAGACCACTTCTTTGTAGCGGTTAATGGAAAGGTCATATTTATTGGCGGCAATATCGGCCTTGTCTACGGCAAAGGCGGTTTGGGTCTTGTCACTCCAGTTGTCGACCGAGTCACCGGCCATGACCTTGGCGCTATAGTCTTGCCACTGGCTGATTAAATCCGGCAGGTCATTACTGCCCTCGCCAGTTAAGGGGGTACGTTTGTCATCGAGACTAAAACCATCGGCTTTCAGGTCGTAAAACCAGACTTTGTCGGTCTGGCCGCCTTTGGTGAAAAGCATCACGGCGGTACTGACACCGGCATAGGGTTTAAAAACACCGGACGGCAGGCTGATAATGGCTTCTAACTGGTTATCTTCAATTAAGGAGGTACGCAGTTGTTGGTGGGCTTTGGAGCTGCCAAATAATACGCCATCGGGCACGATCACAGCGGCACGGCCACCGATTTTGAGCATACGTAAGATCAGCGCGACAAAGAGTAATTCGGTTTTTTTGGTTTTAACGGTACGCAGAATTTCTGGGTCAACATCTTCTTCGTCTAAGCTGCCTTTAAACGGCGGGTTGGCGAGTATTAAGTCAAAGCCTTCTTTGGCACTTTGCGGAAAGCGTTCGATAAAACTCTGGCTCAAGGTATCTTGATAATGAATGTCGGGTTGAGCGACACCGTGCATTACCAGGTTCATGGCGGCGATGCGTAACATGGTGGCGTCGAAGTCGAAGCCGTGGAACATATCGGTATCGACATGTTCGCGATTGGCCGCTAACAAATCACCGGTATACGTGATGTTGAGTACTGGCTTACCTTCTGCATCCAATACCGGCTCACCTTGTTCATCCAGCGCGGGCTCTGTGATAGTGCCCTGCTCTGAGCTGTATTTTTGTAACATGAATTCGTAGGTGGTATTGAGGAATCCGGCGGTACCACAAGCAGGGTCACAGATGCGGTCGGTGGCGATTGGGTCCATCATATCGACCATGGCGCGAATAATATGCCGAGGCGTTCGGAACTGGCCATTAATACCGGCGGTGGTGAGTTTACCGAGTAGGTATTCGTACAAGTCGCCTTTGGTATCGCCTTTGTCGAGCGGTAATTCATCGACCATGGCAATGGCTTTCACCAACAGCGAGGGTTTTTGAATCATCATCTGAGCGTCTTTCATAAACTCAGCGAAGAGCGAGCTTTCGTCACTTTCACCACTACTGCTTTTATCTCTTTCCTTAAAGAAGGGAAACAGACCATCGCGAATTTTGACCATGAGCGCATCGGCGGATTCGATGTGCTTGAGGTTTTGCCAGCGTAGGTCTTGCTGCTCGTCATTAAAGCGGCGTTTAAAAGATTGCTTGGTACGCAGTGACTTTTTCTCGTCACTGGTTTCATTCATATCTAGCAGGCGTGCATACATGAGAAAGGTGATCTGTTCTATCACGGTAAGCGGGTTGGTAATACCACCGGTCCAGAATTCTTCCCAGAGTTTATCGATGCTGCTTTTTAGTGGGCCTGTGATCATTAACTAAGTCTCTTTATTTATTGGCTAGCACTGCTTTATCAATTTGAAGCACTAAACCTGGGTATATTGTTATGTGTATTGCTGTGTTTGTTGTTTTGTCAGTCTCGCTTTATCGTCACTTTATCAGCGCTTCATCACTTTTAACTATCATAAGGGTTGTGCGAGTCTGCTTTGCTCACATTTAACTGATGCCGGTGCTGGTTGGCGTCGACTGTAAAGCCTGAAATAAAATTTGCAATCAATGTGGCTTGTTTATCTTGAAATAAGCCGTCGATACCGTCTTGATGTAAGCCTTTAAAGGGTTGCTCGTAGAGGTCAGCAATGGTCATTTGGCCTTTGCGACAGATCTCACTTTTGAGTAGCCCTAAAAAGCGCTGCTGCAAGGCACTTAGGTTGATATGGTGTTTTTGCACAAAACCGGTGAATTGTTTTTCAATGGCTTCGACATCTAAACCGACAATGGTACGCAGTAGTTGATCAACCCCTGCGCTGGACTCGGGGAAAAACTCGGCCAAGAGCTTTAGATCAACATTGGGGTTTTGAATATGGACTAAGGCATTTAAGGCTTCTAACTCCGCCTCGGTAACCGGCTCCCCCGCGCGAATCTTCTGCAAGACCGGATTTTTTTCAAACAGGGGTGCTAGGGTAAGCTCGACTTCTTGTCGGTAGATTTCATAATCGACAGTGATGATATTGGTCTTACGTTCATTAATTTCGAACTTGGTGGTATCTTCGGTGATGTCGTAAATCTTGGTGAGATCTGTGGGCGGCTTTGTATCTTTCTTTCTCAAATGAATCACTGGCCGTAATGCGGTACGGGCTTTCTCTAGTTCATCATAATTAGCAGTTTGCCAGAAGTCGTCTTCTTGCAGTTTATTGACTTCACTGGCTTTACTACGCACTTGGTTTAGGTGCATGGACAAACTGCGCACTTTTTCTAAGACCTGTTCTTTGATCTGCGCTAAGGCTTCGGGCTGACATAAGATGGCATATTGAGCATTGACCAGCTCTAAATCGAATTTCAAAGCTTCACTTTCGCCTTTGATATTACGCCATTGCATGAGCGGCGCCATTTCTTCAAATAACTGCGACTTGGTGGTAGGTGCAAACTGATGCAATACGTCGAGTTGACTCAGCTGCTGCTTGACCTTCCAGTTGTCTTTGATCGCGATGCTGTTGTCGTCTAACGCATCGACATCTTGTTTGATGAGTACCACCATTTTACCAAAGCTATCCATTTCGCCGCGTTTAAGGGCTTCATCGGCATAGGTGACACGGGCTTCGAATAGCTTTTGGCAAAGTGATTTACTTTGGCGTGGGTCTTCTTCTTCGGGTTCCATTTCAAAATATTCAAAATTACCCCAGTGATCAAAAATGAGGAATTTGGATTTGTCTTGACTGCCGTCGGTCGCTGGGCCAAAGAGGTTTTCACACAAACGTGTTCCCCGTCCGACCATCTGCCAAAATTTCACTTTCGATTTAACGGGTTTTGCAAAAACCAAGTTAAGCACTTCGGGTACGTCGATACCGGTGTCGAGCATGTCGACTGAAATGGCGATGGTGACTTCGGAGTCTTTACCATCGGTGGCTTTAAAGTCGTCGATCAATTCTTCGGCGCGTTCAAACTTTGAGTGAATAACACGACAGAAGTTACCACCACGATCTTTGCCGTACTCGGGGTACATTTCATCAAATATTTTAGCGAGTAATTCGGCGTGTTCGATGTTGCGGGCGAAGACCATCGACTTACCGAGGGTCTGACCGTCGGCGAGTCGCAAGCCGTTTTCCATTAAGTTACGTAAAATCGCTCTGTTGGTGTCTTTGTTGTACGCCGCTTTGTCGATGGCGGTGGCGTTGAAGTCCAGCTCGTTCGGGTCTTCACCCTGCTCTTCCAGTTCGGCGATTTGTTCATCACTCAGGCTGTGGCCTTGAATGCCTTCACGTAAGAATTGCGTGGTATGGGTGACGACTTTAAACGGTACCAAGTTACCCTCTTCTACCGCTATTTCGAGTGGGTAGTTTGCCGTGGGCAGTTTGTAGTCGCAACCGAAGAGCTGGCTTGTTGAGCGGCTGATCATTTCAACAGGTGTGGCGGTTAGACCCAGTTGCATGGCATCGAAGTATTTGAACACGTCTCCGAATACGTTGTAGATGGATCGGTGTGATTCGTCGGCGATGATTAGGTCAAAATAGCCGGGGTCGAACTCTTCCATAATGCTCATCATGCCGGGATACGTCGACACATAGATACGTGCGGTTTGGCGATCGGCTTTTTTACTTTTACCGACGATGTAGATCGGTTCTGAAAGGAATTCGTTATAGGCTTTGCCCGCTTGCTTACGTAGTTCTCTTCGGTCACATAAAAACAGCACACGCTTGGCCCAACCGGCATCCATCATGCGTTTGGTTAAGGCTATGGCAACACGGGTTTTACCGGTTCCGGTGGCTTGTACCACGAGGGCTTTTCGATGGTTAGCGCTATAACGTTCGCAGACACGGGAAATGGTTTCGATTTGATAGGTACGCCCTGCAATGTCTGTTGCGATGGGGGTTTTGTTTAAATCCTTACGTTCGCTGCGCTGGCGAATCAGGTATTGCAGGCTGTTTTTGGCATAAAGGCCGTATAGTTTACGCGGCGTAAAACCTTGGGCATCATCCCATAGGTAAATGTCGTGGCCATTGGTGTAAAAGATGACCGGACGCTGATTGTATTTTTTCTCGAGTGAATCGGCATAGATCTTGGCTTGTTGGCGGCCTTTATCTGCATTTTCACGCGTTCGCTTGGCTTCAATGACGGCGAGTGGTTTGCCGTTGTCATCCCAGAGTACGTAATCGCAATAACCGATACCTGTAGGTGTGGGTTGTTCATCTACCTCTTCTTCTAAGGTGACTTGCTCGGTGTTCTTGCCATTGACCAGGTCAATGTCCCAGCCACGACTGTGTAGTTCAGTATCGATCAAACGGCGACGGGTTTGTGCTTCATTAAGTTCTAGATTGTTTTTGGCGAAGGTGCTGGCTTGGCGGTACTCTTGGGTTTTCGCTTCATCTTGCTTTTGATCTAATTTTTGTTGAAGCTTTGCGGCTTCTTTTTGTGCTGCTAGCTCAGCCTTTTGTGAAGCCTCTAACTCATTTAGTGCTTGTTCAATGCGTGCTTCATGCTCAGAAAGCTTTTGCTGTAGCGCTTTGTTTTCTTGTTTGGTTTTCGCTGTTACTTCTGGTTTCGGTGTTTCGGGTTTGAGCGGTTCAATGAAGGGGCTTAGATCTTCCTTGTTGCCATAACGCATCGCCAGCAATAACCAAGAACCGAGTATATGCGCTTCTTTTAGTAACCAGAGCGGCGTGCCTCGACCCCACTTGCCTTCATGCGCCGCTTTGTTGCCTTCTTTTCGGAGTGCGTGGAGTTTGTCGATAATGGCACGATCAACCATTGAAGAGAATGCATGATTTTCAAGACGATCAATGAACTTTTCATTAGGCAGCGATGGCAAGTCCCACTCACGATAAACCACACCCACTAACTTCTCAGCGAAACAACGCAGTTTAATCAGCGCGCTTTGTGGATCATCGTAGGCGTATTGTTCAGCATGACCGGCCAGGTCAGCCAGGTCAGGCCAACGCTTGCGCATATGTTCAAAGTTGATCGATGGCATGGCTTAATTGGTTCCCTTTATTGTGGCGGCAACGACTAATTTGGGATTACCGCCGATAGATCTGACTAGACGCCTTAATCCTATTTTCTGGCAAACGGGGGCAATTCTCCTGAGGTTTTTCTCCAGAGTAGCTCTGTTATCCTCTTCGATCTCTCTACCGTTAGCCATTTCACTCAATGCAATTTTCAAGCTGTTGCTTAACTCTTTACTAATAACGCTGGATTCAAGACTTACGAAGTCGGTCTCGATGAACTCTCTAGTAATAAGAACTTCGGTTTTCCTATCCAGGGTTTTAACCATTTGATAGGAGAAAAATTGGTTATCTAGATAAATGTAATTTGAGGGTAATGCGATGCGATAATATTTTTCGTTATAGCCTTCGATGATCGCGCAGTTTGAATTTTGTAGTTTTAGCACTAAGTTATTAACTTTTGTTGCTAACTCTGCATCGAGTATTTCAATCCAACCCGTTGGCAATAATTCTATTGAGTCATTCATTGAAGTACAGCTAGGTTCTTTAGAATGCAAACACATACTGGTTAGCAGCGCGTGTTCAGTTTGGTCTAATTCACACTCCACTCTCAATTCTTTACCTGTCTTGCCCATTAGCAGTGGCTGATTATGAGATTTAGGCACAGTGATTGAGCTTGCCTCAAGGGCTGACGGATAAGAAGGCGTATAACTAGGTTTAATATCCTCAACGGCTGCCTGCCATTCGCTTTTGGCTGGATAGTCTTCGATAAGCGCGTCAATGTACGCCATCTTTCCATCCGCTGATTTAGCTTGTGCAAGTTCATTAAGTGTAAACCAACTTAGCTCGGAATCATTCTGACAACTTTTGGATAAGGCAAAAATCCCTTCTTGGCTTAGCTCTATGTGATAAACATGAATCCGGTATTCTGTTAGCGCATGATTAGCCCCACCACCCTCAACAGCTGTATAGGGTTTGATAGTACGCCAGGGTGAATACGTATAATGGGAGCCCGCTTCTAGTTCCGTTTCTTCAGTTATTTCGCGTTTAAGCGCAATTTCAATCGCAGCCGTGCTGTCTGAAGCTAAAGGGCTTTGTAATACTCTGATGGCTTCATCACTTTTAAGATCAGCGTTCGCTTTCATTAAATCGTTTTGCGAAACACGACCACCGACTAATACATAATTATTGAGGTCTGTACGGTTCTTATCTTCACGGTGTCTAAGCAGGACTTTTCCATCAACAACAATGAGCCCCCATGCTACATGAACATACCTGACAGGCTGGGCATTGTTTTTATGATGCTGCTGCCGGTGAGATTCAACTTGGTGAAGAATATTTCGTTGCTGGTCAGAAACGGGTGAGTTCGAGTCTTGCTGGTTCCAAAAACCAGAATCAAACATTGATTGATCTGAGTCAGCTAATGACTTTAGTGTTGACCGTGCTAAAAGTGATGCGGGAAAGGATACGAAACGCCAGATTCCATGCTGGAGAATAGTTGTATCTAGCACACCTAATAAAGTAAAGACCCGCTGGACCAACTCAACCATGAGTCGGGCATTCACTTCGTCAGAACCGCTTAGTTCATTGACCAGGCTATCTGCATTTACAATGTTAGAAACACCACCCTCTTCTGCATAAAGGGGTAATTGGTCATATATTTGCTGAAGGGTGGAATCTATCCCTTTTTGTTTCATGTGGCTCGTTCTTCTTATTACTAAAGCTGCTTCGTTCTTCCTGAACAACATCACTTTGATCTTTAGCTTCTTCCTGAAACCTTTCGAGCAATTGTTTCTTTTTTGTTTGTACATAGACAGGGACAGATGACGGACACAGCACCGAGCAATCAATGCCATATAATTTTAAGTTATAACAAATATTAGGACCCTGTTCTATAGCGGTATAAATAATAAAGGACTGATATCTGAACAAAAATCCAGTTAGTTGACTTGGTTACCTCGATGAATTATATCTTTAAGCACAAAAAATCAAGGATAAAAACATTGTAGAGCCCTGCCCGTTAGCTAAACGGGCTTTTCATCAAACCTGTCAGTGCTTTAAATTTCCCAACAAAGTGTTCATTTGATTTTTAACACCTGATCTCAAGCAAACACCATAAACATGATGATTTATTGAAGTTTAAAGCAAGTTTCAGCCTCCTTAAGATAGATTTTTGAGCCCAACAACCCAAAACAAAAACTTCACGCAAAAAGCAAGCCCAGAGTATTTAAATAGCTTTTAGATATCATGTTAACTTTTGCACCATAAACCGAAAATCTTTGTGTCTAGAAGTTTGATAAATTTTTGACGTTAAAAACAACAAGATAAAAAATATGAACTTTGTAATTTCTACATAAGACTTTGTCGTAGTAGTTTATCGACAAAGTCACCCTCACTTTGTCGCAGTGCCATCACATTCATATTTCTACTTTGTATAAATCGACAAAGTGACCATTTCTCAAAAATTCAAGCCATAAATATGTGCTCGATAAGTTAACTTCTTAACTTTGTATAAATCGACAAAGTGACCATTTTCAACATTCAAGCCGTAATTATTCGCTCGATAAGTTAATTTCTTAACTTTGTATAAATCGACAAAGTGACCATTTTCAACATTCAAGCCGTAATTATTCGCTCGATAAGTTAATTTCTTAACTTTGTATAAATCGACAAAGTGATTAAAACTTACTGAATAAAATTCGATAGTGACTTTTTACGCCTCGCGTAGAAAAGATCATATTTTGCGTTCAAAAAATAAAAACCAAAAGTGCATAGGGTCAACCAAACTCAGTGTATTTATCCTTTTTTTAGATTAGATCTACTTTTTATTAGGCGTATTAATACCTACACACAGGCTTCAGAGCGTTATGTCGTAGCATTGTAATGACAATGCTACTCTATGGTCATCTAAGGGGGGTAATGAGTAAAAATGAATTTGGAAGGTGTAAATAATTATAATTTAAAGTAGAAAAATAGCTTTTTAAGACCTGAAGTTTTAAATATATAGCTTGAAGGTAGTCCTGTGGACAGTTCGTGGGTTTTATTACATTACAGACTAGAATATAGCCTCAAGTCGTCCACTACACTACCTATAAGCGTCAAAACTACAAGAGAAGCCAGTTAGGGTGAGTGACTCTCTTGTGTTGCACCTATTGTTTAATGTTGATGACTGTATATATGCATATAAATTACATATGCACTTTATTAACAACGTAATAAAAATATCAAAATGAAGACCCAGAAGGTTATTAGTAAATAAAGCCATAACAATCCACACTACAAAAGCATGGTGTAGTGTGGATTTTTGTATATTCTGATCATCCTTCAATTTTTAAAAACAGCATTTCTTTACCCTGGTTCAAAATCAATGGGACCTGGCCATAAGTGATATGCCCATAACCGGTATCAATATTATATTTTCTAGGTGCCAAATAAACATAGGCCTCCTTTGGCAATCGTTTGCTGACTTCCACCCAAACATCCAGCGTACTTATTTCTACGCCACGC
>Ga0209184_1002218_pt1 | contig 10324 bp, 8 predicted proteins | sample EN8Hudsemesocosm_2_FD_184627 | JGI IMG/M metagenome (GOLD analysis project Ga0209184, IMG submission 184627) | Methane-oxidizing microbial communities from mesocosms in the Hudson Canyon - EN8C Hudson Canyon (SPAdes) (version 2) | ecosystem: Environmental > Aquatic > Marine > Cold seeps | place... | reverse complement strand
TTTAAAATCAGACATAGTTGACCTACTTTATAATTAATATTTAAGGGTAATAATTGTTGTAATTATTTAAATTAGAGCGGTACTCGACATGCCGGTTGGGGGAGCATATCAAGTACCTAAAGCTTGTTGTAAAACCTGCAAGCACCATGTGAAATCGCCACTCACACTATATAAAGATAAAGGCGAAATTCAGTAGTATGATGTAAGAGGTAAAAGAAAATTTCTGCGAGGTTTTCACTTGACAATTTTCGGGTAATTCAAAAGTACGAGCCCTAAACAGTGAGGTGTAGTCTACTGTTGGGCGATAAAAGCATTGGTAAATTTTTTACTACCAACACAAAAAAATCAGCGTAATAAAGCAAAATATTTCAGACATCCAGTACCATAGATGGCTCTGTGTCTCTCTGCGAGCTATTTTCGCAGTTAAAAACTTCAATGCAAGAATATGACAGGTAAATCTAAAAAGTGCTCTTAAAGAGCTTATAAAGCGTCATAATAAATAATACATTTAAAGAAATATAAAATTTAACGGTTAATGTTCGGTGCTAGTATTTTAGTGGTTTACTAAGGAAGCTTTATTGTTACTCAACAAGTGAGTAACAATAAAACAATCATCCTATTAAACGACTAGCTTAGAAGCGCCATACTGCTAGGAACTGAACTGTGTTGTCATCAACACCTTTAGCACCTAATTTGTTTTTCCAGTATTGGTACTCAATACCCGCGAATAAGCGGTTAGATGGCGTACCAATAAGCTCACCTACATCTAAACGAACTTGTGGTTGGAATAAAATCCATGATTCAAGTTCAGTTGGTGTGCCAAATGAGAATGTATGATATTGATCACGACCTTGAATGTACTCTAAGTGACCTTCAATGCTCCAGCTAGTTGAACCAATTTTAAATGGGTAAGCCCAAGCAAAATCAACCATAAAGCTAGTATCTTCATCAACAACACCAAAGCCATTCGCTGGTGTATCTTCTGCACCGCTAACATGGATATAAGCACTTGTGTTTAATGTTGCAAAGGCAAAACCCGGTAAGTCTAGAGCAAAAGTAACACCAGGTAATACCCAAGTACTGTCAACTTCAGGCGCGTAGTTAAAACCAGCCACTAGACCAATATCTTTTACTGGACCAAAAGATAAGTCACTGCCAGTCATTGCACCTAAACTAAAGTTAGAGTACCACTCACCATAAAATTCTGCGCTATCACCTACAGCACCTTTTCCGCTAAGGCGAGAATGATCAACGAAAAAGAAGTTATCGCCATATTCCCAGCCACCAGCATGTTGAAAAGTTGTGATGGTTGCTGTTGCTGTGCCACCAGTACCAACGACTTCCAGTTCACCACCAGCTTGCAGTTGAACTTCAGTATTTCCCCAAATTTCTGCTGATGCCATTGGCGCAGATAACGCTGCTGTTAATGCGAGTGCAGAAAGTGATGTTTTAATATTCATAGTGTCTCTCTTAATGTAATTTTATTTTTAATAGTAATCGTTATATTAATTTTAGTTTTAATTTTTTTTCAAGATGTCCATCTTTCACTATTTGTCGTAACTTGACACATGTGTCAGGTTACTATTAACTAAGATACATCAGGTTGTTTTGTAAACACAACTAAAAATTAAAACTAAAATATAAGGTAAAGTAATTATGACTTTTAAATCATTTAATCCGCCAGAAAGAACTCTAATGGGTCCTGGCCCTTCAGACGTAAGCCCAAGAGTACTTTCAGCACTGTCTAGACCTACTATAGGTCATCTTGATCCACTTTTTGTAAATATGATGGATGAAGTTAAGTCATTGCTTCAATACGCATTCCAAACCAAGAATGAATTCACTATAGCACTATCTGCGCCGGGTTCAGCAGGAATGGAAGCTTGTTTTGTAAACCTAGTTGAAGCTGGCGATAAAGTCATTGTTTGTCGCAATGGTGTTTTTGGTGACCGCATGATTCAAAACGTTACCAGAATAGGTGCAGAGGCCGTGGTTGTTGACTCTCCGTGGGGTCGAGCAGTTGAAACTGATAAGGTGGAAGCGGCATTGATTGCACATCCAGATGCTAAGTTCTTAGCTTTTGTGCATGCAGAAACCTCTACCGGCGCATCATCTGATGCTAAAACCTTATGTAAATTGGCTCAAGCTCATGATTGTTTAACTATTGTTGATGCTGTTACATCGCTTGGTGGCTCAGAGTTAAGAGTAGATGAATGGGGTATTGATGCTATCTATTCAGGTACACAAAAGTGTATGTCTTGTGTACCTGGAATTTCACCAATCTCTTTTAGTCCTAAGGCTGTAGAGGTGGTAAGAAACCGTAAAACACAAATTCAAAGTTGGTTCTTAGACCAAACATTAGTGATGAGTTATTGGTCAGGTGAGGGCAAACGTAGCTACCATCACACAGCACCGGTAAACTCTTTATATGCACTACATGAAGCACTGGTAATGTTGCATGATGAAGGTTTAGAGAACAGTTGGGCACGCCATAGAGCACAACATGAAAAACTAGCTAAAGGACTGAAAGAATTAGGTTTTGAGTTTATCGTTCCAGAAGAAGAGCGTTTAGCCCAGTTAAACTCTGTCCACATTCCTGATGGTGTTGATGACGCCAAAGTACGTGAATACTTACTTGAAAACTATAACCTTGAAATTGGTGCTGGTTTAGGTGCTTTTGCTGGTAAAGCATGGCGTATCGGCATCATGGGTTACACCGCAAGAAGTGAAAATGTAGCGCTTTGTTTAGCGGCATTAAAGGACGCTTTAAACCAATAATCGTTGCATAAACCTTATAAATTAGTTTTTATAAAACAAAAAAGACCACTTTTTAGTGGTCTTTTTTTTTGCATTATGGAATTTAAACGGCTTTTATTCCACAAAATCACATCAAGCCATGCCACGATATGAAATAAAAAGCGCTTTTTTGATGGCTAAATACTAACTTTTTTACGTTTTGAAAAACGAAACGCTTAATATATTTCATATGTTGAAATGCTCAATTGACCATTTTGACTAATTTTTGTATTCATCAAAGAGGAAAACGACACAATTGCCTTTTTCAATCTGTGGTTGGCTTTGTAATGCTTGCTTAATCGGTTCTAACTCGTTTGAATCAACAAACATGAGTAGTTTCCCCATTGCTAAGTCTTGTTTGAATCGACAGATCTTATTATTAACCTGTAACAGACCGCAAAATGTACCGACTAGACAACCCAAAACTAAAGAGCCAAAAAAAGTCATTACTAAGATGGATTGCTTAATCAGCTCTGTTTCTTGCCAAAATGGCATGCCCATACTTAAGCCTGCGCAGGCAGTTATCCCTAAAACAGCGCCCAACAAAAAACCATGCTTTGCCCCATGAGCTAAGTCAGACTTTTCAAATATGCTGCCTTCATGCAGGTGATGTTGTTTTATGCCTTTTCTGTCTCTTCCAAGTACATGAATATTGCTTTCTTTAATATGTAATTTCTCATGTAAAACTGAGGCGGCATTATCAATGTCATCCAAAGACTCCGCTAGAAAGTACTCGCGTCTCATGCTATTTCTCCTTTGGTTACCAACAAAAAGTTGAGCAATGGTGAACTTTAGCGACGGTGATGCTAAAACTTCATGGCCAAGGAAAGGCTAAATAGCTACAAGGGCAAACATACAAACCATTCAATATTGAAATGTGTTGTAACTTACTAAAGATAACGGTTGCTGATTTTAAATATGCATTGTTAAGTGTAGTAGCGAATGCGTAGAAAACGCGTGGTATTTGACAGGAATGGAACTTCGTTTGTAACGGTATATTTAGTTATTCATAACTTGAAACAACCTTAATATTTAAGCTTGCTCATTAGAGGGTCTTGATCTTTCTAGCTTACATTTTCAGCGAATTATTGAGAGCTTCTAGCAATCAAACTCCTTGGCGGTGCCATAGCAAGTTTATAATTGCTGAAAAGCTCTCAATGCTATGATTAAACTAAACCACAGCCCTTTAAAATAATATTGGTAAGTGAACCGACCACGTTATCAAAGTCATCATCATTCATCGCATCTTTGCCAAACCCAGCCAGCACCTGCACATTAAAATCTGCGTAATGCTGAGTTGAACTCCAAATGAGAAATAATAAATGATACGGGTTAACGGAATCGATCTGACCTCGCTTAATCCAAGTTTCAATGATGGTGATTTTCTCATCTAACCATTGTTTAAACTCAGTGTGCAAATAGTCTTTGAGAATCGGTGCACCATGAATTACTTCACTAGCGAATATTTTAGATCCGTCGGGGTCATGCTTCGCGTGCATAATCTTTTCATGGATATAAGCGGTGAGAATAGTTTTCGGATCATCATCGACACTTAAGGTATCAAAACTGGTATTCCAACTGACAATTATTTCATTGAGTAATTGTTGGTAAAGGTCGGTTTTATCGTCAAAATAATAATGAATATTCGCTCGAGGGATATTTGCGCGTTCTGCAATGCGCTTAATGGAAGCACCTTTAAAACCATGGGTAACAAATTCTGTTTTTGCCGCCGTTAAAATAAGTGCGACATTTTTCTGCCTAACTTGACCTACTGATTCTTTTTTACCCGACACAACTACCTCAAAACTTCATTATTCATCGTGGAGAAAATAACTTTATAACAAGTTGTAGCTGACAGCTATAGCTTTCTGGAAAATGAAATCATTAATTGATAGAAAATAGGTTTTTTGGTGAGTTTTTTTATTATGTCATCGCTGTGGTTTGTTAGAGGCTGATAATAATAGCTTGGAGTTTTTTTCCTGTCTGGCAGAGCTACGCACTTAACAGGTGTCATCCCCGTGGTGGTTTAGTCGGGGATCCAGTTTTTAGTGATATGGATTCCCGACAAGTGACTTCGGGAATGACAGTTAAAAATACAACGGTATCAACAAGCACCTAGTCTGCTTTTAATATTAGCTTGGAGTTTGTTTTTCCTGTTTGGCGTCGCGGTGGCGACTACACCCAAAGGGGCGCTACACGCCAAAAGCCCCTTTGGAATCCCCGTGGCGCCCACTCAGTGAGAACATAAATTATCAATTTTGAGTTTACAGTCAATACCTGCCGATATTCGTCCATGAAAAGCGGCAGTCTTCGCCATCCGGACAATATGCTCCTGCATTGTCTAATAAGTCACATCCATGTGACGTCCTGTCTCGGGTCGAGGTCTACCTTTGCTAGTTAGCGGTTGAATTGCTGAGATGGGATCTGGGGTATTTGGTACAGCTTCATAACTTAACAGGTGTCATCCCCGTGGTGGCTTAGTCGGGGATCCAGTTTTTAGTGATATGGATTCCCGATCAGTTACTTCGGGAATGACAGTTAAAAATACCACGCTATCAACAAGCGCCAATTCTGCTTGAACAAACGCTGAAATGAGTGAAAGTACGCAGGTGTTTTCATCATGACGCTGCACGGATGCAGCTAATTAGACAATGCAGGAGCATATTGTCCTGATGATGGCAAAAGCAATGTGGTACATGGATGTACCTTCATTGCTGTTACGTCGAAGATATTGTACTGAATGTAGGATTACGTTTGATGTAGCAGCGCCGGGAGAGTCCAGAGGGGCTCGGCGTTTAGCCCTCTTTGGGTGTCGTCGCCACCGCGATAAATCTATCAAAGTTACTCTGAGGCTAATTAACTATTAGTGATATGGATTCCCGACAAGTAACTTCGGGAATGACAGTTAAAAGTACCACTGTTTCAACAAGCGCCAAGTCGACTTTTTATTATTAGCTCGGCGATTACCTTTTATGCTTGGCGCCAACACCGCGACAAATCTATTAAATTTCCTCTAGTGCTGATACCTTACCAATAATACTTTCGATAAGAACCCTATGATGAATCAAAACAATAAAACACTCTCAACCTATGAAAGCTTTAAAAAATTCCCCTTTGGTAAAAAGATTTTCTCAATGGTTGTCAGTCGTGTAGCGCCTTATTTTTCTACCATTGACCCTAAGATCACCGAACTAATCCCTAATCAATGCACCTGTATCATCAAAAAAAAGAGAAAGGTTTTTAATCATATAAAAACGGTACATGTCATCGCTATTTGTAATGGTTTAGAAATGGCAATGGGTGTCATGGCTGAAGCATCAGTTCCTAAACATCTTCGTTGGATCCCTAAGGGAATGACGGTTAATTATACCGCTAAGGCTGGTAGTGATATTCGTTGTGTGGCTAAGGTGGACGCTGAGGCTTGGCAACCCGGTGACATGTTGGTAAACATTACGGCTTATGATGAGAATGATGTTGTCGTGGTTGAAGGGACGATTAAGCTTTGGATATCTGAAAAGCCAATCAAGGATTAGCATAAAGCTAAATAACTCAGTCAATCACCTAGCTTTAAATCATAGCTAGGTGATCTCTCAATACTGATATTTCGTAAGCTAAGTTGCTTTCACCTCTACACGCCTTTGGTGTAAAACCGGCTCGGTATAACCACTCGGTTGTACTTTACCTTGAAAAATTAAATCTTCTGCGGCTTTGAAGGCAATACAATGCTCAAAATTGTTCGCCATAGGGCGGTAAGTCGCATCATTGGCATTTTGTTCATCAACAACAACTGCCATACGTTTAAGTGACTCGTTTACTTGCTCTTCTGTAATAACCCCGTGATGTAGCCAGTTACAAACGTGTTGGCTTGATATTCTCAACGTTGCTCTATCTTCCATACGGGCAATATTGTGGATATCAGGTACCTTCGAGCAACCAACACCTTGATTAACCCAGCGACCAACATAACCAAGTAAGCCTTGGATGTTATTGTCTAATTCCTTTTGAATTTCTTCAGTTGATAATTGCACACGATTTTTCAGTAATGGAATAGTCAATAAATCGGTTAGATCATCAATAGCGCCCGGGCGGGAAAACTCCGCTTCCATTGCGGTTTGAATCGCTTGCACATTTACCTTATGGTAGTGCATTACGTGCAAAGTTGCTGCCGTTGGTGAAGGTACCCAAGCACAGTTAGCACCAGCTTTAGGGTGCTCAACTTTACTTTGTAGCATATTAGCCATTTCGTCAGGAATGGCCCACATACCTTTACCTATTTGCGCTTTGCCGCGCAGGCCTGCTTGCAAACCGATGCGCACATTTCTGTTTTCGTAAGCGGCTATCCATGGCTCATGTTTCATCAATTCTTTTTGCGTCATCGGGCCAGCTTGCATGCTGGTATGGATTTCATCACCAGTACGGTCTAAAAAGCCAGTGTTAATAAAAGCAAGGCGGGTTTGTGCAGCACGAATACATTCTTTTAAGTTGGCTGAAGTGCGGCGTTCTTCATCCATGATGCCCATTTTAATGGTGTTTTGTGCAAGACCAAGCGCGTCTTCAATAGCACTAAATAAATCATGACTGAATGCCACCTCTTCAGGGCCATGCATTTTAGGTTTTACAATATAAATGCTGCCTTCTTTTGAGTTGATAAATTTAGCGTTATTTTGTAAATCGTGTAATGAGATTAAGCTAGTCACTAAACCATCAACAATGCCTTCAGGCACTTTCTCATCATTTGAAGTAACAATGGCATCGGTCGTCATTAAGTGACCTACATTACGCACAAACAATAAGCTTCTTCCTGATAGGGTAAAAGCTTCTTGTGTAGGTGAAGCGTAATGACGATCTTCATTCAGGGTACGGGTGATAGTTTTATCACCTTTTTGAATGCTTTCGCTTAAATCACCTTTCATTAAGCCTAACCAGTTGCGATAAACGGAGGTTTTATCATCGGCATCCACGGCTGCAATAGAGTCTTCACAATCTTGAATGGTACTTAAGGCAGATTCTAGAATGACATCTTTAACAGAAGCCGCATCAGTTTTACCAACAATATCATCAGCATCGATTTGAATTTCAATATGTAAACCATTATGACGGCATAACAAGCTAGTTGGCGCTAAGATTGAACCGGTATAGCCAACAAATTGCTCGGTATTAACTAGGCGAACTTTTTCACCCGATAATAGCGTGATAATAAAGGTTTTGTTTTCAATATGGTATTTAACCGCGTTAATGTGACTACCGCTAGTTAACGGTAATGCTTCATCTAAGAATCTTCGAGCATAGGCTTGAACATGACGACCACGAACAGGGTTGTATTCTTTGGTTGCTTTAGCGCCGTTATCATCACCGATAACGTCAGTACCATATAAAGCATCATACAAACTGCCCCAGCGTGCATTGGCAGCGTTTAAGGCAAATCGTGCATTCATTAATGGCACAACCAGTTGAGGGCCTGCAATGCAGGCAACCTCACTATCAACATTTTGGGTTGATATGGTGAAATCTTCCTTTTCTTCGACCAGATAATCTATCTCTTTTAAAAACAACTCATAGCGCTGTTGGCTAAAAGGTTGGTTGGCAGGATCCGTGTGCCATACATCTATTTGCGCTTGTAAGCTTGCGCGCTTTGCTAATAACTGTTGATTACGCGGAGTAAATTCAGTTAACACATCAGCAACAGAATCCCAGAAGTGATCGGAAGTAACACTAATACCCGGCAACACTTCATCATTTACTAAATTAAATAAACAGCCTGCAACCTTATAACCGTGCTTGATTGTTTTTTGCTTCATTTCTTATCCTTTGTCTTTATCTGCACTTAGCCAGATTGATAAGGCTAAGCGTTCTTCTTCTGTCATTTTGGTTTTGTTCATGAACGGCATATCTTTAGCGTCGATAACACGGGCTTTAATTCTTGGTGCCCATTGCTCGATAGAAGCTGCGTCAGTAAATACCACACCACCTTGAGGTGTTGTGAAGATATCATCAGTGTTACTTTCGCTATGACAAGAGCTACAACGTTGCTGAATAATGGTTTGAACTTCAGCGATAGATACTTTTTGGGACTTCTGTTCTTCAGATAATTCAACTTTTTGTGGTGCGATTGCAATAGCAATTGCAACAGTTGCAACTAATGCACCTACAATAAGACCTGGCTTATTCTTACCGAAATGACGTTGTACAAAGTACTCACGAATCGCAGCGCCAACTAAGATAAGACCAATTAATACAATCCAACCAGCATTGTGGTTAAATGTCATTGGGTAGTGATTAGAAATCATGATGAAAATTACTGGTAAGGTAATATAGGTGTTATGTGTAGAACGTAACTTAGCATTCAAACCGTACTTTGAATCAGGTGTAGTACCTGTTTCAACCGCATCAACTAGCGCACGTTGAGAAGGCATAATACCGAAAAATACGTTACCAGCCATAATAGTACCCATAACAGCACCCATGTGCATGTAAGCACCGCGCGGGCTAAATACTTGCATTAAACCGTAAGATAACGCAGTACCTAGTACTAATAAGATAATACCTAGTAATAAACCGTGATCTTTAAGCTTAGTACGAACTAATACTTCGTAAGTACCAACACCAACAATAATAGAGCCTAAACCGTATGCAATTGCTTGCATTTGAGTCATATCAGAACCTGTTGGAATTAAGTAAGTCTCGGCACCGACATAAAACATTAATGTTAATAAGAAGAAGCCTGTTATCCAAGTTGTGTATGCTTCCCACTTGAACCAATGTAAGGTAGTTGGCATTACTGGCGGTGCAAGTTTGTATTTAGCAACTTCATAGAAGCCACCACCATGGATAGCCCAAAGATCACCTGAAATACCTTTCTCTGCTTTCTCTTCAGGTGGTTTTTCAAGATGGTTATCTAACCAAACAAAATAAAATGAAGCACCAATCCAGGCGATACCTGTAATAACATGTGCAAAGCGAATGGCTAAGTTTAGCCAATCAGTAATATACGGATCCATAGTCTTTCCTTTTGTACGTTCACTCGTGGTAAACGTTTTATAATTTTATGTGTTAAAAACTAGTGACTAACTTATTGTAAAATTAGCTTTCTTAAGCGATGTTGCCTCAGACCCAGCTAGGCAACCGTCTGTTATATGTAGTACTGGTATTTTTATTGTCTTCTTTAAGTGAAGTTTTTTAATCTACCATTAGTGAATTAGTTGATGCCTGAAATTTGTGAGTACAAAGAAGAAGCACGGAATTTATAACTATCAATGAGTACTTCTGATGCCGTAATCGCAATTTTCAGGGGTTAAATAATTTATTAATTAAACGCGTTCACCCATTATGTGGGTCGCTTTTACGTGTCTGTCATCACCTAACATACTCAAAACAAATAGTTTTTCAGTTAAGGTTTTACAGCGCTTAATCCGCACATCCATCAATGGTGTTGCTTGGTAATCTAGTACGATAAAGTCAGCTTCTGCGCCTTGAGTAAAGTTACCAATGGTGCCTTCTAAATCTAGCGCAATGGCGCCACCTAGCGTTG
>Ga0209184_1002208_pt1 | contig 10374 bp, 8 predicted proteins | sample EN8Hudsemesocosm_2_FD_184627 | JGI IMG/M metagenome (GOLD analysis project Ga0209184, IMG submission 184627) | Methane-oxidizing microbial communities from mesocosms in the Hudson Canyon - EN8C Hudson Canyon (SPAdes) (version 2) | ecosystem: Environmental > Aquatic > Marine > Cold seeps | place... | reverse complement strand
TGGCTAGCCAATCTTCATAGGTATGCCAATATTCAGCTTCATTGAACATCACATAATTAAATTCTTTAATAAATACAGGGCGGTATAGTTTTTTTTCTGAGGTATAAAGAACATTCTCAGACAATACAGTGCCTGTTTGTGCATCAAGTGATATTAACGACAATTTATATTCAGCTGTATCTTCAAGTTTTGACGTAACAAATACCTCAATAGTATCACCGTCAACATAATGGCAAGACTTAATTGATGCACCGGTAATATAGATATTATCACCAAGCACGCCACTGAAACTGCCCACGGAATAAGTTTTAGTAGATTCACTAGCAATGTTTCTTGCGATGATATTAAGTTGCCATTTATCTTGATCTGCAACATCGTTTTGTGATGAATACAGATGACATGAGCTGTCATTGTCATTATAAACATCTAACAGCCGAATATTGGAGCTAGACTCTGAAGATACCTGCAACAGCGACTTGAACGAATTACTTGCTACGGTCTTGCCAAGCCGAATATCTCCTGTTAACGCTCGCATAGGATCGTCAATTGCTAAGTCCATATAGCTGTAGGCAATTGTTTGAGTCTGTTCTAGTGGATGATTAGCTGTAGTAATAATGATCCTTTCAAAAGGTTGATCAGGTCTACTTTCTGTTTTCATCAGTGCATATTTCCGCCCCGATGTTTGATTAATTTGCTGCCAGTTAGACCAAGTGATGCCTTCATCAAGGCTAATAAAAACGCCCCAGCCCTTAAATTTATCTCGAGTGAGTAGATAAAGCTTGCCTTCAGCTGTTGCTAGCTGACTATAGGTAGAACCGGCTTCGGTTTGCAAATTAATACTTTGTAAAACAGATAAATCTTTATTGAACAAGGTAACTTCAATAATACCGTGTAAACTTTTCGACAAGTTATTGTGACCCGTTCTAGCTGCCAACCAGCGCCCTTGACTTAACGCTAGCACAGCAGGTGCATTATGTTCATCAGCTTTGAATTGTTTACTAAAGCGATGTTCTAAAATAACTTCAGATAAATCGTTAAATAAAAAGGCAAGCCATTGCTGACTTGTCCCTCTACTTTTTTTAACTCCGGTAATCGCAAGAATATCTTCTGATGTAGCATGCAGTGGGCTAATCCAATATGAATAACCACCATTACAGCTTAGCTTTTGTTTACTATCGATAGTGCATATCGGGTCAGTACCTGACGAATTACAACCAGATAAAACAAGAAAAAGACAAAAATATAAGGGAAGAGGAACAGAAAACAATCGACAGCGGAATAACATAACACACCTTTTTTATAATACTGTTTGTACTATATCGAGTTATTTCTTGCTGTCAATTTTGTGAGAGGCTAATTGTAATAACTTCTAAATAAACGAGGTAATGCAGATGACTCGGAAAAAAGAGTAGATTTTTTGTAGGGGGTAATTTAAAAGCAAAAAAAAACGACCCGAAGGTCGTTTTTTATAACAAGTTAATTAACTTAACAATTAGTTAACTTCGTTGATTGCCATACGACCCGTAGTACCACGGTTAGAGTATGCACCGTAAGTAATGTCAGCATTTGGAGAGTTAACAGTGATAGTAAGGTTTAACTTAGTACCTTCAGTTAAATCAAATGCATCAGAGATAGCAAAATCACTGATTTTAGTCACTTTACCAGCTTCTGCTTTAAAGTCTAATTCAGCAGAGTAATCGTTACCGTCAGTATCAAAAGCAGTTAACGTGATCTCACCGTCAACAACACCTTCATTACCAATTTCGAACTGAGTAGTCACAGCACCATCGTAGTTAACTGGTACATAAGCGTATTGAGCGCTTGAACCGTTAAGTCCAAAAGAACCTAAAGATAAACCAGTATAACTCATAGAGTCAGTACCATCATCAAGTAAAATATCAACAGTATAACCACCTGTGTTTAATACTTCACGGTCAGTTAAATCAGTATCTGGAGTGTAAAGAACTACTAAAGTATCACCTACAGCTGGACGTGTAAGATCAGCAGCACCTGATTGTAAATCAGCAGCAACAGTTGTAGCAGCTGCATCTACAGTAATTGTACCAGCGTTATCTGAATCATTTTGAGTAGCTTGATAACCAGTAAAAGAACCATTAACTGTTACTGCAACTTCACCAGCACCAGTAACAACAAAGTCAGTTGCAGCCAATGTAGGTGCAGTATAAGCATAGGTAATTACGGCAGTATCAGTAGCCGCTGTTAAAGATTTACGCTCATCAGCAACATCGATGTCTTCATCAACCGTAGTAGTGATTGAGAAAGCATGTTGTGTGATAACTTCACCAACTTCCATTGAATCGGTAGCACCTGTAACATCAATAGCAATACCAGTTGAAGTTTCAGCTGAAGCTGCAAGAGTCACTTTAGAGCCAGAAGCGATAGAATCAAGAGAAATAACTGAACCAGCAGCGATACCTAAGTTGATAGCAGCAGTACCTGCAGCAGCAACAGTAACACGGAATACTAATTCAGTTTCAGACGCTGATAAGAAACCAGTATCAACAATATTGTTATTTGTAGTTGTAAGTGCGTAAGTACCATCTACGTCGAATGTAGCACCAGAAAGTGAAACTCTGATAATATCATCAACTGAATATGCAGCACCTAGATTTAAAAGTACAGTATTTAATTCAATGTCGGCATAGTCATTATCTGAATGACCAGCTGCTAATGATTCTGCACCGTAAGTGTATACAGATGAACCTGATACATCAATAGCCATTGCACTAGTAGATAAAGCAGCAATTGTTGCCGCAATAAGTGTTTTTTTAAACATTTTTTAATCCTTAATTTTCATGAAAATGATTCGTATCATTTTTTGCTTTTCTATAGTTTAACAAAAAATAAATCATTATTTAACGTTAATAAGATCACAGATAAACTGCAACCGTATAAATACAATGCTGCGATCAACTGAATCTAAGGGTAATCTAATCAACAATGACAAAGGTGTCAACTACTATTTATGCATTTAATCATTTAATAGTATTAGATTATTTTGGATCAGCTTTGCTTTTCTACGAATAGTTTATTTATTAACCTATCTCTAATAAAGTTTACTTTTATGTAACTGTTTTATACTTTTTCATTTAAAGGTGCTTTAAAAGTATTAATTAAGGTCGAATTGTTAAACTTCAACTTTAATCATTATCAAAGTAATTACCTTAAAACAATCAACTCATTGTTATCATTCTTGTTTTGATTTTTTTATTTGAAAATCTAAACTTAAGTAGTCTAAACCTTGCTTAAATGATTCAGTTAAATCATCCCATTGATCTGTTCTATCAATAACTTTTGGTGTTATCAGCATAATTAATTCTGTTCTAGTGATGTTGTCACCACCTGACTTAAATAAGTAACCTATAAGGGGGATATCCGCTATCCATGGTGTCTTTTTTTCACCATCGTTTATATTTTCACTAATCAAGCCGCCTAGTATTATTGTTTGACCACTTTGCGCAACCACTTCTGTCGATAAAGATCGCTCAAAAATATCCGGGTTGCCACCCGTACCAGAAGTTTCAGGTACTGAGTTTGATATGCTTTGTCTTATTTCCATAATAATAATGCCCTGCGCATTAATGGTGGGTGTTACGGTAATATCAACACCTGTTTTACGGTATTCAGAGGTAGTCGTTTGTCGTTCGCCATTAATTGGATCGTCGGTTGTTGAACCAATAACAGAAATATCTGAGCCGACATTAATATTAGCTGTCACGCCATCGCGCACCAACAAAGTAGGATTAGAAAGTACTTTGACCAGATTATTAGTTTCAAAAAAGTTGGCATTTAATTCGCCATCGACCCCTGTCAAACTGAAATTAAAGCCGCCAATGCCTTCTACACCAAAAGCACCGCTTGTACCAAAAGAGGCATCACCACTTTTCATAGCCCATTCCACCCCATATTTAAATTCATCACTTAGGGTTACTTCGGCAATGGTTATGTCTAGCATCACTTGCCTTGGTAATACGTCTAATTTTTGTATTAAGGGTAATAACGCTTGATATTCGCTACCTGAAGTATAAAAAACAATGGCGTTAGCTCTTTCATCAACCACTAGGGTAATGTTCTCATTACTGACACCCGCCGTCCGATTTGCTGAAGGTGCAGATCCTGTACTATTTGAAGCCTTGTTGCTAACACCTGAGTTACTTTTGCTTGCATTGCTATTTTTTCCCGTTTGCGATGCACTTCGTGTGCCCCCTAGCAATGCCGATAAGCTAACACCGATGTCTGAGGCTCTAGCGTATTGTGGGTGATACATAAAATATTGCTTGGTTAAGCTTTTTAATGGTTGGTCTATTGTTTTCGCCCAAAACCGCACTCGGTTCAATATATTTTGTTCCGTTGAGAAAACTGCGATTGCGCCAATTTGCGAAATAGGTACTAACACTAGGTTTTTATTTTGAGCCTTGTTTGTTGAAACCGGAATACCTTCGCTTTCTAACAATAAAGAAATTTGCTCAGTAAATTCAGTGCTATCTATATAAGTCAATGGTATTAAACCAATATGCTTACCACGGTTAGACGGCGCGTCTAATAAATGAATAAACTCTAGCGCTCTTAAAATGTCTTCTCGCTTACCTTGTAAAAACAAAGCACTTTGTGCAAAGTCTGGCGTTATTCTTACACCCACTAATTGTTTTAAGGTACGCTCAATAGAAATTTTAATGCCAAACTTTAATGGTACAATTTGCAAAATCTCTTGTGCTGTTCGTGGCACTGAGCTTAATTCTCGACCTAAAGCGGTAACCACTTTTTGACTTTTTTTATTGTTTTCTAATCTACGGATAAAATAAAGTTCTTCATTGTATTTAATTTCTACCCCTTGTTCAATTAATAACTCTGTGGTTAATTGCATTAAACGTTGCGGGCTTATTTGTTCTTTTACATTAAGGGTTATGCTTTGATCTTCTTGGTTTACATTTTTGTCTATTATGTAGTTAATGTTAAGGAGTTCACCAAAAGAGTAATGTAAAAAATCGGCTATTGGCATCTCATTAACTGAAACTGTTAACGAAGGCTTATTTGAAAAAGATGCAGATAATTGCTCTGCTTGTCGCAAATTAAGTGGTGAACGCGCTAATGACGGGATATTTTGCATTGTCGCCGTTGGTTCTGCGCTTTGATTTTGGTTTGCGGCTTTATTATTACTGTTAGCAGCTTGGTCATTATTTTCTTGATTGGTATTGGGTTCTTCCCCTAAATAAGAGCCGCCTACTTTATAAGCGGTATCTAAAATTTTGGGTGAGTCATTATCCGTTGATGCACAACTTGAAATTGTTAGCACTAAAAGCATCATGGCTGTGTTATTAATTATTTTGTTCATGTTTAATTCGCTTACTATTTAATTGCTTTATCTGTTTGATTATCTATTTGATTATATAGATAAAGACTTATTTGACGGTTATCATTACTGGTCAATGTGACTTTATTCGCTAAAATTTTAGTTATTTTATAATTTTTTAAACTTTCTAGAACACTGAGTTTTATTAGTTCTTGCTCATTGTTGGCTGTATCATGTTGCTGAATAACGGCGAAACGTTCACCTTTATCAAATATTCCAACGAGTCTATATCGTATACTACCGGAAAAAAGTTCGCTTAAACTACCTTGTTGGGCTAGTTGCTCTGCTTCTGACATGATGTCAGCTCCCAATTCATCTTCTGGATCAACTTGGAAATCATTAATATCTGCTATTATTTTATTTGCTTGTTCTTTGCTGAGCAGTAAAGCTGCATTTTCACTTACTGTTTCCATTTTCCAATTAGAGTTCTTCTTCGTTTCAAACTGCGTTAATCGTGTACTTATATCGACAAAAATAAAAAAAATTAACACAGCCCATAACGGAAGAAAAACCTTTTGGGTAAAGCTATTTAGTATGCTATTCAACATTATGGCGCCTCCGGTTTTGACGCTATGTTGTATGCAGTAAGTAATATACTACCTTTTACATTACCTAATGAATGATCATTCATACGCTTAATATGTAAGGTCCACTGGGCTATATTAAGTAATTTAGGTAATTGAGCAATCTCTAATTGAAGCATAGCAAAATCTTTGGTGGCTCCTTCAAAAGATATTTTTGCTCTTGCCTGAGTTATTTCAGCTGGTATTTCGGCAACCCAGTTAAAATTAGTCACTTTTAAATCATGCTCAGAAAATAACAGTTCTGTTTTCTGCTGTAACTGTAACTTAAATGTATTTGACAATGATTGGTTAAAATAACGATCTTGTTGTTTTTGGTTGCTTTCTTTTAATTGCGCTAATGCTGCTTGTACTTGTGGTAAGCGCGTAATTATATTGTTGGTTTTTACTAACCGTTGTTCTTTCTTTGTTATTTGGTCTATTTGTTCTTGCTGCCAATCAAATATTGGCACCAAAATAAAGCGTGTTAATAACAACACGGCCAACACTGCTAGCATGAGTTTGCGCTTATTTTTAGGCTGCATGTTATTAATTCCCACTCACTGCTGGCTTAGTTACTTGCTTAGTTGTTTGCTTAGCCGTTTGCTCAATTTCTTGCAGGGCTTTTTGCTGAGGGAGTTGTTTGGCAAAGCTAAAAGTAATGGCAAAATTTTCTTTGTTTCTATTTTTTCTTACCGGTTGTGAAAAACTTGGTGAATCCACCTTCGTGTTTTCACTCAATTTAGCTAACACATCTGTCGCTTTAACCGATTTATCTGCCGTGCCATGGATGATAATTTTACTATTTTTATAATGTATTGCTGTAAACGTAGCACCTACTGATGCCGCATCTAATACAATTGGCCAGGTATTCCAATAGGGCAATGAATTATTTAAAGGCTCTGCTAGTAATTTTTGCCATTCTAATTTTTGTTTATAAGCTTTTTGTAATGTTAACGCTTGATTAACTTGTGCTTTTTGATCACTAAGTTGTTGATCAAGTTGTTGTTGTTTAACGACTAACCAGCCACTGCTTAAGGCAAGATAAACGGTAAATACTGTTGAGGCAATGATCCCTGCCTGTTTCCAGGGGTAACTCTGCCAATTAAAATCATCTATAGTAACTAAAAAACTAGGTAAGTTGGTCGGGTTAAGTGATTTTAGCCCGGTAAGTAATAAGCCAGGAAAATCATCTCTTTTCGCAATAAGTTGTTGCTCACTATCGGTATTTATAGGTGAGCCTGTTGAAAAGGCGAAACTCTCTATGTTAGCTGTTTGAGATGATTGCACACCTGAGAAAATACCTTGCCCTGTTTTAGAAATAAACAAGGTTTTATTTAAACACGCTATTGTAGCAAGGTTTACATTGGTATTTAACGCCATCGCCAACAAATAAGATTCTGGAAATATTAACCAAGGGCGATAAGATAAATCATCGATAACTTTAGGGCTTATTACCCAAAAAGTTACCCGATGACTTTGTTCATTTATTCTTTCAATATATTGCAATGTAATCCCATCAAAGGGTGCTTTGTTGTCATCAAAACGTAGTGCTTGTTTTAAATCACGCTTATTTGCGATGGGGTATTCTTTGGTTGTTTCAAAATAATGCTCACGACTAAGTATTAACCAACGTAACTTAGTGGGTTTATCCGATTGAATCGTCTGAAGCTTAACGTCATTTTCTGCTGTACGTTTAAAAGCATACAGGCTATCAGCTAAATATCCTCCTTGGGAGGTTAAAATAGTTTCAAGTAACTGGGATAAGCGCCCTTTGGTGCGAGCTGTTTTTGGGTTATTAACTTGTTGCAATTATATGTTTCTTTTTAATTATTCACCTACAATGCGGGCAAAATATTATACACAGACTATAGTTTTGTTGGAAGCGGTATTTGTTTTATCAACAAACCTTGTTACAAGTCTTTAAAGTAAGTTAACACGATTAATTTTAATATCGAGCCAGTATTAGAAAGGGTTCATTTTCACTCGGTTGAAGTTGTACTTCTATTGTTTCTTGTAATTGAACATCAAAAAAACTAACTTGTGTTGTTATTTTGAATTGAACTCCTTGAGCTAATGCCATAATAACATTATCAAAATCATCACCTAAAATACTTATCATCTGTTTTCTAGTTAGGACCTTTTCTGCCCTTTTATTGATAATTAGTGAAGCTATTTGGGGTTCAAAATACAGTTCTAACAACTGTTCAGGTGCATTCATAGGATTAAATCCCACCATGGCATAGTGAGTACTTATTTGGTTAATCATGTTTAGCTGTTGCGGTTCTTGCTCAAAAAACCACTCTATTTCTTGTGGTAATTGTATTGCTTGATTTCGATACTTTTGTCCATTTTCTAATACTTTCGGCTCGGTATTTCCCATTAGCCAAGATGTATCGCCTTTATCTTGCCAATCTTTAATTACTCCCTGCTTGCGTTTTCTTGTAATGTTATCAAGCCCCATCCTTTCAAATACTCTAGTCCAGAGTTGGCTTGTTATATATTGTTGAGATAACAAACCATTATTGTCTTGTATTGAAACCAGCACCTTTGTATTTTCTGTTTGCTCTAAAATAAAGGGTTTACCGTATAAGTTACCAGACTCACTATTAGGAAATACATCGTTTGGTTGCTCAAGGTTATTTTGAGTTAATAACGTATATATAATTTTACTTTGAGCGCTTTTTAGTTCTTGTGTTGCCTTTACTCTTTGCTCGAATGCAGCAGCAATAGCGACTTGTTCCCTAGCAGTAAAGCTAAAGTGAATTGCTAATAAACTAATAATAGTACTAATAAGCAGTACTTGAATTAAGGCAATGCCTTGTTGTTTAGCTATGTTTGTTTTTATGTAATACATTATTTTAATCTAGATCAGTGTAACTAGTCAGAACACCGGGTACTGAACTTGTTAACTTAGCTTGTAAAGAGTAATTGCCTTGTTCTGTGGTAAAAGTTATATTTATCTGTTCGGGTTGTAAATTGAGTGCCAAACTATTGTATTCATTGAACCAAGTTGGTGGTTCAGGCCTAAGAATAGCACTATCTATAGTCCAATATTTATCTTGAGTTGAGGGCCAACCAAAATATTGAAAATCTATCTCTGTTAAATTATCAAATAAAATAATCGGTTTACTAAAGTTTAGCGATTGTTTCGCACTGATCAATAGTTGGTCTGTCATTGCTGACTCTTGATAAGACAAGTTATAAGTGAAATCATCGTTTTGAGTAACTTGTAAACGCATGACGGCTGCTGATTCGGGTGAGAAAACTGAACGCAAGGTTACTGCGACAAAGCCGTTTCTATTTCCTTCAAAATAAAACTTGGCTTGTTCTTTATCGTTGGTTACGGCATATGACACAATAGATTTAAGTGCTTCTTGTACTAAAATTAACTGTTTGGCCTGAACAACTGTTTTATTGAAGTGCCCCAACCTGCCACTCCAACGATCACTAAACATTGAATAGGCACTTGAGGCAATGAGTAAAACCATAGACAACAGTACCATTGAAACAAGCATTTCAACTAGAGTAAAACCTTGGCTAGTATTGACGTTGTGTTTCACCAACTTACCTCGCTAAAATGATAGTCTCTGGTAGCACTTTTCAACTGGAGTTCTAACGTTATATTCCATAACCTAAATGTTTTCTCACCTTGAAAAACACTTCCCTGCTCTGCATCAACTGAAGGTGGGGCTTTAGCTTGAAACGCTTCTATTGCGCTCCAATTAAAAGTAACAGCTCCCATACTACCTTGACCTTGCACTTCGTTATTTGTTGACGATTGAAGGTTAAGTCGAATTTGTTCACTAATAGGCTCAACTAAAGATGAAAATTGTAAAGATCGTTCTGCTTTATGGCTCGATAGCAAAGCCCCACGGTACACCATAGTAAGGGCGGCAATAACTAAAAACAAAATAAACGAAGCCACTAATACTTCTATTAATGTGAAACCTTTCTGGTTCCTATTTGATTTAGGTAGTTTTTGTAAACGCTTCATTTTAATTTTCTAATAGAGTTATTAAATCTAACTCTCTAATTTTGTTGCGCTGAGTTAGGTTGATTGTAATTAAATTTGGCATACCATTTTTATTAAATTTTAATTCAGTGTCTGAAAAATTTAAGTACTCATATGACCGTTCTATAATTATTCTGTTTTCTTGTGGGCTATCTTGAATTTTACTGTTTAACGAATGAGGAACGATATAGGCTGACAAGTTATTATTTGTTAATTCGATTTGAATTCCTGAACCATTCGCAAAAGCTTGAACACTCATGCTGCGTAATAGTCCACAAAAAGATAAATACTCTGTTTGCGATTCAGCCTTATCAACTGTATTTATTGCCAAGGGCGCAACTAATGACATCATTGTCATCATGATGGTAATAACAACTAATAACTCTATTAAAGTGACGCCTACTTGCTTAGGCAATGATGAGTTTGAC
>Ga0209184_1002206_pt1 | contig 10379 bp, 7 predicted proteins | sample EN8Hudsemesocosm_2_FD_184627 | JGI IMG/M metagenome (GOLD analysis project Ga0209184, IMG submission 184627) | Methane-oxidizing microbial communities from mesocosms in the Hudson Canyon - EN8C Hudson Canyon (SPAdes) (version 2) | ecosystem: Environmental > Aquatic > Marine > Cold seeps | place... | reverse complement strand
AATGCCGTGTATTGTGGTTTAGTTAATTTCAATGCTCGCAACAGAGCCTCTAATTTGTCTTTTGACGATTTACCTGGCATTTTACGCTTAGCGCACCAGTATGATTGCAAAGTATTTTTAACCCTGAACGTGGTTATTTTAGAGCAAGAAATTGCAGGGCTAATTAAGGTTCTAAATAAACTGGTTAACAGCAAAATCGATGGCATTATCGTGCAAGACTTGGGTATTTTTAATTTAGTAAAAAAACACTTTCCCACCCTAGATATTCACGCATCAACACAATTAACGACGCATAACGAAGGGCAAATAAAGTTTCTTGCAAAAATAGGCGCATCACGGCTTAATTTATCACGAGAACTTAATATCAACGAAATAAAATCATTAAGCTCAGTGGCCCATAAACAGGGCCTGTTAAGCGAAGTTTTTGTACACGGCGCCTTGTGTGTTGCGTTTTCTGGTCAGTGCTATTCTAGCTCAGTGAGTGTGGGTAACTCTGGTAACCGTGGCAGTTGCAGCCAAGCATGTCGCGATGAATATGAAATCACAGAAACAGGCAATCTCTACCCGCTTAACCTAAAAGATAATTCTGCCTATTTTGATCTTCCAGCACTCGTTGATGCAGGGGTTGATTCTCTGAAAATTGAAGGCCGAATCAAAAATGCACACTATGTCTATACCGTTACCGACACTTGGCGTAAACAGATCGACACCTTTGAAAACTCGGGACAGTTACAAAATGATGATGCTAACTTACATCGTGTTTTTAACCGTAGCTTTACTAACTCTTTTTTAAAGGGTGATCTCACCAAGGATATGTTTATCGACAGTCCGCGTGATTACAGCCTTAAACATGCTGTAAAAGAAAGTCAGGTTGTTTTATCGAAAGATATCGCGCAAGTTAAGAAAAATCATTATCAGCATAAAAATAACCTGGGTGATGAACTTGTTGAAAAAATTAAAGACCTTAGCACTGCCAAACAAAGCATTTCTTTATCTTTTACGGGCAAACTGAACCAGCCATTAAGGTTAACCATCATCATAGGTGATAACGATAAAACGCTTATCCTAGAAACAGAATCCACGCTAAGTGCTGCCCAGCAATTACCTCTTAATCTTTCTGTTTTAGAAAGAAGTTTCAAAAACTTTGCTTTCAATCATTTTGATATTAGCGATTTTAATTGCACAGGCTTGGGTGAAAATTTAATCATTCCGTTTAAGGAAATAAGCACGCTTAAAAACCAGGCGACTTTATTGCTCACTCATTCTGCCAAAATAATTCCTCATGTCACTGTTCCCGAATTAGTTAAGCATAAAAAACGTTTCGACAAGCCGAGGCTGTCAATTTTAATTGCCGATGTAAAAGATTTGTATTTATGTGATTTAACCCAGGCAGATGTGTATTTCAAATTACCTGAAAGCCTGAAAAAAGGCTGCAATAAACACATCGATATTTTATTGAATAATCCACGTTTAATTCCGTGGTTTCCAGCGGTTTTAATTGGCAAAGATTATGACGAATCGGTACGGATTTTAGAACAGGTTCGTCCCAAACGTATTGTCAGTAATAACACCGGCATTGCATACAAGGCGTTTGAAATGGGCATTGAGTGGATTGCAGGCCCCTTTTTAAACACCACCAATTCATATGCCTTATTAACCCTGCAGGAAGAATTAAACTGTGCTGGCGCGTTTATTTCAAACGAAATTAACCGCATACAAATCAAAAAAATCGCACGACCTAACAATTTCAAATTGTTATACAGCATTTATCATCCTATTTTACTGATGACCAGCAGGCAATGCTTCTTCCAACGCACTGTCGGCTGTGAAAAACCCAGTATTGAAGATGGCTGTATGCTGAAGTGCGAAAAATCGACCACTATCACCAATACTCATGGCGTTTCTTTTGCCGTTGATAAACAAAAAGGCGGCTACCCCAGCCTCTACAATAATGAGCAATTTTTAAATGTAGATATAGTGAATGATCTGAGTGATTTATTTGATGAATTTTTTATTGATCTCACTGACATTGGTTCTGGATCTAAAGCAGAGCCAGACAAAGCACAATTAATAACTCAATTTGAAAATAGCCTAAACGGTGATGAGAGTGCACAGCAAAACCTTCAGAAAATGGTGGAACTATCAACTAGAAACCAGTATAGGAAAGGACTGTAAATAGCCCATGGCTTGTACTCACCCCATACTGTATTCCTTACAAAACTGCCCCTATGCAATGCGCGCTAGATTGGCTATTTTAATGTCTCAACAAAGCGTATTAATTCGCGCTATTGTGATGAAAAACAAACCGGCTGAACTATTAGCGCTTTCCCCAAAAGGCACAGTGCCCGTTTTAGTATTAGACACTGAGACTGGCACTCAAGTTATCGATGAAAGCCTGGATATTATGTTATGGGCGCTTAATTTGAGTGATCCTGACAATTTACTTTATGCAGAAGATGCAAAAGCATTGCCAGAAATGCTGACAATAATTAATAAAAATGACCAACAATTTAAACCCAACTTAGAACGCTACAAACATGCTAAACGTTTTCATGCAGATGATGAAGAAGCATGCCGCCTGCAATGTGAACCTTTTATCCAGGCATTAGAACAGCGCTTGTCACAACACTCTTTTTTAATGGGTTCTACACCCAGCTTGCTTGATTTTGCATTATTACCTTTTGTGCGGCAGTACTCTCGAGTCAATAAACAACACTTTAAACAGGGTGCTTATAGTCATTTGAACAACTGGTTAAAAGACCATTTACAAAGCCAGTTATTTTCCAGGGCTATGCTTAAATATCCGTTATGGTTAGAGACATATGAAGAAAATAGTCTGGGTAAGCCAGCTTCTCTAAAAACTTAGCTCATCTCAAAAAGAAGCTAATTACATTACCCTTTGAGCATCTTGTTATGAATTTTCTTCATATAACCTACAAGCTAACTTCATTGAAAAATCATTAATTTGTTTTTTATACTTCAAATCAAGATTAGGTACAGTCCAAATAGCCCACTGATTACTATTATTGAACTGGGGTGTTTCTTCTTCAATTTCAGCTATTATTGAAATTGATACAATCACTGCAATAATCCTATTTTTTGAAAAAAATTTTAAAAAATAGCGTTCATTTCTAGCTAAAAATTTTATATTTTCAAGGTGTAACTTATCTTCTAGCTCAGAAAATGTTCTTACTCGTAATACTGCATGTGCTGGTAATAAACCATCAATATTAATAGCAACAATTCCAAAGTCAAAAGACCGCTCTATTTGTGAAACAGCATTAGATAATACTTTTTCCACACCCTTTTCTGAAAATATATTTTTGCAAGGGATAGCAATTTTTGAACTATCAATATTGACTATAATATCTGGTTCTTCTAAATATACTTCAGAGACAAACCTTTTAGCTTTAGCCAAAATCTCTAGTTCCCACAATATGCTTTTAGCTTGTGAAGGTTTTCGCTCAAAAAAATCAAGAGTTCCTTTTAAAAGGTCATTTAAATACTTACTTTTTATATTTTCATGCTGTAAAAATATAATTGCACTTGCAATCGGTGGAGGTTATACGTAGAAAAGCATTGCTGATTATTTTTCCATCCACTATAGTCGAGTGAGTAAAATAATAAAAAAGGCAAGAGTCAAGACCCTTTTGCAACAGTTATGGATATGAGTTTTGCCAATCAGGCATTTAGCATAGCCTATTTATGGCAGCATGGTGCGACCCTTGAAAATAAAGTGCACCCAGTACAGAGTGATATTGATGAACAAGTTTCTGAAATGAAACTATCAGCTATGGGTATCAATATTGATAAGTTAACCCCAGAACAGGTCACTTAACTTATCTTCGTGGAAAGAAGGTACATGATTTTAGCAAAACCAATTGTTAGGATTAAAAAGTATTGGAAGTATTCCAGGGATGATTAAAAAATTAAGCGTTTTTTGAAGAAATGTTACGAACTCAAAAATTACTCATTTTTTTCACAATTATTATGATCCTTCTAATCGGATCATTAGCGTGGATGATACAAAACAAGATTGTAAAAAATACGGAGGCTGAGTTAGCTCAGTCGCTAAACACGGTGTTAGAAACAAGTCATCACGCGGTGAAATTATGGTTTGATGATCATAAATCTACAGTAAGTATTTGGGCACACACACCTGAGGTCCGTCAGGCTGCTAGTATTTTACTGTCGATCTCACACAAGCAATCAGAATTACTCGCTTCTAATGCTCAGGCACAACTACGTTCATGGTTTCAGCCGCTGCAACAAGTAACGGCTTACCAGGGCTACTTTATCATTGGGCCTGATAATATTAATCTTGCTTCCAGCCGTGACAAAAATGTTGGTGTTGAAAACCTTTTGATCAAGCAAAAGCTATTCCTGCGGCGTGTCTGGAGTGGCGAAACAGTGATTAGTCTTCCCGAGAAATCTGATGTGCCACTGCCGGATAGCGAGGGACAATTAAGAGAAGGTCTGCCAAGCATGTTTGTTGGCTCGCCTATTTGGAATGAAGCTGGAAAAGTGATTGCAATCTTCACTTTTCGCATCAATCCTGAAGAGGATTTTACGACACTTTTACAAAAAGGGCGCATTGGAGATACAGGGGAAACCTATGCTTTTGATCGTCATAGTCGATTAATTAGTAACAGTCGTTTTGATGATCAACTCAGAACCATTGGCCTCATCTCTACTGAGGAGCGGGGAATCCTGAATATCGAAGTCCGTGATCCCGGTGTAAATCTGTTACACGTTGAAACAAGTGACGCATCCAAGGTAAAACAACCACTCACCCGGATGGTGGCGAGTGCAATTACCGGAGAATCTGCTAGTGACCTGAAAGGATATCGAGATTATCGGGGGGTTACTGTCGTTGGTGCCTGGCTCTGGGATGAACGACTCGATTTCGGAATTGCCATTGAACTAGACAAACAAGAGGCCTTCCAGACACTTCGCACGACTCAAATGGTCATCTTAACCCTGACACTCCTGATCATTCTTTTATTAATTGGAATAACGATAATCTTTGTTATTTATTATCAGCACAGGCAGGCACAAGAGGCACTCCAGAAAAGCGAAGAGAGCTTCCGTATTCTTGTAGAACAGAGCCCTATCGGAATTAGAATCTGTGTAAAAGGCCAGATTAGATATGTCAACCCGGCCTATTTGCATATGTTTGCTTATAACAAAGAAACAAACCTTGTGGGTACTTCATTGCCTGATAATATCGCACCAGAATGCCAGGAAGAAATAAGCGATCGCATTGCACAAAGCTTCAGTGGGGAAGGTCTGTTTAGTCGATATGAAACTATAGGCCTCAAGCAAGACGGTTCAACGTTTCCATTCGAGGTAGAAGCTTTTCTTTTGGAGTTGCCTGACGGACAAGCAACAGTTGCCTTTCTAAGCGATCTTTCCGAACGGAAACAGGCCGAAGAGGAATTACAGCGCAGTGACGTACTGGAACGGCTGTCAACAGGCGCCCCCCTGAACGAAATACTCACTGCTCTGGTTATCAATGCCGAAAAGCATAATACTGAGATGCTCTGTTCGGTGTTACTGCTAGATGAAGATGGCAAGTACCTACTTGTTGGTGCGGCGCCGAGCCTGCCCAACTATTATAACGAGGCGATAAATGGTAGTGAGATCGGCCCGGATATTGCTTGGTGTGGCTTAGCGGCTTACAGCGGTGAGCAGGAGCTGGTCAACGACATCATGACTCACCCTAATTGGGTGAATTACCGAGAGCTAGCCGAAAAGGCGGGGCTACGAGCCTGTTGGTCTGAGCCCATTAAATCTTCTAACGGAGTTATTCTGGGAACCTTCGCTATCTACTTCTGCGAAGCTCGTGCGCCGACGGAAGCAGACCTGGATTTTATCCAGGACTCCGCACGACTCGCGAGTATTGCAATTGAACGAAAACAGGCGGAAGCAGCGCTCAGAAATAACGAACAGCAGCTACGTCTGATTACCGATAATATTCCGGCATTCGTTGCCTATGTCGATTCAGCACTACATTTCCGCTTCAACAATAAGAAGTATGAATATTGGTTTGGCATGTCGCAGGAAGAACTTCGTGGAAAGCATGTCAGAGATGTATTAGGAGAAAACACTTACCAAATCCAAAAAGAACGATATGCTAAAGTGCTTTCTGGCACCCCCGTCGAATTCGAATACTCGACCGAGTTCATTGATAACAAAGTGCACTACATCAGTGGCAGCTATATCCCCGATATTTCAGACAACGGAGTAACCAAGGGCTTCTTTGCCCTGTTAACAGACATCACGGAGCGCAAGCAGGGGGAGCACGCTTTAACTGAGAGTGAACGACGATTTCGAGCTATCTTTGAAAACGCCAGCGTCGGTATGGCAGTAATTGATAGTAATACCGGCCGCTTTGTCCGAATTAACAACAAATATTGCAATATTGTCGGTTACACAGAGGCAGAAATGCTGATGACGACATTCCAGAATATTACCTATCCTGATGATCTCGAAGCTGATCTGGAAAATATGAAAATGCTGATAGATGGTGAACTCAGTGAATTCACTATGGAAAAGCGCTACTATCGTAAAGACACCTCCATAGTCTGGGTGAATCTGACAGTTTTTCCTATGCCGGATAACAAAGAAGGCATCCGCCATCACATCGCGATCATAGAAGATATCAGCGAACGCAAGAAAGCGGAAGAGGCATTGCGAAAAAGCGAGACCAGGCTGAGACGTGCTCAAAGTGTTGCCCATGTGGGTAGTTGGGAGCTAGATATACTAAATAACAGTCTACTCTGGTCTGACGAGACCTACCGTATATTTGGTATTCCTGACACAGAAGACCTGAACTATGAAAAGTTCCTTGAACATGTTTACCTGGATGATGTCGCGTATTTAAACAAAGCCTGGGAAACAGCCCTAGCCGGTCAAGAATACGACGTAGAGCATCGCATTGTCGTCGATGGCGAAACCAAATGGGTACACGAGAAATCCTATTTTGAATGTGACAAAGAAGGTCATGCTATCAGAGCACTGGGAACGGTACAGGACATCACCGAACGTAAGCAGGCAGAGGAACAGTCCCGGCAACACCAGGCAGATATGGCCCACATAGCACGTCTCAATACCATGGGCGAATTGGCCACCGGCATTGCTCATGAACTAAACCAGCCGTTGTCGGCTATCAATACTTATGCTGCAGTGAGTCAAAAAATGCTGAATTCTGATGGTAATCAGCAACAAAAATTAAGTGAAATTATGGAAGCCATCGGTACACAAGCGATGCGAGCCAGTGCGATCATCCGCCGTTTACGTCAGTTTGTAAAAAAACAAGCGCCACAAAAAGCGAGGGTTGTTTTGAACGATTTAGTGCTAGAGGTTTTGACTTTTACCGAGCCGGAGATTAAAAAACAGAATGTCCAGTTGCAGCTGGAGTTGGCGGAGAAATTACCTGAGGTCTGTGTGGATGCAATTCAAATTGAGCAGGTGTTAATTAATCTGATACACAACAGTATTGAGGCCATGGAACTGACGACTAATAATCGGCAATTAGCCATCCGCACTTATCTTAATCAAAAAGGGCTGGCTCAGCTTGAAGTAACTGATACCGGGTCCGGCATGGATGAACATACACTGAGCCACATATTCGAATCCTTTGTTACCACCAAAGGCGCTAAAGGCATGGGAGTCGGCTTATCTATTAGTAGTTCCATAATTGAAGGCCATGGTGGTCATTTATGGGCAAAATCAGAACATGGGAAAGGTGCCTCTTTCTTTTTTACACTTCCATTAAAAAAATAATGGCCTGTTAATAATCATCGTCAGTCCCAAACTGACTGACAACGAAAACCTCTCATTTTTAATATTAGCCCATCTATACCTATGATTATGAATGAGTACTTTGTGTCTCCAGCAAGGTACTGATTTGCTCATAATCAATAGACTTTATTTCCTTATCAATAACATAGTGAGCCAGCATCATTATCTTTTTCCAATTGCTATCGTTCTCAACAAAATCAAATGCCTGTGAAGCTAGTTCACTCAAAAATTCATCTTGTTGGTTTTTACAGCTGGAGTAGCATGCTAAATAGTCATTAATTACCACTAAATCAGACTCCCCTCCATAATAGTGCAAGGCATTTACTGGAATCAAATATTTATTGAAAATCTCATCATCGCAAAGGGCTATATATTTTGCTTCTGCCAGTGGACCAATCAGTAAATTAATGATGTCGGTAGTAAAGGCTGTCATAAAAGATTTGTCTTTGCTTTCTACGCTGTTGATTAAGTCAGTTATTGAACCAGGCAGCATGTTAATTAAACGACCGCCATCAATTTTAGCACTGTAATCTATATCGGCCTGATAATCAGCATGCGCATCAGGCATTGTGACTTGCAGGGTGTTATTAAAGGTAATCTGAAAGAAAACAGGAGGAAATTGATTGAGTTTGTTATTAACAAAGATGGCTACAGCATGGCCTGCTTCATGATATGCAATTCGTTTTTTATTTATATCAACTGTATTTTGCCTAGATAACTCAAGTAATTTATTTCTTTTCATAATATAAAGTTTTTTGAATTAATGTGAGCTTTACGGCTAAGAACAAACAAAGCAGTAAAGGCCTCTTTATGATTTAAACCAGCTTTCAATGTCGTAGAAGAACAATACATGACAGGATTTATGCTTAAAATTTATCGACATTTTGCGTATTAATTTCCTCCACAGCCTCATTCCAGTCATCTAATTCGTTACCTGCGTCGAAGCCTCTTTTTTCAGCTTTGTAATAGGCGCATTCAGCAATCATTTCATGATAATCTTTTCCAAACATGTTTTTGCTGACAACAGTGGTTTCTAAGGCAAGTTTCTTTTTACTAGACATAATAAGCAAATCCATAATAAACAGTGGTAATCAATTTACTATGAAAGCAATTACCTTACTATTAGTAACATTACTTAGGTGTAAATACTTACCTGCATACCCATGAGTTTCAGCCACCTAAGTTACATCAATTACTTGGCAAAGCTTTTAGTAGCCAAACCATCATTTAAAAAGAACATCCGATTCAAAACAATCTAAATTCAAATGATAACTGCATAAGCGATTAATTTTTTTATGTTTATTCCAGTGGCTTCTTTAAAACCTCATGAGGTATTTTTAAATTCCATGTACTTTTTTAACGACTGTTAATCTTGTCAATTGTCTGAAAGCTGTTTGGAAATATCTAGTACAAAGGTTAAAGTAGGGTTTTGTGTTATCAGCCGACAAGATACTGACTAAGAAAATGCAATCCTGGCAGTCTGAGTATATTTTCCAGTTTCTGATAGACGGCGAGGAGTTTTATGGCTCAACAGTTACAAAGATAAGAGAACGACTTTTATTTTACTTTAGCAAAAATTGAGAATAGTAATGGGAATTAATAAGCAGGATATAACCATTTTTGTAGTTGATGATGAATTTGCCATCCGCGATTCATTGACTTTATTAATTGAGTCAATTGGATTAAAAGTTAAAAGCTACGAGTCAGCCGCTACATTTTTAGAACACTATAATCCCGAACAGCCAGCATGTATGCTCCTAGATATACGTATACCTTATATAGGTGGGCTTGAATTGCAGGAAGAACTTTTAAAAAGAAACAATAAAATACCTATTATCTTTATCAGTGGTCATGCCGACATTCCCCTTTCTTCAAAAGCCTTTAGAAACGGAGCGGTAGACGTTATAGAAAAGCCTTTTGATAATGAGCATTTATTACAACGTATTAATGAAGCCGTTGATAAATTGTTGATTACCTGGAATGAAGTTCAGAAAAAGAGACAGATTCTCGAACGCTATGCACAATTAACAGAGCGTGAAAAGGAAGTATTTATGCTCATAGTACATAACCATTCAAATAAACAAGCAGCTAAAATAATGGGAATTAGCAACCGGACTGTTGATGTCCATAGAGCCCATCTTATGGAAAAAATGCAGGCAGATAGCCTTAATACGCTTACCATCATGGCAATGCTTATGAAGATTCTATGATTTGGAACGATATAAAAAGTTAGACATCGCATGGATCAATACTGCTGGTAAGGGAGCAAGAACTGTTGAATTTAAAAAACAAGCAACATAACATGAGCTCTATGTGTTGAGAAAAATAGCCATTATTGGAACATAAAATAGCAGAGGTCTATTTAGAAATATATCTCTGCTACTATTCTTTTCTATAGTAAACTTGTCTTAATACCTTAAATTAACTAACCTTCTTAAGATATTGTAATTAAAGAGGAATAGAATGATAAAGTTAACTCAAGATCGTATTTATTTTATAGAACTCCTACATGAAGCCTTTTTTAAAAGAAAAGGCTATGGTGCATTTGCCTATATTTCAATCTCTGATGCCAT
>Ga0209184_1002204_pt1 | contig 10385 bp, 9 predicted proteins | sample EN8Hudsemesocosm_2_FD_184627 | JGI IMG/M metagenome (GOLD analysis project Ga0209184, IMG submission 184627) | Methane-oxidizing microbial communities from mesocosms in the Hudson Canyon - EN8C Hudson Canyon (SPAdes) (version 2) | ecosystem: Environmental > Aquatic > Marine > Cold seeps | place... | reverse complement strand
GATAGTGACGGCATAGTATGTGTGTGGCTGGAGAACGCATTTGAAAATACTGTTAGATTTCGGCTCCCCTTTAAAGCTGAAAGCTGTGGCGTTGTATCTCTCAGGTATCCGTAGATGCCCATATGCTCGCTGCTCGCTGACTCGCCAATTACCACGATGTAAGTACCCTTGATACCCTGCATTTGGGCGTCGTAAACCGTAGTGCCATCCTTTCTCTTTTCAACAAGGCGTCTAAATTTATCTAGTTCGTGCTGGTAAACCTCCCAAGTATCAGCCAAAAAATTTAAGACTCGCGTATTAGAGCGACCCTCAAACCAGATGGAACTGCTAAGAACTATACTAGACAGCGTTACAGCAACCAGCCTGACACCAATGCTCGATCTGGCCTCACTATCAAAGCGCCCCGCTTTAATGCCCCCAAGCCAAAGAATACTCACTACACAAAACAACCAAACCGTCGTGAAGATAAGGATGCTACTTACGCTAACAAACTCGCTGAGAAAGCCGGCCCCTTCGGAGGTATTACTTTGGAAGATTGCAAATAAGGCTTCCGTGCCCATCGGTAAATCAAAATTGTGGTGATAAAGGATAAAGAGTAACGGAACCGAATAGAATGTTAGGAATATCATTAGATTCAACCCTAGACCAAGCCATCGGAAGGCTCCCTTAAGCCAGTAGAAACAAGAGGCTAAAAGGCTACAACAAGCAAAAGAAAGCGCAATATAGACAAGTACCGTGGAAAACTGGAGAACCCCAAACGTAAGCTCTTCGGCCAACATTGATACAGAAAAAAGAAGAACAAAGTGAACGAAAAAAAGTGGATTCAGGTATCGCATACTTAACGCGAAAAGAAGAACCAAAAATAACACCAATGCTATTTTCTTATAGCTGAGATGGGCATCATACTGACGAAAGTCAGCGACAAGCGAGGCACAAGGCTGCGCAGAATAATTGGCTTGAACCGAAACAATATCAGCTTCATCAACGCCAAACTCAAACAAGCTTACTTCGTTGTCTGCAAGACTTGTGCGAACAACAAGGTAGCCGTTTTTGAAAATGCTCGCTTCGAGCGGCACCCCCATATACTTGCAACTACTATCGAAAATTCGAGACTTCAGGCCTACTTTATATATCGCCTCGCCCTGCACAGAATAACTCGCTGAAACAGGTTTAGCCGTCCCTGGGCGAAGAATGAGTTTTCCCCGTGAATCATGCCGAATACGAGAAAAACCGTTGGACGAGTCGGCTCCAACTAACGTCAACTGATCATCGCTTATCAGTAAACGAGACTCCATCGACCCCATTGGTGCAATCAGGTAAACGCAAAACAATGATGCGATTAAAGAAACTAGTGCAATCAGAATTCTCTGGCGTTTAATAGATATCAACATTAAGTAACGGTAGCGCCTCAAACGAATAGGTAGCCCAGATTATAGCTCAGCTCAAACAGCTACTTTACTGGTAGGAAGAGAATATAAGACAAACATAGCAATTCACAAACAACAACTTCAATGCAATACTCATGCATAAGCCTATCTATAAATAAACTAAGCTTTTTTATGCCACAAAGAACCCTCACCATAGTGATCTGCACATTCAATCGAGCGGCTATTTTAAAAGAATGTATCGAATCTCTTATGCCCCAGTTGTCGGAAGAGTTTTCCGACAGAGTCGAAATTTTGATCGTCGACAATAACTCCGATGATGACACTAAAGAAACAGTACGTCAGTTTAAAACATCGAAAATAGCTTACGTATTTGAGCCAACTCAGGGCCTAAGCTACGCAAGAAATACCGGCTACAAAAATGCGAACTCAGAATGGGTAGCTTACCTTGATGATGATGCTCTTGCTGCCCACGATTGGTTAGCACGAATATTTTGGCTCATAGAAAACACTGACTTCGAAGCCTTTGGCGGGGCCTTCGACCCTTGGTATAGAGATGGCAAAGTAAGTTGGTATCTCGACGAATATGCAACGAATCGAACATGGCTAAAGTATGAGAAAATTTCACACCTAAAGCAGCAAAACTTTTGCGGAGGTAACGCCGTTTATTCGAAGAAATCCTTAACATCCGTAGATGGATTTCCGATAGATCTAGGAATGAGTGCCGGTAAAGTTGCGTATGGAGAAGAAACAGAGGTTCAACAAAAACTGCGAGCTAAAAACTATAAGCTTGGCTATGACCCTGAGCTAATAATTCATCATTACGTCGCGCCCTACAAGCAACGCCTATCTTGGTTTTTCGTAAGGGCACACGCAGCCGGCAAAGTCTATTGGCGAGCCAATCACTTAAAACCGACACCCTCATTACTTTTATCTTTACTTCTTTCGATGCTAACTGGGCTAGTTAGAGATATACGCTTTTGTTTTAGCGAAGTACGTCAAGGCCGCTATAAACTTAAAAACTGCATTATTTGTATTGGTGAGCGTTTGCTGCTCAAAGCTTGCAAGTTTTTTTATGGTGCAAGTGCGCTCTTTTTAACCAAAGGGCACAAGAGTGGATAAAACATATCGATACTCCGTAATCATCCCTCATTACAACTCTAACGGATTAATAGTGCGGGCACTTGACTCTATACCTTCTCGTGCGGACATTCAGGTTTTGGTTATTGACGATCAGAGCACTCAAAAATGTATTCAGACAATATCTCGTTGTACAAAATACTCCCGCGTACAGTTTGTTTTCAGTGATCGAAAAATGACAGGTGGCGGTGCACGAAACGAAGGACTGAATCGCGCTACCGGTGGTTACATTCTATTTCTAGATGCAGACGACTATTTTATGTCAAATGCATTTGACATATTTGATCAGTATTCAAACAAAGAAATCGACTTAATAATGTTCAAGGTATCTTCATTTATTGAAGGTACCGAAAAGCAAGGAAGCAGACACCTTTACCTCAACGCAGTCTACAAAAAAAATGGGCTTACGAGGTTTCTATCAAACAGCCAACCTTATGCAAAAATGATCAGCAGATCTTTCATTGAAAAAGAAGGTATTAGGTTCGAAGAATGCTCTGCTGGGGATGACATCTACTTTTCGACTCAAGTATGTCTGTATTCCAAGAGCCGACAATTTGTACCATCATTGGTCTATATGATCAGTCAAAATAGCTTTTCTGTGACTGCAACAATGAACGAAGAAAAGATATCCTCAGAGCTGCGTCAACTAACTAAAAAAGTACAGCTCATTAAATCTAGTACTTCTAGTCTATTCTCAACGCTATATTTCATGAGGAATAGTCGACTGAAATACTGCGCTGAAATAATAGCAGACGATCAATCAACTTTAAGTATTAAATCATCTGCTGCTAGTTACAACGAAGAAGTTCCTCGTCTAGCATGGCTTTGGTTTCGCCTGTTACAGCGGCTTAAAGGCAAAAAAAGTGAGTAGTTCTTATTTATATTCAATCGTTATTCCTCACTTCAATTCAAAGGGCAAACTAAAGCGTCTATTAAAGTCCATTCCTGTGCGCCAGGACATACAAGTAATTGTTATTGACGATTTGAGCACCGAAAAATCAATTCTATCTATCGTTGATGATCCAGATTTCAGACATATTCAGTTTATATTGAGCGACAGAAAACTGACTGCTGGTGGTGCGAGAAATTTAGGCATTAAATATACTGAAGGAAAATTTTTACTGTTTGCCGACAGTGATGACTACTTTGATACAAAGGCTTTCGATACTTTCGACGTTTATTGCAGCAGCCATGTCGATTTAATCCAATTCAAAGTTAGGTCATTTGATGAAGATAGTCACATGGCCGGCACCCGTCACCTGTATCTTGAAAAACAATACAAACTATTTGGCTTAACTCGCTATTTAGAAATCCCAACGCCCTACGCGAAACTAATACGTCGTGAATTGATTACAAGCCATAACATTTGTTTTAGTGAAGTAGCCGCGGGTAACGATCTATTTTTTAGTGCCCATGTCGCTCTTGTCGCTCAAAATCCGACGTTTGACCCCTCGATCGTATATGCCGTTAGCCAAAACACTGACTCAATAACGGCAAATGAAACCAGTCACACCACAGCCATCAGGATTTTAGAGCATGCGAAGAAAGTAAAACTCGTGAGAGAGCTAACTCCGTTATGGTTCTGGGGTGTGTACCTTGCTAGAAGAAACATCTTAGATATGACAAAAGAGCACCTAAGCAGGCCAATACAACACCAAAGTGAGCTGGAGCCTGAGCTAATCGAAGCATCTAAGGCATATGATCGGGAAATTCCAGCATGGGTAAAAAAATTATCCTCTCTCCTAAAAACAGTTACCCGAAGCTAAAACCAAGCAAGTTTAAAGAGTGCCCGGCCCTTCTATCAGCGTTTCTATCAATCGCAGATATTTCTCTGTGGCCGCGCCCCAGTCAAACTTATGGACCGCAAAGTCCCTGCCCCTTTCTGCTAGGCGTGTGCGCGTTTCAGTGTCATAGATCAGACGGTCTATCTCAATCGCCAATGCATCTGCATCACCGCTTGGGGACAAGACCCCAGTATCTCCATCAGTAATGACATCTTTAACCGCCGACAGGTCTGAAGCGACGACTGCACACTCGCACCCCATCGCCTCAATCATTGTTAATCCTAAACCCTCTTGGTCTCCGTTTTTCGCCACGACAAATGGAAATACAGCAATTTGCGCTCGCTGTAAAAAAGTTACAACCTCTGAGTTCTTCTTAGCTCCATGAAACCTAACCCAAGATGACAAACCGTTAGTTTCGGACATCCGGATATATTCATGCATCGCACTGCCCCCCCCCACGATATCAACACTAACTCCGACGCCATGCTGAATTTTACTCAATGCTGCGAGCAACACACCAACACCTTTCTTCTCAGCAAGCCTTCCGACAAAAACAATTCTCTTCGCTATTTTATCTCCTACAGGAACAAACGTACCTGTTAGGTCAACACCCATTGGAGCGACCATCACCTTGCCTGCGTCCAAACCAAACTCATCAATACAACGAGCTTTCATTGCATGGCTAACAACGGTCACCGCATCAGCGCGTCCCAATACCCATTTTTTTATATAACGCAAAGGAAAACGATTCAAGGCGAACAAATCGCCGCCATGCGAGGTAATAATGACACGAGGTTTTCGTTTCATAAAAGCGACCACAAGCAAAGCAACCAACCCCTGAGGAAGCATCCAATGTGCGTGCACAATTTCAATTTCTTTTCGGTGAATCAAGCGATAAGCGCATATAAATTGCGAAACTAAAAACATAGGTATCATAAGAAGCAACAATGGTTTTCGCTTTAGGTTTTCGAGTACGCCATCGCCTCCACTAAGCTGCTCAAATAGCTCCGGCCCGTAACGATATCGATGAACCTGAATCGAGCGATTTTCGCGCTGACCTCGTTGCCCTCGTATAGCGGGCGCCAAGACTGAGACAGCATGTTCTTTAGCAAGACCATTGGACAAATACTCGACGAATCTAGGCTGAGTATCCGCGTCATTCAGAGGGTAAGTTGAGGTCATCACCAGTATTTTGGACATCTGCTATCGCCTTTCCGCTCGCCCACCAAGCTTTAAGAGAAGCTTTTCTCTCACTGTAGCCAACTTCACTAACGCTCCCACAACCAACACTTGAAACTTATGAGCAACAGAAAGCTCTTTTGTTTCGTAGAGCGATTGAAGAATGGAAAATAAGCTCGGCCCAATGACGTGATTAGTGGCGACCACACTCCGGTCGACGTTGGTGCCTATTAGTGCCAATTGAGCCCGACCTCCTGCCACTCGTCGGGCTTGGATAACAAGAGAATTCAGGGTTGTTCTGCAAGGGTGTCTAACTAACACGCCCTCTGCATAAACAAGCGCGCAACCAAGCTTTGCGGCTCGCCAAGACCATTCACTGTCGCCACCCGAAAGAAGACGGGTCTCAAACATGCCGACCTTTTCAGCGGTTGAACGAAAACAAAACAAATTTGCGGTGGCGATATACCCTTTATTTTCAATATTGCTCTGCTGATTGAAGCCCGCATACATAGAATAAACAGAAGCAAACGAACTAGAACAAGATGAAGGGAGAAACAACTCGACACGCCCTCCTACCAAGCTCTGCTCGCCAGCTTTTTGCAAACACGAAACACCGTTTTCTAGCCAGTCTGGTGCAGGCTCACAGTCCGCATCAGTAAATACTAAAATTGAGCCAGAACAGCATGCGATACCTTTGTTACGCGCCGCATAGCTCCCCGGCTTGCGCTCATGTAAGATTCTAAGCCGAAAGCGGAATACCTGTGATACTTCGACACGCACTTCTGAGTTATTATCAACAACAATAACTTCAAAATTCTCACAAGGAAAAGTTTGTCGATCTAACGCTTCAAGTGTGGCATTAAGGCCTACATTGTCGTTGAAGACAGGTACAATAACCGAGACATGCTCTCTGCTATGCACTGAGGAAGATAAGGAAATCACGTTTTTCCTGATAAGTTTTTTATTCACCAACATTTAGTGTAGCGAAAGATCCGACACTTAGGGATCCTAATGAATATTAACATAGTAATCCCCGCATATAATGCCGAGAAATCGCTGAAAAAGCTTTTAGAAACAATTGAGTCCCAACATGTTCTCGATACGAAAGTTGATGCGACAAGCATAGGAGTAAGTGTTGTAAATGATGCGTCTAACGATGCTACAGCCAATATCCTTATGCAACACACGAGCACCCGCCTATCTTTCAAGCATGAGACAAACCCTCGGAATATGGGTAGAGCACAATCCATCAATGCTGGCGTAAAAATGCAGCCAGCCGACTACATTCTCATTCTAGATGCGGACTGCGAAATTCCGGACAACAACTATCTAGCCAAATTCTTGGCTGCTATAAGCAAAGATAGAAAACTAGTTTTCGGTGCGATGAAGGATATCGGAGAACACTTTTGGGCTGAATATTTCAATGCCTCACAAACATCAAAGTCACTAACCGACCCTAACAGTTTTTCAATGACTAATGTGTTGATAAAAAGGGACTTATTCGAATCCTGCGATGGTTTCTTTCCTGGCTATGAGTCCTATGGCTTCGAAGACCGAGACTTAATACTAAGAGTGGTAACATTAATCGATCCAAAAACTGATATGGATTACCTAAACAAAGCGGTGCTGTTGCACGATACTCGAGAAAGCGTTCATTCATACTGCACAAAGCAATTCTCAGCGGGGATGCGGTCCAGCGCAGTCTTTCGATCCCGAAATTTAGAAGAATACCGAAAAACAAAATATGCTGAATTCGACTATGACGAAGTTCGTTCTGCTAAGTGGTTGGCCTTGGAAGTTTTATCTTTTTTGGAGAAACCAGTCCGTTCTGGTGCCCAGCTTCTGATCAATTCCCCGGCTGCACCCTTCCCGCTGAAACATTTCATAGTAAGAGTTGTTACCGCAATCCACTACTATCAAGGAACCAAACAACGTGCCAACGCTAATTAGAAAATAGACTATCACCAAGGATTAACGTCAATAATACGAACAACCTTTCCGGCTACTAAGTCCACTAATCCCAATGCATATTGACCATTGCCATAGATCAATGGCAATGGGATCTGCTCGCTCTCATCATTCCAAACCGTGTTGTTTCGAAGCCAGTCTCGCTTGTCCTCGCTCAACCATTTAGCACTTGCAACCACAATATTATCACGTTGAAACTCAAACCGTTCATACAAACCAGGCCTAAACTCTATGTCGGGCGCGCCAGACAGCACGGCCATTATAAGCTCTAGATTCTCGGAATTTATCAATCGAGCTGCAATCAAAGGAGGTTCGTTAGAACTAGAGATAAATTCGGCCACGTTAGGCGGAACATCATTTTTAAGCAGTTGATGAGCTTGTACAATCACGACCCGATCAACTGCAAACACGGACAATAATGGCCTTTGACTGTAAAAAAGAAATAGTGCCAAAAATATAGTGATGAGCTTAAGGATAAAAATAACGGACAAGTCATTGACGAACTGAAGTCTTTGTTTTTTATATATTAATGCTGACAAAAACGGCCCTACCAACAAACACGTCACAACCAAAGCAGTAATTTTAACTTCCATATAAAAGACAGAGAAATACTCCCCCGGATACCAGCTGACCACGAGAGCACAACAAAAAAACAATAAAATGCAGGTCTCGATAAAGCTTACGCTGAAAACCTGAGATCTAGTCATGGCTGTGAGGTGTATTGATTATACTTCTCAAGCAAGGCCCTACTGTGGGGACCAGAGAAGCTAGGATTGCGCTGGCATGCCAACATTATCTTATCAACAACGCTATCTTGAAAATCACACTCTTGCATCTCAATACAGTTGAATACAGCATTCAGATAGTTGTAGTTATTGTTATTGAACGGCCCCGTAGCGAGGCGAGTCAGCAACATTTCTCTAAACGTCTGACCGATAGGTCGGCCCTCGATCCCCTCAAGCATCAACAAGCCAAAAAGACCGTCGGTATAGCTTTCGCGCAACAAGCTGCTTTTCTCAAAGTATTCACCCGCTTGCATCACTGCTTCTTGTTTCTGCTGAGAGTCATCCAAACCATTTGCATAGATCGCATACCGCTTGCCAATTTCGTAATTAGCTCGGGGAGAATCGGGGTGATCTATCACTTCTTGCCACGCTTGGACTGGAGAGTTACCCCAAACCGCCGCGCGGATTGCGGTGGTAACTCCAAGAAAAGAAACCACCAACACAATCACCATAAAGCCTTTCTTAGCGTCACTTTCAAATAGTCTCGTCAGAGCATACGCAACACCGAACAGTACTGAAAAACTGGCTAGATAGTTGCGATGCTCATGTACTAATTCTAGTGCCAAAATGGTTGATTCCAGCAGATGCGCACAAAAGAAAAATAAGATTGAAAAAGCCACAACGGGCCAACGATCGCGCTGAAGGAACCCAATCAATAACAGACCAACAATTAACATGATCGAAAAAAAAGTGGTTAGTGGGGCAAATAAGCTTGTCGAAATACGCATATCGTCATGAAACAGCGCGAGCTCGCTGTTTAGAGGCAGTAAAATTTGCCCCAAATAAAAAACCAACACCCTAGACTCCGTTAGTACCCGCTCCAACATAGAGAAATCACGACGAGCATAACCACCAAGTACCCATTCAGGCATAACCAATAAGTAAAGCAAGATTAGCGCACCGGGAACGAACACAAGTAAAGTATGTAAACCAACAATTGGTCTACATAGGGCTCCACTATCGATAGCGCGAAACCGAAAAAAGAGTAGCTCAATCAGAAAACAATACGCAGGAAGCAACGCTGCATTTTCTTTGCTTAAGAGACCTAATGGGAAACAAATTAGATACGTAACGAATAGAAAACCAATAGCACGTGGTTTTTGTTGCTTTACCGACAACCGTGCCTGTATATAGCTGAGCATGCCAAGCAAGCAAAACAAAGTGCTTAAGCTGGTCATTCGCTGTACGACGTATAAAACAGGCGTGAGATTAATAGGGTGTAATAACCAGAGCGCACTAACCAAAAAAGCAAAAAATTTTGGGTTCAGCAACTTGGGTGACTTAATCTGTTCACTCAATAATAGAGCCACTGCGTATACAAGTACTCCGCAGGTTATATGAATCAACAAGTTAGTCAGTTTAAAGTAGTAGGGATCGAAACCAGATAGCAGATAGTTAACAGCAAATGAGAGTGTCGCAAGCGGTCTACCTAAAGGCCCCGCTTCGCCAGACAGCGCTGCACGCCATAACTCTTGAACGCCGAAGGTATCTATCTGCAACGCAGAGTTGCGCAGTACATTCCACTCGTCATCAAAGTAAAAGCTGCCAGATAGCCCCGCCGCGAATACGCATGAAGCCGCGAGAGCAAGTAACAACAGTTGAAAGATTGAATTTTTAAGTATCCACATAATAAAAAAAAGCGCCCTAAGGCGCTTTTCCAACTCTGTCTTAGCTATTAACGACAGTTAGCTGGCTTATATTTTCCTTCAAGCGTACCGTCAGTACATGTCCAACGAACGCCTTCTGGTGAACCCGTACCTGTGAAGATAATTGTATCTCCAGCTTCTGCGTCGCCGCCTAGCGCATTGATAGCCGTTGTGATGATACCTTCGTTACCATCTGCGCCCTGCTCATAATTCAAAGACTGAAGGTAATCCGTAGCATAAGATGTCCCATCAGTGTTCAAACCAGCTTCATCTTCATCTGCTGGCATTGAGCCTTGAGAAACGTAATACTCAGAAACTGACGTCTTAGCGCTCGCAGCAATTCCCATTACTTCAGTCACTTTCGCACGAATGGTATAATCCTGATACGCAGGAATCGCAACCGCTGCCAAAATACCGATAATCGCAACAACGATCATCAATTCAATTAGGGTAAAACCTTTTTGCATTGTTTTCATATTTGTACTCTCCAATTTAAAA
>Ga0209184_1002196_pt1 | contig 10434 bp, 11 predicted proteins | sample EN8Hudsemesocosm_2_FD_184627 | JGI IMG/M metagenome (GOLD analysis project Ga0209184, IMG submission 184627) | Methane-oxidizing microbial communities from mesocosms in the Hudson Canyon - EN8C Hudson Canyon (SPAdes) (version 2) | ecosystem: Environmental > Aquatic > Marine > Cold seeps | place... | reverse complement strand
ATATACCTATCTAAATTACTATTTTAAAGCCTTTTCGGGTAATGTGGGATCCAAGCTTAAGCAGTCACTAAAGTTTTCCTTGTTATTCTATGGCGCTAAGTGCCCCATTCCGCCATAGAATCCTCTAATCAGGTGGCAAAATTAACAGTTCCACTGCAATAGCTAAATTACGCCTAACATTGAGATCTTCTATCGCTACTGATTTGCAACTGCAACCATTCCACAAAATATTGAACGGCATTAGAATAATGACTGCCTTGACGATAGTGCACATGATACTGTCCCCAGGGTAGCTGATATCGCCATTGAGGAAACGAGACTAACTTTCCCTGTTTAATTAAATCTTCTGCCAAAAATTGGTTACTCAATGCAACACCTTGTCCACACAATGCGGCTTTAGTGGCTAGTAAGGCTAGGCCAAAATGCTCAACTTTGGTGATTGCCGGACGTCTCAGTTGTTGTCTTTGCATCCATAGTTGCCAATCTTCTCCATTTTCAGAGGAGTATAAAGGTAGCGTTAAAATAGAGGCACTCTGATTGGCGTTAATTTTAGAACTAAGCGATGGCGCACATACTGGGAACCAATATTCATCCCTTAATTTTTTAGATACAAAGTTATCGGGCGTAGGCCATGTACCTATGACAATATCAAATTCCTGTGCGTCAAAACTTGCTGCCATAGATTCCATGGTTAGATAACATGAGATATCAGGGAATGACTGCTTAAACGATGATATTCTTGGGGCAAGCCATTCGGTGGCTATTGAGGTCTGGGCTATTATTTTTAAATGCGTTTCAGGCTCTTTAAGAATGTGGTTACTCACTGTTTCTATACGCTGTAAACTGTCCCTGACGACAGAATTTAAATCGTCACCTTCTTGAGTTAGGGATATTCGCTTGCCTTGGCGTATTAAAAGTTTCTTGTTAAAAAACTCTTCTAATAATTTCACTTGGTGACTGACGGCACTTTGCGTGACGCACAGCTCTTCCGCTGCTTTACTGAAGCTCAAATGACGAGCCGTGGTTGAAAAATATTGAATAGCCTTAAGAGGTGGGGATTTATTCATAGTCTGACCACGTTATTATTAGTTTAACTAATATTAACGTTAGTTTATATCATTTTACCTCATGCGTTGTATAGAGCAATAATCGAACTTCTCCAATATTTAGTTGCTGTTTTAGACAGTCGCAATAAAGTTTATAAAGAGGTATATCATGATTATTTGTGAAACGAACAGGTTACGTCTTAGACATTTTTCGAAAAAAGATGCTGAGTTTATTATTCATCTTTTGAATGAGCCTTCATTTATCGCCAATATAGAAGACAAAAAAGTACGAACCATAGACGATGCGATAAAATATTTGAACGATGGACCAATAGCAACTTATCAGGAATTTGGTTTCGGTTTGTATCTGGTGGAATTAAAGGAAACAGCAGAGCCCATTGGAATGTGCGGTCTGCTTAAAAGAGCAATATTAGAAGATGTCGATTTAGGTTATTCCTTTCTAAAACAACATTGGTCTATGGGTTACGCAAAAGAATCTGCTTCGGCAGTGCTAAAAAGTGCTAATCATGACTACGGATTAAATCGAGTAATAGCGGTTACTAAAGTCGATAATCTGCGCTCCTCTGGTTTGCTTGAAAAGCTAGGTTTTAGCTTCGAAGGTATGATTGAAATGTACGGCGACAATAATAAATTATTTGGGATTAATTTCTAGCGGAGCTTTGATTAAATATCTTTAAATCCAAAGGGGGATGGAGCCCCCTTTTCCCATATATTTTTTAATTAAAGATTCGTGTGATATTACTGAGAAGTCTTCATAGTCTGTTCAGACTAAAAGGACTATAAAGTGATCATATTTCCTAAGGCGCAATGTGCCCCCGATATAACTAAGGAACATATCTCAGATGTTTGTTCGGCAAGTTGAGGTGTGATTCATGGGTTTTTCTTTTCTATTGAGCACGAAAAAAATCTTCTAATGTCATAAAATGCCACATAGGAACTAAATAAATTAATAGGAAATGTGCTAGTTCTATTTATCTTGATTCCATTAAAAAGACAAAAAAATGCATCTATAAAATAGATGCATAAACATGAAACACTTAGGGAAATAACATTACTGTTAAATAAGAGTGTGCTTTTCAAACTAAGTTCAATTTACTTGTGAAAAATTAAACGTTCCTAAAGCCATGGAAGAAATGCAATACTTTAGGGAGATGATTAAGCTAACTCATTCCACGATGCAGTCAAATATGTTATTCAATCATAAGACCGTTTTAAGAAGGAAAGTAAGCTAAAATGCCATCATGGCGTGCATGATTAACTTATTTGTACCAATAAGTTAATCCAAAGCACAAACACACACAATACAGAGCCTCCAAATGCGAAGATCCTGTGTCTCGCAAAATTGTAGCCTAAGTGAATGTATGCTTGCGCGCATCTAAAGATAGTAAATAGCCAAGCAAGTACGATAGCGATATTACTCTCAATTCCCAATGTAATGTACAGGGTACACACTATATAAAAAAGTGTAGGGATCTCGAAAAGATTATTAAAACAGCGAGTTGTCTTTGTAATAACTTCAGGGACTTCCTGACCTTGCATTAACTTAAAGTAACTGAAGGAGAGTTCTCCTCTCTTTACGCAAATCATTCTAGCTCGAACAGCGATTAAACCAACCGCAATTGTTAACATTGAAACAATAAACATTGCATAAATCATGCATTACTCCGTTGAACTTGTTTTTAAGAGCCTTGATACTAACAATAATTTATATATGATAAAGAACATATATAAATTATACGAGTGTAACCATGCCTTATTCAAAAGCGCACAAAGAAAATACAAGACTGAATATTCTAGAGAGTGCCCAGAGTTTATTTGCTGAAAAAGGATTTGACGCCGTTACAGTGGATGTAGTGATGTCAAATTGCTCCCTTACTAGAGGAGCCTTTTATGCTCATTTCAAAAGCAAATCAGATTTATATAGCGAAGCGTTAAAGTTTTCTGCTACGCACAGCGAACTTGGTAAGACAAAACCAGAAGCAATGTCTTCAAAGAAGTGGCTAGGGGAATTACTAAATGCGTACCTTAGTTTGGAACATGTGAACGGTGAACGACCTTGCCCATTGGCTTTTTTGGCGACCGACATAATTTCACGAGATAAAATAACAAGAAAAATATATGCCAATACCTATATAAAAATGAACAAAATTATTTTGAAATACGCCGGAGATGACTCACCTTGCAACGAGGATAATATTTTTTCAATAACCTCCATGATCATTGGTGCAGTGGCTATATCAAGAACGCTTGAAGACAATAACTTGATCAAAAATATTTTGTACTCTTGCCGACAACAAGTGCGGCTGATGTTAGGAGGAATATAAGGACTATCTTGCGCACCAAGTGAGCATAAATTCTATGGCGTTATGCGCCCCTTAACGAGTTAGCGCTAAACATTCACAAATACCAATAGTTGCCATTTTAGTACAAAAATGGCAATTCTGAGCACAAAGCAATCTAAATTTTCAGATCAAATTTACTCACTCTATTTCCAGTAATAGCAGGCATGAACAGGAGTTTTTAATCACTCGTCTCACTCAGAATCAAAAGTGCAACGAAACACCCTAACACATTAAAAAACAACCACTTTTTCCAGGCAAATAAAGAGGCTAATAAAACATAGTAAGGATTATTAAAATAGTTGATTTTCCAAAGTTTTACCGTTTATCAATTGTCGATATGGCCATTTTTGTTGATGACACACTTGTAAAATTTGGATGTCTATAGGCGTTTTCTCACCATTTTGTTGAACGCTGATCAGGTATTCTCTGTCTTGAGAGTTAACCACATCAACCACTTGCTTAATTGATTTTAATCCGTCAATTAAGCCTGATTCTTGTTTCTCCATACGCAATGTAAAATAACTATAATCAATATCATTCGCTAGGGTTTTATGACGTTGTAATATCCCTTTATCCAAATAAAGTACTTGCTGACATAAACGTTCTAGTTCGCTTAAATCGTGAGAACTTAAAATAAAGGTAACATCACTAGATAAAGAGGCGACTAATTGTCTTATTTCTCTTGCGTGAAGCGGATCAAGTCCTGCGGTCGCTTCATCAAGCATAACAATATCAGGCGTTCCCATCAAAGCTTGTGCTATGGTCACCCGCTTTCTCATACCATGGGATAACGCGTAGGGTTTTTCATTCAAGGTATCAGATAAGCCCACTAACTCAAGAGTTCTCTCAACTTCAGACTTACTTTTCTTTTTATTAAAACCTTGTAATTGCCCATAAAAACTTAATTGGTGGGCAATCGAAAAACGAGGGTCTAGTTGTGCATCTTGTGGTAATGCGGCTAATCGGCCAAATGTTGCATTACTACCTGGTAGCGCGCCAAATATCTCGACGCTACCCGAACTTGGTTGAATATAACCACATAAAACACTAAATAACGTTGTTTTACCTGCGCCATTAGGGCCAACTAATGCAACAGGCGCCCCTTTTTCAATTTTAAAATCCACATTATTAAGAGCTTGCTTGTCGCCAAAAAATTTATTAAGTCCCGTTACCTGAATCAAAGAACTCATAATGAACTCCTTTTCATAATAATATTTCCTACGAGTAAATAACCACAAACTTGAGCTAAAGGAATAAAATAACCACTAAAAAGTAAATTCTTTTGGTTAATTACATCACTTAATTGCACACCAGGAATAAGGTAAGTTAAATAAGTATTCAGCCCCAACTTATATTCAATAAAAGCTATAGCAATAGGAATTAAACCAAAAAATAAAAAGCTAACAATAATGGCTAAACGAGCTGAACGGATAAAACTATTAAAAAAGGCCATTAAAGCAATAAATGGCATTACCGCAATGAGAATATTTTTAAATAAATCCAATGACTTTATTAGGCCAACAAAAAATAAGCTTGCATCTCTATAGCTTGCCATTAATAGAGTAGCAATAAGTGTGCAAGCGATTAACACCGTTAAAATTAGCACTTGTCCCAAAAATCGACCGAATAAAATTTCAGCTCTTGTTGCCCGTAAAGCAATAAACTTTAAAGTCCCCCTACTGCGATCTGCACAAGTCTGATCACTTGCCGCAACTAAAGAGAAAATAGGGAAAGAATAAACCGCCACTACCCAAAATACCGAGAGTTCTGGCACTGGCCAACTAAGTAGTTCTCTCATGCCAGTGGTACTTATAATTTGATGGGCGATAGTGACAAAAATGTCAGAAGATACTAGGTCATCAGCAGCACTTATGAGGTAATAAAGAATAAAAAACCAAGCTGTTACAAAAGCAGCTATGGCTATAGCTCCCCTTTTAGTTAAAAACATTCGAACTAATTCAAATTTGGCTAAACACCAAATTCGATGGAAACTATGCAGTTCTAGCATTTACCTTCCTATTTTTTCAATTCATTGTTTATTATAATTTCATACTAAGGTATCTACTCTAAGTATGCATTGTTAAACTACTGTAGTTTGTAAATATGTGTGATTGCCCGTACCACTTGAAGATGCAGTTTTAGAATTAAGCTAGATGGTTAGTTCAAGGCGCAATACGAAAAGAAATTCCCCTTCGTTGAATGCTTCGCATATAGAGAAATAAAGTTTACATCCTAAGTCAAAATTATTTTCTATAATTATACTGATTAAGGATGATTAGATTATGAGAAAATCCCCACCACCAGTGCTTGTTGATACTTGGTTGCACGTTGTTTATAGCAAAGAAGACAATATTGCTCGTCAAAAGTTTGAATTACACAGAATAATCAAAGAGTATTTCGGCTCAATTGGGTTAGCTCAATTATATGTTGAGCAATCTAAAAGTGAAGAGATGAAAATTTATTATTTATGACCTTAAGTCAATAATTGCCACAAACTTGCCGTTATATGTATCTCACTATGTGCCCGAAGCGCCATATATGGTATGCAGGGGTAATTTTTTTTGGTTTTAAACTGGCTTATTCTTCCCTTACTTTTCGTGTTTTTTTCAATATACGTAAACCGTGATCTATACTTAATTAAAGTATGATGGGAGTTCACCTAATGAGCCTAACCGAAGTACCAGCCGGTAAATCTTTACCCGATGATTTCAATGTGATTATCGAAATCCCTGCCAATGCCAATCCAATAAAATATGAGATAGACAAAGACAGTGGCGCCATTTTTGTTGATCGCTTCATAGCTGCGCCAATGTTTTATCCCTGCAACTATGGTTATGTTAATAATACGCTATCACTTGATGGTGATCCTGTCGATGTTCTAGTACCGACTCCCTACCCTTTAATGACTGGTAGCGTCATCCGTTGTCGTCCTGTGGCTGTATTAAAAATGACGGATGAGTCCGGTGAAGACGCCAAAATAATTGCCGTACCACACGGTAGGCTAAGTAGCGAATATGACGAGATTGAAAATATGGGGGATATTCCTCACTTATTAAAAGAGCAAATAGTGCTATTTTTCCAACATTATAAAAGTCTTGAACAAGGGAAATGGGTCAAAATAGATGGTTGGGGTGATATTGATGAGGCAAGAACTGAGATCTTGTCTAGCTTTGAACGAGCTAAATTTAAATAGCCCATATGAAGAGGACGATGATATGGATACTGATCGAGTAAGCATCACAGTATTTTATGATGGAGCATGTCCTAAATGCGTAAAAGATAGACAATTTTATGAACGCCTTGCCGGGCAAGGTGGTGAACAGATCAGATGGTTTGATATTACCGGTCAAGATGAAAATTTAGAACATCTGTCCATCGACCCACTCAAAGCACTTTCTGAACTTCACCTCCAGCTTGCAGATGGTAAAATTTTATCTGAGTTAGATGCATACATCATATTAATGGAACGGGTATGGTTACTAAAGAGCATAGCCTGGCTCATTTCTCTGCCGATAATTCGCCCTTATTTGGCAAAGCTTTATCACCAAAGAGTACAGAGAAGATTAAAAGCATCTGGACGAATATAACCCTCACTTTATATAAACTTAACAGCCTACACATACTTTTATGTTTCCAGTTTTGATTATACCATAGCGCAAATTAGCTTTAGGTTTTACATCAATAACGTAGGCAGTTACCAGTCTGCATTCATCGGGGACGTTATTCTATAGCCTTAACGGGAATGTTTGTTGCCCTAATAAATATTATAAAAAGCAGATCATACCCCGCTATCTATCTGGCTTTCTTTAATGTTTCGGGCCCAATCATTTTCTCTGGCACAACCCACTCTTTGAACTGTTTTTCAGTCAATAACTCAAGGGTGAGCGCGGCTTCTAAAAGTGTCGAACCATCCTGATGGGCTTTTTTAGCAATTTTAGTGGCATTATCATAACCAATATACTGATTCAGTGCTGTAACTAGCATCAATGACTCATCCAGTAACGCTGCAATGCGCTCCTCATTGGCAACAATACCTTTTACACATCTATCAGTAAAACTGCGACAACCATCGGAAAGTAAACGGACCGATTGCAGCAAATTATAAATCATTACCGGCTTGAAGACATTGAGCTCAAAATGCCCATTAGATCCAGCGACTGAAATTGTCATATGATTACCCATTACCTGAGTAGCAATCATGCTCAACGCCTCACATTGTGTCGGATTCACCTTACCCGGCATGATCGATGATCCAGGTTCATTTTCAGGTAAGTTAATTTCACCAATACCGCAGCGTGGTCCCGATGCTAGAAAACGAATATCGTTGGCAATTTTCATTATGCTTACGGCTACGGTGTTTAACGCACCACTGGCCTCTACAATTGCATCATGTGCAGCGAGCGCCTCAAATTTATTTTCTGCGGTTTTAAATGGAAGTTTTGTTACCTTTGCCACTTGCTCGGCAAATTTTACGTCAAAACCTTGGATAGAGTTGAGCCCAGTACCCACAGCTGTACCGCCTTGAGCAAGTTGATAGATCGCGGGTAACACAGCTTCAACTCTTCGAACGGCATTATCCAATTGTACCGTGTACCCTGAAAATTCCTGACCAAGAGTCAGTGGCGTTGCATCCTGCGTATGGGTTCTCCCTATTTTAATTAACTGATTGAATGACAAAGACTTCATATTTAAGTGGTCACGCAAATGTTTTAAAGCGGGTAATAAATAATGACTGATTTCTTCAACAGCGGCAATATGCATTGCCGTCGGAAAAGTATCATTTGAAGACTGCCCCAAATTACAATGGTCATTAGGATGGATAGGATCTTTACTACCAATTATTCCCCCAAGAATCTCAATAGCACGATTGGAAATCACTTCGTTACTATTCATATTGCTTTGAGTACCCGAGCCTGTCTGCCAGACAGACAACGGAAAATGGTCATCAAGTTTTCCTTTCATCACCTCTCCAGCAGCCTGCACAATCGCAAGACCAAGCGTAGTATCTAGCACCCCCAAATTCATATTCACCTGTGCAGCTGCTTGCTTGATAATGCCCAGAGCACGAATGAGAGACTTAGGCATCGTTTCTATTCCAATAGGAAAGTTGATTAATGAACGCGCAGACTGCGCGCCATAATATTTATCGGCTGGTACTTTCAATTCGCCAAATGAATCATTTTCAATTCGATATCTACTCATAATTTTCCCCTTTACTGATGGCAATAAACATAACCCCCTGTACTTTAGGCCTTTAAACCAAGTAATAACGTCCAGTTCAGAGTTGAATGACTATATTGCACACAACAAGACCATTTACCTTTGGTTGAAATTGGCGTTTAGCTATTCACAGTTGCATTCTTTAATTCAAAGTTTTATGTAAATCTCTGGTTTTTTTAAAATATAGTTTTGCGCTATTTCGAGCGAAGCAAAATTTTCTTAAATTAGCTGATGCGTGTGAAGTCTTGCTTATCTTAGGTCCGTACGCTCACTGGTTTCGATAAATATCCAAGCCTTGACAAGTGCAACGGGAGGGAGTCTTTCTTCCATAATTAGCGCCCTTAATCGGTACAATTAAAGTGTAGACCTTTTCAAGAAGGGATACAAAAGTCAGGTAGTTGGCACTTGAAAAAGCAGATACTTGAAACCTTGTATCTCCAGATAGTAGAAGAGAAAATTTCAAACTATTTAATGACAAAAATACCACTCTGCAGAAGCTAGACAATTTACCGTTGTTATTTATTTACGGTCTCTATGAGCCGAAGCAGATGTAAAGACTCTAACGGTAGTTTGCAATGTTAATAGTCCTGCTTTGAAATATGGAATACCTTGCAGGAGGCGACATATACTAGCAGAACCAATCTGGCAATTTTTATCTGATTACTCGTCTAATAATGACTACTCAATGATGGATGTTTTCTGCTGTGTATAATTTTTTCTAAATCGATATTTAGTTCCGAAATCAGTCAGATTTCTAATGAGATTACACACCAAGAATTGGCAAGTTAAGAAGACGTCTCAATAATTTGCTTGTACAAAATTATTTGATTTTAATTTACACAGCATCACTTTGTTGACCAACGTACTTGTAGAATCATTAAAAGAACAAATTAGCAAAGTAGACCGCATTCATCAAAAATATTTGGCTGAAATTGAAGGCTACATAAACACAAGTATGCCAATAATTATCGTGGTGAGCACTAAACTACTGACGATTACACCACGAACCGTGGTCATTGGTCCTTGCTTACCCATCAGAGCATTTACTTCTAGCACAGCGACAATAGCCAACGCAGTCCACATTGCCATGGAGCCTGTGCCCATGCTATAACCGGCAAAATGCGGCCCTGCCAACATACAAAATGCCATGGGTGCAGAAAACAAGGTATTGGTGCGTGACGCCAGTAATGCTTTGGCTCCGGCACTTGGCGCATCTCCTTCAACCATGCCCAGAGCAATTTTCTGATTCGGCCAAATAATCAACCAAACATTTAAAAACATTAGGGTACCCATAACAGCACCAACAATAATATACTCATTCATCACGTTCATTTTTCGAACGCTTTCCAGCAATATTAAACCGGTTATAAAAGTAAACATTGCTCCCCAGCGAAACCACCAAAGTGCGGCAGGTGCCAGTTTGGATTTACCATCAGCTAACCCTTCCGGGGTTGCCGACTTAAAATAGCCACCTTGGATAAAGTTAAAATAATACAAAAGTCCAATCCAAGTCATACCAAAGAGTAAATGGCCCCAACGAGTCAACATATTTAGAATATCCATGAATTCCATAATTTACCTCATTCTTTAATTAGCTAACATATTAATATTTCTATATTTCTATATTTATATTCCTGAAGTTTAAAACATCCCTTTAAATCAAAGCTATCCTAAAACGCTCATATTCACGCAGTTAACCATTCAAGCATCTTCCTCATGCATCTGCCCATCGATCAACATCATTTGCTCAACAGACTCTTCGTCATGTTTTGCTAGCCTATAGCTGCCATTAAACATATATTCAA
>Ga0209184_1002195_pt1 | contig 10437 bp, 10 predicted proteins | sample EN8Hudsemesocosm_2_FD_184627 | JGI IMG/M metagenome (GOLD analysis project Ga0209184, IMG submission 184627) | Methane-oxidizing microbial communities from mesocosms in the Hudson Canyon - EN8C Hudson Canyon (SPAdes) (version 2) | ecosystem: Environmental > Aquatic > Marine > Cold seeps | place... | reverse complement strand
GCGACAGAAATAATGTCCTTTGACCCACAAACTCAAGCGTTTAAGTTTTACCCCATTAAACAAGATGCTATTTACCCACACACTCTTCGCTTTGATGACCAAGGCATTCTTTGGTTTACTTTAGCGCTATCAAATCAAATTGGGCGTTTTGACCCTGTCACTGAACAATTCAAGTTAATTGATACGCCCTCTCACGGAGCCATGCGTTGGTTAACAGATGCTATGCTACCCAGCTTATTAGAAATAGCTTCATGGTTCCCGAAAAAAGACCTACAACTTTCATTGTCTCATCACAAACTGAGCGGTGAAGGCTATGCAATATTCAACCTACCGTATGGTATTGATGTCAGCCCAGTTGATGGCAGTATTTGGTATGGAAAACTATACTCAAGTTATATCGGTCATTTGAATCCTGTAACGCTTGAGGTGGAAGAAATCAAGACCCCCCTAAACGGCCCAAGAAGACTACGTATTGATAACGCAGGAATTCTATGGATTCCGTCTTTTGAAGATAGTGCTTTAATGCGTTTTGACCCAAAAACTAAAGATTTTAAACTATATGAATTACCTACTCTAGCTCCTGGCGAGTATGAAACGCCTTACGCACTGGGAATTCATCCTGAAACACAGGAAATATGGATCACCTCAAATATGTCTGACCGCATTTTCCGTTTCTTACCGGATGAAGAACGTTTTATTAGCTATCCAAGCCCCACGAAAGTTACCTTTTTACGCGACATTGTTTTTCTTGAGGATGGCGGTGTTTGTTCGAGCAATTCAAATTTACCCGCTTATTCAATTGAAGGCGGTTTACAGAAGATGTTATGCATCTACCCTAATGCAAACAAGGCGCATTTATAATATGACCAATCACATGAAAAATAATTCCAACAAAGTTGTTTGGCTAACAGGCAGTGCAAGCGGTGTCGGTTTACATTTAACAAGTTTATTCCAAAGTATGGGCTACCAAGTTATTGCGACTGACATAAATGAAGAAGCAATCCATACAGCCGCAAAAGAAGGTTTATGGAAAACTGAAAACATGATGATTCGAAAACTCAATGTTTGTCAGAAAGAATCTTGGCAGTCTGTGTTTGCTGAAGCGATCGAACGTTTTCAGAAAATTGATATTGTTCTTAACATTGCAGGTTACGTCAAACCCGGCTTCCTGCTCGAAACGCCCATCGAGGAATTAGAAAAGCATATAGACGTCAATCTTAAAGGTGTTATCTATGGCTGTCATATCATAGGGCTTCAAATGTTAAGACAAGGTTACGGGCATATCATTAATATTGCTTCGCTGGCAGGTATCGCACCGGTTCCTGGAATGGGTTATTACAGCACTTCTAAACTCGGCATTAGAGGTTATTCATTAATATTGGCTCAAGAACTGAGAGACAAAGGCATTTCAGTCAGCGTGGTATGCCCTGATTTAATAAAAACCCCCATGTACGATTTACAACTTGATTTCGAAAAAGAATCTGCATTGGTCTTTTCAGGCCCTAAGCCTTTAACTGTAGAAGATATTTCAGATGCTATTTTCAACAAAGTGATACCCAAAAAACCTTTTGAATGTACCATTCCTAGGCACCGCGGCTTGTTATCAAAGTTCAGCAACGCCTTCCCTGAGCTAGCCTACAAAATTGCGGGTCCCTTCAAACGCATAGGCGAGGCGAAGATTCGTAAGGCACGAAAGACAACTTAATATGAAAATTTATGAATAACAGGATAATCACTCAAGGACATATATGGACGCTCCATGTATGTCAAAAAATACGTTGAATATGATTCTTACCATGGTTATGCTTAAAAATATGTGAAAGCGGGTATAAAATGTCCTGTAAATCACAAAAATTTGCTGATGGGATATTTTGAGTCGTCGGCTTCATAAGGAATTAGAGGAATTGCATGAACTTTTATGATCTCAGTGATGAAGAAATTCTCGATATAGTTAAGCCATTAGCAGAGCATACCGAAAATTCTTGGAATCAAAAAAGCTATGATGGCTTTTGTCACTATTTTCTTGAAGAAAATCCAGAACAAAAATTCCCTGAAGAAGAATTCAATCGACAAATAGAAGAAAGCTACGATACATATGGAAAGCACACAATAGCTGATCTGGTTGCTATACATCGAAATCCAGATCACGTGATTGTTATCTGGAAAGTAGGTTTAGAAAAACGAAAGGAGCCGGGCTTACTAATTTATGGCTTTAGAGAGCATGAAAGTACAATGTTCATTGAAGGCTGTTCTTATCATGCATAAAGCTAACAAAGCCAGCCAGCTCGTTCATGATGGCAGCATTAAACGTCTTAATAAATATGAAAATACAGAGCGATCAATAGATAATTAGACCAATCTTGCTAAGTCTCTCAGCGGCAACAATTGGTACACAGCAGCAAAATAAAACATGCATTTACGAATACTACATCAAGTATAAATAGACACTACTCTTGACGCTCTATATCCCCCTACATAAGATGACTCTAAAAATTATTGTCAAAAATAAGGAATCCTCATGAAAAACAGTACCAGCGATCAATATACTTTATATGGCTGGGAGGTTTCGCCTTATACCGCAAAAGTTCGATCCTATCTTCAGTATAAAGAAATCCCCTTTAAAACTGTTGTTCCTAACATTATCACAATGAAACGATTTATTGAGCCCAAAGTTGGTAAAGTCATAATGCCCGTGGTGACAGGGCCTCATTCCGAAGTAATTCAAGATTCAAGCTTCATTATTAAGGTGTTAGATCAGCGTTATCCAGATAAACCCACTATTCCAAGCACCCCGAAACAAGCGCTGGTTTCAATGCTTATGGAGTTTTGCGGGGACGAATGGCTGCCTATGGCCGCGTTACATTACCGGTGGAATTATCCCGGGAATCGACGTTTTATATTAAATGAGTTTGGTAAAAGCGCTCTACCCTATTTCCCAGGATTCGTTCAGCGGAAATTTGCGTCAACCTTTGCAGGCAAAATGAAAGGCTACTTGCCCATTTTAGGCATTACCAAGGCTACCGAGGAAGCACTCGAAATAAATACGCATACTATACTAAAGGCCTTAAACCGGCATTTCGAAAAGCACCCATATTTACTTGGAAACTCTCCCTGTGTGGGTGACTTTTCTTTATTCGGCCCCATCTACGCTCATCTTCATCGAGACCCTTATCCCAAAAAACTGGTTGCTAATTACCCAAACACTCTCGGCTGGTTAAATCGATTGAAAAACAATTTTGGGCCGACGACTAAAGGCTTTCTTGAGGATGATGAAATTCCTGAGTCTCTATTTCCACTGATAAAACTCATCATTGAACAACAGCTACCGCTAATCAAAGATAGTATTCAGTCAATTAATATTTGGGTGGAACAAAATCCTGACAAAGTAAAGCTCCCACCACGCTTGGGAGAGACTGAACTAAAGATCAATGGCGCATCTGCAAGTCGCTACAACCTGACCTATCCATACTGGATGTTCCAACAGATATCAGACTTTTACCAAGTTCTTTCTACCAACGATAAAGTGCAAATTGACCATTTACTCGAAGCAAGTCAATGCTCCGAATTAGGACTGGTGCAATCACTGAAGACGCCTTTAAAACACAAGGTCCAATTGAAACGTTGTAGGCTTTATCTGGAATAAACGGAGCAAGACAATCAGATGGCTACGATAACTTCTTTCAGTTTATCGAAAGGCTGGGTCGACTTGATAAACCAAGAGTACTTAAGAATGCACTCTCCACATAGCACTCAGCTGTATACGCCTAACTGATTATCAATATCACACCGGCTTAGTGAAAAGAAATTTCACTTTAGACCTTCTACCGGTTTGTTTTGGCGCACTGTATAGCCTTACTTAACTTAGTAGGATGGAAAAACTTCACCTAATATCCGATGATAGTATAGGTCAAAACAGCTGGAGGCATCACCAACGATGCTTCGATACATCAGTTTCATTCCGGTTAGATATGGTGGTTCGAAAAGTTCATCAAAAACTCGCCACTGTCCTTGGCGCATTGCTTTATCTGAATGCCGACTGTATAGCCGTCGGATGTTAGTAAAGAATGTTTTACTACTCCAATAAAAGAAATTTGTAGGTTTCGCCCTTTGTAAAATGCTTTTATTTCTACTTTAACCAAGGAGTGTCCCTTTAGGTTGACCGGCGACTTCAGGGCTAATCCTATCTCACTAAAATCCTTAGTCATACACTGGACAAACTGTTGATTTTTTAGCGTCACTTGAGCGGGCCAATGAGCCTCTCGTCGACTGTGTATACGCCTGTTTGAATCGACTGCTCCTGCTTGGACAAATATTTTTTCATTGGCTTGATAGCTGGGAACAACATAAGCGCTCTGGGAATGATGCCCTGTTTTGGATACTGGCGCTGCTGATTTATCAACCGTATCGACCTTAACCTCGTCATCAGGCTTTGCTTCTTTTCCTTTATTTATGCTTTTGGCTGAGGCTAACGGCCCACTCGCACTAAGGTTTTTGTAAGTTTTATCTTTTCGTTTAGGTACTCTGGCTATATTCATTACCATTGTCAATTGCTCTTCAGTCGTCGCTTTGAATTCTAAGTCAATTAACTTGAAAACAACTTCGGCAAAATGAATAACGGTATTGTGCGTGATCAACTTGTCAGAAGATATACGATGTTTGTTAACGAAGGTTCCATTGGTAGAATCAAGGTCACGAATGTAAAGTCGGCCACCTTTTTTAAAAATTTCAGCATGCTCTCGAGAAATACCAGAGCGTAAAATGACCAAATCAAGCAACTTGCTTCTGCCAATGATAAAGGGAAAATGCGTAAGAGGTGATTTTATCTTCGTTTTTGTTTCGTCTAGACTTCCTTCTAAATGCCAAAGCGCCATGTTTATAAGCTCTGTTATTAATTTCCTGATAGTATTTCAGTATAAGATGCGTTAGGAAAAACGCATAGTTAATCTGCAGAACTAATCGATAAAAACTATTTTTGTTGGAAGATCTTCATTTTGTAACAACCTGATTAAACGACTTTAAGGGACTATTTTGTCATTAGAGTCGTTTAACGACTTTTGTGATTCAAGCATAAATTTCAATTTAATGCTCTCAATCAAAACATATGAAAGTTTAGAAAACCCTTTTTTTCCATTACAAACAGATTATTATAAGGAAAAAAGAAATTACTTGTCATGCATATGAGGGGGCTCATTATACAAATGTTATGTTCTAAGGGATTCAATGAATAAATGTACTGAATTTGCCGTATTTCAAGTTGCCAAGCAAAATGTAAGTAAAGTAATTGAGCTAAGCCAGGCGATATTTTCAGAGATGAATAAGGAAGCTAAAGTTATAACATTTTCGAACGTTCTCGTGAAAACGGATAACCCCGAAGAAGTTTGCTGGCACCTTGAATGGGTTAGCGCAGATGCTGCTAAATTAACAACAGCTAAATGGCCATCATTTCCAAGTACAAAAGCATTTCAAAGCATGGTTGTTAAAGATCTTTATTACGGTCACTTTGTCAGTGCTATTAAAGCATAACAAGTTTATCAAACATCGATACAGCCACAACAACACGTGGTTTTCACTGGACGCGTAAAGAGCCATGCGCATTTAAAAAATGCGTTATAGAGCTCTCACGGATTAATTTATGGATATAAAAGATTTACCTTTTGGCATTACGGACTGGCAGGAAGTTGAAAGAACTGAGCATTCTGGCGAAACCGGCACAGCTTATTGGAAAACAAAACAATTCGGGAGTATTCGTGTAAGAATGGTCGAGTACTCTGCGGGCTACCTTGCTGATCATTGGTGTAGTAAAGGGCATATATTATTTTGCATCGAAGGCGAATTAGACACTGAACTACATGACGGTAGAAGATTTACACTAAAGCCTGGGATGAGCTATCAAGTTGCAGACAATGCAGAACCCCACCGGTCATCTACAGATATGGGGGCCAAGCTCTTTGTTGTCGATTAGATACATATAAAAAAATTCAAGGCGTTGGACAAAGTGCTGCGCACGTTACCCATGCTTAATGTGTAGAGTTAAATTATTTATGAACAAAGATCAAACCCTAAAATTCGCAGAAGAACGGTTTCACATCAGACCTATGAATTGATCACATCCTTTTCAGTGAGGTGTCGTTTTTTATTGAGTCAGCCTTTGGCTTTTGCCGCATAGCAATAAGAAATATCGAGCGCCTTAATATTCACGCTCTTTCCCATATACCGCTAGGTTTTCTTCCAAGTAACAATAATAATCTTACGACCGCTTTTGGTAGGCGCCGATGCCTAATTTAAAACTGAAAGCATTGATTCATAAACGACAATATACGTTTGCCCGAGAATTCGTTAGAGTAGATTCACTATTGTTAATTTAAGCGAACGGATCCAACTTTCATGATCATGATTCTTCATCACTACCCTTTATCCCCTTACTCCGAAAAAATCAGGGCCATGTCTTCCTACGCAGAGTTGGAATGGTCATCATGCCTAGCTTCAGAAGCGCCCCCACGGGGGAAGCTCGACTTGCTGTCGGGAGGTTATGGTAGAATTCCTATAGCCCAATGGGGAAGCGATATTTATTGTGACAGTAACTTAATCGCCGATGAAATTTCCAGACTTACGAAAAAACCAACCCTCGCCAATTTCAAACTGAAGAAAGACAACTTAAGCCAGCGCCAATGGCTAGAAAGCAAACTTTTTTTCGCTTGTATCAACCGTTCATTTTCAATCGCATTACTGCGCCGTATCGCCAAAGATAAGGGTGTAATCAATTTACTCAAGTTCTTGAAAGACCGTATAGCGATGAGTGCCAAAGCATCCGTCCCCACAGGTAGCCCAAAGTCTGCCCCTCGCTACATCAAGCAAGGCATCGCTGACATTGAAAACAGCTTAGGGGAGAGTGAGTATTTAGGAGGGTCTGAGCCCAATATTCTCGATTTTTCTGCCTATCATTGCTTTTGGTTTTTACAGGTCGTAGGCGAGAAAAATGACTTGCAAAAATATGCAATTGCCAATGCTTGGTTCACGCGAATGCTGAAGTTTAAATCGCCACCGAGCAAAAAAATAGACATCGAAGAAGCCTTAAGCGCGGCTAAAAGCACTAAACCCAAAAAACTAATCAAAAAGTATCTGAACGACCATCGTATCGGTAGTCAGGTAGTGATCACTCCCAACGACTACAGGCAGATACCAGTAACGGGAATTTTGGTCGGTGCGGATGATCAACGCTGGATCATTAGACGAGAAAACGAAGCCACCGGTGCGCTGCACTTGCACTTCCCTACTCATGCCGTAGATGTCACGATCCGCATGGGCGGTTAATCGATTGCTATCAACCTAAGGAGCTGATCAGCAGCTCCTTTACTGTTTCCATAAATACACGCATTTGTACTATTAGCAGACACCAGGTGATCTTGTACTATCTCCTAGAACAGGAAAACTAGCTCATGCAAACAACGACGATACATTGCAATAAATTAGAGTGATAAAAAAGTGATATTTCTGTGATTTTTCAGTGACTTTTTATCAATAAGCTATGCATCAAATGATTGTAAATATCATTTTCCACACTTTATTGGTAAACAACACGAAAGCCTTAAAACGCCTAATCGAAACTAAATACAATTGGAGATATATTATGTCAGCTAAAAAGATACTATCCGGAGCAGCGCTCGCATTAGCTGCAGCAAGCTTTGTTGGCTGTGCATCACAAACAACTGATTCAGACACTATGATGGCTGAAGAAAACGTACATTGCTATGGTGTGAACAGCTGTAAGGGTCATAATGATTGCGGTGGTGAAAACAATTCTTGTAAAGGAATGGGCTCTTGCAAAGGTACGGGGTTTTTATCTATGTCTGCTGAAGAATGTTCAGACAAAGGTGGTACGGTTAAGTAGTTTATAATTTTGCTTCATCACCATATAAAGCGAACTTTTGGTTCGCTTTATTTTTATGAATTCGCCAATTTACCCTTTCCTCTATGCCATCAGCCATAATTCAAATAAATCATTTTCACCACTTTGGTCTTGACTGACATTCCAAAAGGTAATGTTTTTACTGGTGCCAAAAGCTAATATTATTTTGGCATATTCAAGGGGCAAAAACACCATAAGTCGCCTCTCGACGCCTAATCAGTTCTTGAAAATTCAACCTGCTTGTAGGCTGGGTCAATGAGTTCTATTTGACAAAAGCAAACTAAAAGAAGACACAGCACTTGTACTGAGCCTTCTTAATAACAAGTTTTGGATTAAATAACTGCGGCTAGTTCTGTACCCTGTTTAATGGCACGTTTGGCATCCAGTTCGATAGCCTTGTCTGCACCACCGATTAAATGAACACTCACCTTAGCTTCAACTAAGTCGTCGTATAATTCACGATGAGAGTCCTGGCCCGCACAAATGATGACATTATCCACTTCGAGAATGCGGCTTTCATTATTTAGTTCGATGTGCAAACCTTGATCATCAATCTTGGTATACTGAACCATATTCATCATCTGCACACGCTTATTTTTAAGGCTGGTTCTATGAATCCAACCCGTGCTCTTACCGAGACCAGCACCCACCTTAGATTTTTTTCGTTGTAATAAATATACTTCTCGTGCGGCAGGTTCAACCAAGGTTTCCTTGGCTAGCCCTCCAGGGCTTGAAACATCTATGTCAATCCCCCATTCCTTCATAAACTGATGTTTATCTAGACTAGGACTTGTTTTTCCATGCACTAGATATTCTGATACATCAAAACCAATACCCCCAGCGCCCATTACCGCCACTCGCTTGCCAACTGGTTTTTTCTTTTTTAACACATCCAGATAATCCATTACCATGGGATGATCGATACCCTCAAGTTCAGGAGTACGTGGAACAATTCCTGTGGCCAAAATAATTTCATCAAAGCCCTGATCGAGTAAATCTTTAGCATTAACTCTTGAGTTTAACTTCAGGTCCACACCGTATTTTTTAATCATTGTGGCAAAGTAACGAATAGTTTCATAAAACTCTTCTTTGCCTGGAACCTGTTTCGCTATATTAAATTGTCCGCCAACCTCAGCATCTGCATCAAATAAAGTTACATCATGACCACGTTTCGCTGCTGTGGTAGCTGCAGCCATGCCAGCAGGACCTGCACCGACCACGGCAATTTTTTTCTTGCTTACAACTTCTTGATTAACAAGCGTTGTTTCGTTACACGCGTATGGATTAACCAGGCATGAAACTTCACCACCGACAAACAAATGGTCCAAACAAGCTTGATTACACCCAATACAAGTATTTATTTCGTCGCTACGACCCTCCATCGCTTTCTGGACAAAGTATGGATCTGCTAACATGGGCCGAGCCATGGAGATCATATCAGCCTTACCTTCAGCGATAATGTCATTGGCTACTTCCGGGGTGTTGATCCGGTTACTTGAAACCAAAGGAATAGAAAGTTCTTTTTTCATACGTGCAGTAACGTCTACAAATGCTGCACGAGGAACACTTGTTGCAATGGTTGGAATACGCGCTTCATGCCATCCAATACCCGTATTAATGATGCTTGCGCCACATTTTTCTATTTCTTTACCCAAGTGAACAACTTCATCCCATGTGCTCCCGTTTTCCACTAGGTCCAGCATAGATAAACGATAGATTATTATGAATTTTTCACCTACAGCTTCTCGCACGCGTCGTACAATTTCTTTCGGTAAACGAATACGATTCTCATACGAGCCACCCCATTCGTCATCGCGTTTATTAGTATGTTTGACAATAAACTGGTTAATAAAATACCCTTCGGAGCCCATTATCTCGACGCCGTCATACCCGGCTTTTTGTGCGAGCTTAGCGCATCGTACAAAATCTTGAATCTGTTTTTCTATACCCTCAACGTCTAATTCAATAGGCGGGTAAGGATGAATTGGCGACTTAATTGCAGACGCCGATACGCTTTTATGACTGTAGGCGTAACGACCCGTATGAAGTATCTGCATGCAAATTATTGCGCCATCTACTTCGTGGACCGCCTTAGTGACTATTTTATGTTTGGCTACACCTTCGTCATCAACGAGAATAGCGGCTCCGGGAACGCCAGCACTTTCTTCGTTCAGACCGATGCCGCCCGTCACAATAATACCCACACCACCTTCTGCTCGCTGCTTGTAGAATTCAGCCTTGCGTTTCCAGCCGTCCGCCCCAGAGTCATGCCCTATATGCATAGACCCCATAACTACTCTATTACGTGTTTTTGTATAGCCTAAGTCGAGAGGCGCTAATAAATGCTGAAATTGACTCATGATTTATCTTTCCATTTTTTACTATTTATGGGTTTGAATAATGATATTTATTAAACTGTTTTACAGCTTAGATTCCTTGCTACCATCAACCAGTAATTGTGTGGCACATGTACTGGTTAACTAGAAAGTTACTGTTAGTCTTTAAATGTCAGGCCGTCTTTCTCCATATCC